>Ga0160429_1000705_pt1 | contig 23485 bp, 21 predicted proteins | sample SolpanmetagenomR_FD_108199 | JGI IMG/M metagenome (GOLD analysis project Ga0160429, IMG submission 108199) | Solar panel surface microbial communities from Lawrence Berkeley National Laboratory, California, USA - R | ecosystem: Engineered > Built environment > Solar panel > Unclassified ...
GCCTCCTGGCGGGCGGCCAGCTCGCGGGCTTGGCTGGCGCGCAGCGCCTCCTCGGTGGCCGTGCGCCAGCGGTCGTTATTGTCGGTAAAGCTGACTATTAGCACCTGCCCGTGGGGCTGGGCGGCAAGCACATAGTAGCCATCGAGGCCGTCGTGCTGGTACAGGTTCTGGCGTTGGGCCAGCTGGCCCGATAAAAAGGCCGCGCGGTAAAATTCAAATACGCCCACTTCGGTCGCCGCCGGGTAAAGCGTCAGAAAAGACTCGGCCGGGTATTCGGGCAAGCCCAGCATACGCTGGGCCGCCGGGTTGAGGCGCAACTGGTCAAAATCGCAGAGTATTTCCGTATCCGCTGCGTAGCGCGGGCGCATGAGCATAAGGCCCGTGAGCGACACCTCCAGCAGTGCTTCGGCCAGGCTGGCGGCTGGCGGCGTAGAAATAGCAGACATAAGGAAAACGGCCCGCTCACGCGAGCCAAAAAAATACCAGGGTAAGCCACGACCCTTGCGCCCGGGCAGTGCCCTGCCAATTGCCGATAGCCTTTTTTCGTTCCGCGGGCGCTTTGCCAGGGGCGAAATACGCACGGCCAACCCGGTATTGCGGCGGCCGGCTGGCTAATTACATCAACCGCGGGCAAAATTAAAAAAATGTGCGGCGCAGGCTCCACAATTTCTGCGCCAGGGCCGACACCTCGGGCACCCAGCCGCTGGCCAGCAGCCCAGCCCCGTAGAGCACCGTGAGCGTGCCGCCGCGCAGCAGCAGCGTCAGCCACACATTGGCCGGAGCCGGCAGCGCCCAGGCTACTAGGCCTGCCCCGCCCGCTAGCCCCAGAATGAATAAAATGCGCCTATCGAACGGCTGCCAGCCGAAGCTGCGCCACACAAACCAGGTGCGCAGCAGGTTGATAATCACCAGCGCCAGCGCATTAGACAAAGCCGCGCCCGTGAGCCCTAGCCGCGGAATGAGCAGTGCGTTGAGCCCGATAATGCCCACGGCCAGCCCCACGTTGAACAGCAAATCGTAGCGGTAGCGCGGCGAGGTTACCACGATGATGCCGTTTACGCCCGTGATGCCGTCGGTGAGGCGCCCGGCCAGCAGCAGCAGCACCGCCACGGTGCCCGCCGCGTACTCAGGCCGGTGAATGAGCGAATAAATAAACGGCAGATTGAGCCCGATGCCCAGCGCCAGGTAGACCCCCAGCGCGGTGGTGAGGCGCGTGGAGCGCCGGTAGAAATCGAGCAGCTTATCGGTCGCGCTCTCCTTCCAATACTCGGCAATGAGCGGGTAGGCCGTTTTATACAGCGCCCGAAACGGCACCGCCAGCGCCGTGCTGATATTGAGGGCAATGGTATAAATGCCGGCGTCGGCAAAGCTGTGCGAGCCCAGCATCAGCGAGTCGATGGTGAGCAGCAGCGTACCCGAAATATTACCCAACAGCGCAAAGCTGCCGAAGCGCACCAGCTCGCCCACCGGCCGCACCCGCAGCACCGCCCGCGTGGGCCGCAAGTGCAGCTCGCCAATGGCCGCCAAGTACCCCAGCAGCAATATCGCAATAGCCGCGTAGCTCCCCAGATACGCCAATACAAACCCCTCGAACGAGAGCACGCCCGCCCCGTAGAGCACCGCCGAGCCCACAATGAGCAGGCGCTGCAAAATATCGGTCAGAAACGACGAGAACGACGTGTGAAACAGCGACTTGGTATATGCTTCCAGCAAATTATAGAGCAAGATGCAGAGTGCCAGCCCCAGCATTACGCCGTAGTGCGGGCCTAGCAGGGCGGCATCGTGGGCGTACCAGCGCAGCACCAGCGGCTGGCCCAGCCACAGCGCCCCCGCCACCACTACAAACAGCGCTAGCGGCAGCCCAAGCAGCAGCACTAGAAACCCCGAGTGTCCGTTTTCGCGGTTGCGGAAATACGGAAAATACCGCAGCGTAGTATTCGTAAACCCCAGCGCCGACACCAGCGCCCCCATCGTGGCCAGCGACACCAGAATAGACGTGAGCCCAAGTTGCGCCGGCGCCAGCAGCCGCGGCAGCACCAGCGTAGTATTGACGAAGCCGATGCCCAGCCCGACGTACGAAATAACCGTGTTGCGCAGCCCCTGCCGCTGAACGATACCCAAGTTGAAATTAAGAATTAGGAATTAAAAATTAAGAATTTGGGGCGGCGGACTCGGCCGTAAATTCCTCCCATATTTCGTGACCCGTGCGAAAAGCAGCCCCTAATTGCTGCAAGTGGCGCATTATCTCGTGGAATTGCTGCGGGCCGTTTTGCGTGTTATTCGGGTCGAAGTTCTCATTGTGCCACAGCACGGACGCCACCCCGCCGAAGCGTTTTATTTCGGCAAAAATGGGGGCTAGCGCGGGCATCATTTCCGTCGGGGCCAGCTGCAAATAATGTGGGTGGTGCAGCGTAGCATCCATCACGTTGAGTGGGATTTCGAGAAATTTAGCTTTTTGCCTACTTGTAAAATTGAAAGGATAAAATGGGAGGCAATAGCTGTTTCTGAATCCGAAGCGCTCAGCAAATCCTAGCGTACTATCGTAAGAAATAGTATGGCCTTTGACATCAATTTCGTCGAGCATTTTTACTGTTTGGCGCGGTTCCCAACTCAAATAATGAAAACGGGTATTTGAATTAAAGAACCCTTCTAGCATTTCTGCTTCAAGTGCATCCGCATTGGTTGCCGTGCCAATACTGCCATGTATTCCAAGCTCACAGCCTTTGTTACAAAGGTTTTGTAAGCGTCTTTTTAGTTGCCATGCTAAACGATAGTCAGCATTTCGAATACCATTAGATGTTTTTTGATGGCTTCGCAGAATAAAAAACGTGGAGCGCCCGCCATATTGAGCCACCGCTACCGCTACGGTTTCCAAATTATCCCAAGCGTCGGGTTGGGTAAAGTGTCGCCAGATTAATTTACTGAATAAAACTAGTTTTTGCTGCTGCAACGCCGCCTTAGCTGGCGCTTTCCAGGCGCTGTATAAATTATCGACGTCGTGCGAGATAAAGGCGGCAAAACTGGCTTTTTCGCTGCCCCAGCAGCGTGGTGATAGTGGCTGTCCGCTCACGTGTTCCACTGCCGTTTTTAAAACGTCGAAATAATAATTAACCACCGGTAGCGTCACAAAATCGTAATGCTTTTGCACGCTCGCCGCGTAGGGAAAGCGCCCGTGCCGGTCGCGCTCGGTGGAGAAATACTCCTGCCAGCCACTCAATAAATAAAATGCCGCCGAAATAATATCGGCCGCGATAAAAGCCTTATTTTCAGCATATGAAATTAACGGCTGATGCGGTGCAACATCAAAAAAAAACGGCATTGCCCTACCCAGCCATTCGCGCCAGGTAGGCGCGGCCGGGTAGGGATTATTCTCCGCGAAGAAATTGCCGCTGGCCGCCGCAATTTCTATTTGCGGCTGGGCGTCGGCGTAGCCGATAGCCACGGTTGGGCCGCCGGGGTAGGCTAGCCGGAAATGCCGCAGTACATACGCCAGGCGCACCTCGGCCGAAACGGCGACGGGCGGGGCGGGGGCTAGGGCAGGGGCGGGCATGAGGCGAAATTACGCCCCCGCCGTCGGGGCAGCTAGCCACTCGGCCAGCCGGCGCAGGGCCAGCGCACGGCTGTGGCCTTCCTCGGGTGTGCCGAGGGTGGCGTTGTAGTAGGCGGCGCGGCGGTATAGGTCGCCAGGCTTGTGCTGGGCCAGCCGGCGCAGGGCGGCCGCCAACTCGGCCGGGGTGTGCGCCCACTCGCTGAGGCTGTGGGCGGCGTAGCCGTAGTAGTCGGCCAGGCTGGCCGTAGGCGTGAAGCGGTAGTAGAGGCTAGCCACGTTGAGCAGCGTGGCTTCGAGGTGGGTGCTGGTATCGGCGGCCACCAGCGCATCGTGACGCTGCAAAAACGCGAACACGTTTTCCTGCTGCGGGTCCGACCAGTACAGCGTGGGCAGCGCCCGGCGCAGGGCTGTGTAGTCGCGCCGGTCGCTAGGGTGGGGGCGTAACGTGAAGGTCAGCTCGGGCAACTCGCGCAACAGGTAAGTGAGTACCTCGGCCACGGCGGGCAACTCGTCGAGCAGGTTGCAGGCTACGGCCACGTGGCGCACCTGCGGCGCGGTGTTGCGCTGGCTAAGGAAGGCGTCGGCCTTGGGCATGCCTACCAGGGCCACCTGCCCGCGCACGGGGCCGCACTGGCGGTATTTATCCAGCGCGTCCTGGCCTTCGAGCAGACTTAAATCGAAACCAAGCGGCGGAAAATTGGTGCTCACGCTGGCGTGCTGCACGTAGGCGGTGGGTACGCCCTCGGCGCGGCAGGCTAGCAGCAGGGCGCGGGCGTCGTCGTTGTGGTCGTTGGCGAATACGACGGCCCGCGGCCGGTAGTGGCGCAGCGCCCGCCGGTACACCTCGTAGTAGCCCACCGCGTAGAAAACCAGGTCGAAAAACCGCGTGGCTCGCGCGCCCACCAGCCGGCGCAAACCCAGCAGCGCCGCCGGGTACTGCCCGTAGTATAATATTTTACGGCGCAGCGACAGCCGGTTTACCACCCTGCCGTAGCGCCCGATATTCTTGCCCTGGCCCGCCACCAGCACGGCATCGGTCCGCGCTTCCCTGATGAAACGCAGCGCCTCGAAGTTATTGGCGCTCACCACGTAGAGCCACACCGCACCGCGCAGCTGCTCGGGGTTACGAATGGGCTGAAACAGATGCCCCACCAGCCGCAGCCCGGCGTAGGCCGCCACCCTAGCCAGCCGCTGCAGGGGGCTAGCCGGCGAAATGCTGGCCAGCACCGAAGCTGGCAGCCCGGCAAATAAATCGGAAAAGCGCAGCTGCAAGATGTCGCGCAGGCGCGCTACCACCGGGCTCACGGCTGCGGCGCGGGTGCGGGCTCACCCAACAGCGCATCCCAGGTGAGGGGCTTGCCGGGGGCCAGGTCGCGGGCGGCGCGGCGGCCCAGCACCACGTCCCAGTGGCGCGGCAGCAGGCCGTCGCCGGGGCGAATAATGCGCAGGTTTTCAGTAGTTAATACTTCGCCCGCCGCTACCGGCTTGGCCACGTAGATGCTGCGTTTGAAGACCCGGCTTTTTTCCTCGCTGGCCTGCACGCAGAGCTGCACTGTGCCCAGCGCCTGGTGGGCGCGGGCCGTTTCCTCGACCAATAATTTCAATTCCTCGGGCTCCAGCGAGAACGCCGAATCGACGCCGCCGTCGGCGCGGCGTAGCGTAAAGTGTTTCTCAATAACGCAGGCGCCGAGTGCCACGGCGGCTACGCTAGCCCCTACGCCCATCGTATGGTCGCTCAGGCCCACCGGGCAGCCAAACGTTTCGGCCAGCACCGGGATGGTGCGCAGGTTGGTGGTGGCCGGTGAGGCGGGGTAGGTGCTGGTGCACTTGAGCAGCACGAGCTGCTGGCAGCCGGCGGCGCGCAGCACGCGCACGGCCTCGTCGATTTCGCTGAGCGTGGCGGCGCCGGTGCTCACAATCACGGGTTTGCCGGTGGCGGCCACGCGGCGCAGCAGCGGCCAGTGGGCGTTTTCGAAGGAGGCAATTTTATAGGCCGGCACGTCGAGGCTTTCCAGGAAGTCCACGGCCGACTCGTCAAACGGCGAGCTGAAGGCCAGCAGCCCGTGCTGCCGCGCCCGCTCGAAGATGGGCGCGTGCCACTCCCAGGGCGTATAGGCCTCTTTATAAAGCTGATACAAATCCTTGCCTTCCCACAGCGACTGGCCTTCCTCGCGAATCACGAAGCCGGTATCCATGCTGATGGTGTCGGCGGTGTAGGTCTGGAGCTTGAGGGCGTGCACGCCGGCGGCGGCGGCGGCATCCACCAGGGCTAGCGCCCGGTCGAGGCTCTGGTTGTGGTTGCCCGACATTTCGGCGATGATAAACGGCGGGCTGTCGGGGCCAATCGGGTGGCTACCGATAGAGAAGCTAGGCATGGCGCAAAGTTACGGCGGCCGGCCGGCCGCGCCCGCCGGCTAGGCCCGCGGGCGGGCGCGCAGCGCGTCGCGCACCAGCTGCCACTCGCGCCGCAGCATGGCCAGCCCCACCACGTCGATAAACTGCTTGTCCTTATAAATGTGCTGCCGGAAATACGCCTCGCGGCGGAAGCCGAATTTCTCGTGCATGGCCACCACTTTTTCGTTGGTGACGAATACCTCGCAGGACAACTTATTGAGCTTCAGCTCCTCAAACACGTATTCGAGCACGGCCAGCTCCACCTTGGCACCGATGCCGCTGCCGTGCAGGTTTTCCTCACCCAGGTAAAATGCCCAGTAGGCCGAGCGGTTGCGCTGGCTGATGGCGTACAGGTTGGCCACGCCCACCGGCCGGTCCTGGTGGTAAATCAGCCAGTACTGCACCGTCGCATCGTGGCTGATGCGGGCGTACCAGGCCTGCTGCTGCTCGGCCGAAATGGGGTCGGCAGTGTACATGTACTGCGCCACGGCGGGCGAGTTGCGCCAGGTACGTACCAGCTCTAGGTCGTCGGGGCCGAGGGGGCGAAGCAGGTCGTTATTCATAGAAAAGAGCTAGCGGTCAAGCAACTGTTTAATTTCGCGACGCAGGATATCGGGCCGGAACTGGGGGGCGTAGGGCTGGCGCGGGTGGCTAGCCAGCCAGGCCAGCCCCTGCCCGAGCGCCGCGGCTAGCTGCCCGCCCGCAAGGTCGGCAAAATTTCCCACCGAAAACGCCTGCTCCTGCGCGTGCACGTAGCCCGCCAGTGCTCGCTGATTGTCGGCGTAGTAGCCGGTGAGGGCCGGCCGCCCCAGCGCCAGCGCTTCGATGAGTACTGTGCTGGCCGGCACCACGGCCACGTTGTAGGCTTGCAGCAAGTCCACCAGCCCGGCTGCGTCGAGGTTGCGGTAAACCGTAATTTCCCGCCCCGAATGCGCGGCGGCGGTGGCCCGCAGCGCCTCGTCACCCCCGAAAGCCGCGCCCACCAGCAGGCCAATGCGCCGCACTGCGGGCAGCGCCAGCAGCGCCGCCAGTGTGCGCGCCGTGAAACCCAGCGGGTCGGCCCCACCAAAGCACACCAGCGCGCTGCCAGTGGGGCTAGGGGCCACCGGCGGCTCGGCGGCCGTCAGAAACGGCGCCCGCAGCAGCGAAAACGCCGGCCCTAGTAGCAGCCGCGCGCCGGACGGGGCCTGGTAATCGGCCGGTGCCACGCCCGGCGAGTGGTTAATCAGCACATCGGCCACCACCGGCCAGGCACGCAGGTCATCGATGTAGACCAGGCCGCAGCCGCTTTGGCGCAGGCGCTGCTGGTAGGCCAGGTCGAAGGCGTAGCCGTCGAGCACCAGTACATCGGTAGGTTGTAAGAAGCTAAAAGCCAGCGTGTCGGCTTCGGCGGTCAGCGCCTGGGTGGGCACGGAGTGGAGGGCCCAGCCCGCATCGGTGATGAGTTGCGCTACGGCTGGGGTAGGTTCGCGCACCACAAATACGCCGGGGGCCAGTCCGCGCAGCATATCGGCTAGGGCCAGCAAGCGTACCAGGTGCCCCAGGCCAATAGTGGCGTTGCCATCGGCCCGAAAAACCAGGCGGCGCAGTGGATATTCTACCTCGGCCATACGGGTTGAAAGCTTCTATTGAGTTGGATTGACCGGCCAATAGCCCCGTAGCGCAAACTTTGTAGTTCGCGCTACTGCCGTGTCGTTGCTAAAAGCGTTCACTACAAAGTTCGCGCTACTTATCGGGCTGGCTTAGCGCTGCACGTTATTCGCGTTGATGGCCCCTAGCCAGGGGTGGCGGGCCAACAGCGCGGGCAGGCCGGCGGGGTCGGTGAGGGAAAAATCGGGACCCAGCTTCGCAAAAAACAGGCTGAGCAGGGCGTAGTCGCTAGGGTAATCGACGGTGAGGCGCAACGCGGCCACGGCCGGCGGCACGGCCAGCAGCAGCGTTTCGAGGCGGAATAACTCGGGGTGGCGGCGCAGGTAGGGCGTCACGTGCTCGCGCTCGTCGGGCTGCGTGGCCGCGGCCGCGGCGCGACGCAGGGCGGCGGCGCTGATAACCTCGACGTTGGTACCCAGCGGCAGGCCGGTGGTGTGGGTGTAGGCGGCCCCGGCGGCGAGGTGGTGAGCCACGGCCGCGTCCACAAAGGCCGGGTCGAGGGCCGGGTTATCGGCCGTGAGGCGCACCACGGCGTCGGCGGGGCCCGCGGCGGCCAGCGCGCCCGCAAAACGGCCCAGCACGTCCGCCTCCGAGCCGCGAAAGACGCCCGCGCCCAGCCGGGCGGCCAGCGCGGCCAGCTCATCGTCAAGCGATTGGGTAGTCGTAGCCACCACCACCTCGCTGACCCGGGCCGCCCGCCGGGCCCGGCCGATAACGTGGCCCAGGATGGTGCGCGCGTCGCCGGCCGCCTCCAGCGGTAGCGGCAGCGCCGACTTGCCTGGCAGCCGCGACGACCCTAGCCGGGCCTGGATAAGGGCTACTACCATAGGGAGTTACGTAATAGAGATGCTGGCTGCGGAAAAGGGGCTAGCGAATGGTCCAGCCACCGTCCACCACTAGGTTGTGGCCCGTGACGAAGTTGGCCGCCGCCGAGCTGAGGAAAACAAAAGTGCCCGCTAAGTCCTGCGGCTCGCCCACCCGGCCCAGCGGAATACGCCGCTGCAACTCGCTCTCGAAGGCCGCATCCTGCCGCACGCTATCCGACGGAAACGCGCCCGGCGATACGCAGTTGACTTGAATATTGGCCGGCCCCAGGTACGAAGCGAAGTATTTGGTTAGCTGAATCATGGCCGCCTTGCCCGCGCCGTAGTGCGGCGGATTGAGAAACTGCGGCGCGTCGGCGTACGCGGCAAAATCGGGCGCCACCACGCCGTACATCGAGGCGACGTTGATGATTTTGCCGCCGCCCGCCGCGCGCAGGTAGGGCAGCACCTCGCGCAGGCAGCGGTAGGCGGTGCCCACCGAGCCATCAAGACCGAGGGCAAAATCGGCGTCGGGCAAGCCGTCGGGCTGCTGCCCACGGCTGTAAAAAGCGTTGTTGATGAGCACGCTAGGAGCGCCGTACAGGTCGAAGCTCTGGCGGAAAGCCGCCTGTACGGAGGCCGTTTCCGATACGTCGCAGAAAACAAAGTGCAAGTTTTCGGGCGCGGCACCGAAGGCTAGCGCGAAGCTCTCGGCGCTGCGGCCCAGCACCACCACGCGCGCGCCGTGGGCCAGCAGGCCCGCCGCAATGGCGCGGCCCAGGTGCCCGTAGCCCCCGGTCAGTAGCACCGTTTGGCCGGTGAGGTCGAACATCGAGCGATAAAAATCGGCAGTCAGGGGCGCGGCGGCCATGCGTAGGGGAGGATAAAAGTGTCGGTAAGTTCGGCCAGGGCGGCCAGGGCCGGGCGCAGGCGCTCGGCGGCGATTAGGTAGCTAGCAGCAGTCAGGTTCTCGTGCAGATTGGCCACCGAATCAACGCCGATAACGGCCCGCGCCACGCCCGGCGCGTAGGCCGCAAACAGCAGCAGCGCGGCCGGCAGCGGCACGTTTGCTTCGGCGGCCAGGGTGCGTAGCTGCCGGAGCTTCGGGGCTAACGGCTGAAAAAAAGCGGGCAAACTGTCGGGCTCGCGCAGCAGCAAGCCCTGCAAAAAAGCCGACCGCACGTGGACTTCCACGCCGCGCGCGGCCAGCTGGGGCATCACCGCCGCAAAGCGCTGGTCCAGTACATTATAGGGCACCTGCACGAGGTCCGCATCCCAGCCCTGGGCTAGCAGCCACTCGGCCTCGTGCGGGTGATAGAGCGACACGCCGATGCGCGCCACCTGCCCGGCCGCCCGCGCCGCTTGCAGCGCCTGCCACGCGGCCGGCTCGGCTTGCAAGGGCCCAAAAGCGTGAAACAGCACCCCGTACAGCTGCGGGCGCCGCAGCCGGGCCAGCGACTCGGCCAGGTGCTGCGCTACCTGGGCCGGCGGGCCGGCGGGTAGCTTGGTTATCAGTTCGAAAGCCGCATTACCGCTCACCAGCTTGCCCAGCCGCGCCTCGCTGTTGCCGTAGGCTGCGGCCGTGTCAAGCAGCGTGAGGCCGGCGGCCTGGGCAGCAGACAGCACCTCGGCCACGGCCACAATAGCCGGCTGGCCACCCTCATTGTTAAGGCCATACGCTAGCCCAAACTGCGCGGTGCCCAGCGCCAGGCGCTGGGCTAGCGCTTGCGTATCGGCCAAAAGCGCGCCGGTACTCACGCGGGGTTTTGGGCTAAAAACTCCCGCACGCAAGCCACCACGTAGGCCTGCTCGGCGTCGGTGAGGGTGGGGTAGAGGGGCAGGCTGAGGCAGCGAGCGTAGTAGGCTTCGGCCGCCGGAAAATCGCCGGCCTGCCAGCCCAGCTTCTCGTAGTAGGGCATCCGGTGCACGGGCACGTAGTGCACCTGCGCCAGAATATTTTTGGTGCGCAGAAATTCGTACAGACCCCGCCGATTCTCGACCTGAATAACGTACAGATGGTAGGCGTGGCCCGCGCGGCCAGGGGCTAGTACGGTCACGCTGGGCTCGGTGGCAAAGGCCGCATCGTACTGCGCCGCTAGTTGGCGGCGGCGGGCTAGCCCCTCATCGGCACGTGCTAGCTGGCTGATACCCAGCGCGCACAGGATGTCCGAGATGCGGTAGTTGTAACCCAGCTCCTGCATCTCCATGTACCAGCCGCCCTCGTCCTGGCGCAGCAGGCCGGGGCCTTCGCGCTCGATGCCGTGGCTGCGCAGCCGGCGCAGGCGGTGGTAAAGGGCTTCGTCGTTGGTGGTGACCATGCCGCCCTCGCCGGTGGCAATGTGCTTGACGGGGTGAAAGCTGAAGATGGCCAGCTCGGCCAGCTGCCCACTGCCGCAGAAGTGCGGTTCGCCCTGCTTATCAATAAAAAAGCCGCCCGGCGCGTGGCAGGCATCCTCAATCAGCCAGAGGCCAAACTCGTCGGCCAGGGCCCGGGCCCCCGTCATATCCACGGCTAGCCCCGCAAAATCAACCGGAATCAGCCCGGCGAAATATCCTTGCGGATGGGCTTCGAGTAACTGACGAACCTGTTGTAAATCAATTAATCCCGTGGCTGGGTCAATATCGGCAAAGTGCACCTCACCGCCGCAGTAGCGCACGCAGTTGGCCGAGGCCGCGAAGGTGATGGGGGTGGTAATAACCCGCTGGCCCGGCTGCACCCCCAGCGCCAGCGCGCACAGGTGCAGGGCCGCCGTGCCGTTGCTCACGGCCACGGCGTAGCGGGCGCCCACGTAGGCGGCAAATTTCTCCTCAAACTCGGCCACGCGCGGGCCCTGAGTCAGAAAATCGGAGCGCAGCGTGGCCACCACCGCCGCTACGTCGTCGTCGGTGATGTGCTGGCGGCCGTAGGGCAGCGGGTGAGGTGGGCGCGTTTCCAAATTGGCTACTAACACGGAATTGAACGAAGCGGATGCTGGCCGGCCCGCGGGCTAGGCCTCAAAGCTGGCATCGACGTGCAGCCGAATCTCCTCGCGTATCTGCTCGGCGCTTAGCCACTCGCTGTTGTTGGCCGAGTCGTAGTGAAAGTCGGGCGCCACGCGCTTGCCGTGGAAATGGGCGATAAAATCTTCTTCTTTCCAACCGGCTGAGGTGGTGGGTAGTATCACGTAGTAACGTTCGAGCTCCACGGTGCTCAGCGCGTCGGTCTGGGTTATCATTTCCTCGTGCAGCTTTTCGCCCGGCCGGATGCCCACAATCTGCTGCTCGCAGTCGGGGCCGATGGCGCGGGCTACTTCCGTAATCTTGTACGACGGAATCTTGGGCACGAAAATCTCGCCGCCCCACGAGTGTTCCAGCGCGTAGAGCACCAGGTCCACGCCCTCCTCCAGCGAGATGTTGAAGCGCGTCATGTCGGGGTGGGTGATGGGCAGCACGCCGGTTTTGCGCTGCTGCAAAAAGAACGGCACCACCGAGCCGCGCGAGCCGATAACGTTGCCGTAGCGCACCACCGACATGCGCAAATCGCGGCTGCCCTTCATGTTGTTGGCCGCTACAAACAGCTTGTCCGAGCACAGCTTGGTGGCGCCGTAGAGGTTGATGGGCGCGGCGGCCTTGTCGGTGCTCAGGGCCACCACGTCCTGCACGCCGCAGTCGAGGGCAGCGTTTACCACATTTTCAGCCCCAAAGATGTTGGTTTTGATGCACTCCATCGGGTTGTATTCGGCGGCGGGCACCTGCTTGAGAGCGGCGGCGTGGATGATGATATCTACGCCCTCGCAGGCCCGGTGCAGGCGCTCGGCATCGCGCACATCGCCGATAAAAAACCGGATGGCCGGGTACTGGCTGTGCGGAAACTCCTGGCTCATCTCGTACTGCTTCAGCTCGTCGCGCGAGAAAACGATGAGCCGCCGCACCCCGGGGTACAGCTTAAAAACAGTGCGCACAAACTGCTTGCCAAACGAGCCGGTGCCACCGGTGATGAGCAAAGACTTGCCGTTGAGGTCGAGGGCCATGAAACTACTAGCGAATTGAAACCACAAAACTACGCCCCGCCGCGCTAGCGGCGCGGGCTAGCCCCGCCGGGCGGCGCGCCCGGCCCGCACCAGCTCGGCCAGTTGCGCGGCCTGCCCGCGCCGCGAGTAGCGCGCTACGGCGGGGCTAGCCGGCAGGTCGAGGTTGGGGCTGCGCTGCCAGCGCTCAGCCAAGTCCGTTAGCGTAGTGAGCATCAGCTTGTCGTCGTCGTAGGGCAGGGCTAGCCCGGCGCCGGTTTCGCGCAGCACCACGTCGGCATCGGAGCCGGCCGGGCCCACGCACAGTACCGGCTTGCGCGCCGCTAGGTACTCGAATACCTTGCCGGGCAAAATTCCTTTATTTAATGCCACATCGGGAATGCCCATTAGCAACGCGCTGCTGGTGAGCAAGTAGCGCACCGACTCCGTATGTGGTACGAACGGAATAAATTCTGTAGCCCCGGCTAGCCCCGCCGCCGCCACCTGCGCCCGGATACCGGCATCGACCTGCCCCACGAAGCGCAGCCGCAGCGGCACGGCCGGGTAGCGCGCGGCGCAATCGGCCACGGCTCGCAGCAGATTTTCAATGCGGTAGCGCGCCGTGATGGTGCCCGTGTGCGTGATGCGCAGGCAATCGGCGGGCGGGGCTGATTCTTCTTGAAAATCAGGCTCATCGTAGCCGTTGGGCAGCACCACTATCTTGCCCTTGGCCAAATCGGGCAGCTTGCGCCGGAACAGGCGCTCGGTTTCGGGCGAGGTTACGAGCACGTTATCGGCGCCGCGCAGCACCTGGCTTTCGTAGCGCGCATCGAGCCAGGCGGCGGCGGTGGTGCGGTGCAGGTCCTTGGTATAATAAATGTCGGTCCAGGGGTCGCGCAGGTCGGCCAGCCAGCGTAGGCCGTGCTTTTTCTGCAATTCCAGCCCAATAAGTTGGGTCGAGTGCGGCGGCGACGACGTTAGCACGGCGTCAAACTGCTCGCCCTGGGCCAGCAGCTTTTCCACCGCCGCCAGTGCGTAGGCGTTCCAGCCCCGGCGCGGGTCGGGGATAAACAAGTTGCCGCGTACGAAGCGCAGGGCCTGCTGTGTGAGGCTAGGGGTTCCCTCGTTGGCAAAGCCGCCGTGCGGCACGGCGCGGCCGGTCAGCTTCTGGTACGAGCCAAACGGCTCCAGCGTGGCCGTGCGGATGACGCGCACGCCGGGCGGCACGTCGTGCAGCAGGCTTTCGTCGCGCACCGGGTAGGTAGCCTGGTCGGCATCCACGGTTATTACCGTCGGCTCGACCCCTAGCGAGGGCAAATACTTCACCCATTTCAGGCAGCGCTGCACGCCGGCCCCGCCCGAGGGCGGCCAGTAGTAGGTGATAACAAGCAGGCGAAGCGGAGCAGATTGGGACACGGGAAACGGCAGCTTTAGTAGGGGCAAAGCTACACAAAGCCCTTGGCAGCCGCGGTTGTATCTTTGAAGGCCCAGGATACCGCTAGCCAATAAAAGGCCTCCCAAGGCCAGCCAACTAGCCTAGCCAGCTTGCGCCAGCAAGCGTATCCGCGCAATCCGTTAAATCCGTTAAATCTGCGGTTTATGTTTGATAACCTCTCCTCCAAGCTCGATAAAGCCATCAAAACCCTCAAGGGTCAGGGCTCTATCTCTGAAATCAACGTTGCCACGACCGTTAAGGAAATCCGGCGGGCGCTGGTTGATGCCGACGTTAACTACAAGGTTGCCAAGGAGGTAACCGACAAGATTAAAGACGAGGCGATGGGCCGCGACGTACTCACGACCGTGTCGCCGGGCCAGCTCATGGTCAAAATCGTCTACGATGAGCTGACCCAGCTCATGGGCGGCGAAAAGCAGGATATCGTCATCAAGGGCGACCCGGCCGTGGTGCTGCTCTCGGGCCTGCAAGGCTCGGGCAAAACGACTTTCGCCGGCAAGCTGGCCAGCTTTATCAAGAAGCAGAACCGCAACGTGCTGCTGGTAGCCTGCGACGTGTACCGCCCCGCTGCTATCGACCAGCTCAAAGTGCTAGGGGAGCAAATTGGCGTAGAAGTGTACTCGGAGCCGGAAAACAAAAATCCGGTCGAGATTTCGCAGAATGCCATTGCCTTCGCCAAGAAGAACAACAAGAAAGTAGTCATCATCGACACCGCCGGCCGCCTGGCCGTGGACGAGCAGATGATGCGTGAAATCGAGGCCGTTAAAAAGGCCATCAACCCCAGCGAAACGCTGTTCGTGGTGGACTCGATGACCGGCCAGGACGCCGTGAACACCGCCAAAACCTTCAACGACCGTCTCGACTTCGACGGCGTGGTGCTTACCAAACTTGACGGTGACAGCCGCGGCGGCGCGGCCCTCTCCATCCGGGCGGTGGTCGAGAAGCCCATCAAGTTCATCTCTACGGGCGAGAAAATGGAGGCGCTCGACCTCTTCTACCCCGACCGCATGGCCCAGCGCATCCTGGGCATGGGCGACGTAATCTCGCTCGTGGAGCGCGCCCAGCAGCAATTCGACGAGGACGAGGCCAAGCGCATCAACGCCAAGATTCGCAAAAACCAGTTCGACTTCAACGACTTCCTCGGCCAGCTCGAGCAAATCAAGAAGATGGGCAACCTGAAGGACCTCGTGGGCATGATTCCCGGCGCGGCCAAAATGATGAAGGACGTCGAAATCGACGACGATGCTTTCAAGCCTGTTGAGTCTATTATCAAGAGCATGACCAAGCAGGAGCGGGCCCAGCCTGACCTCATCAACGGCTCGCGCCGCCGCCGCCTGGCCGCCGGCTCGGGCACCGATATCCAGCAGGTAAATGCCCTCATGAAGCAATTTGAGGACATGCGCAAGATGATGCGCACCATGAATAAAATGAGCCAGACCAAAGGCGGCATGGCCCAGATGGCTAAAATGATGGGCGGCATGAAAGGCGGCATCCCCGGCATGGGCCGCCGCTAGCCCCACCGGCCCGCTATAAGCCAAAAAGAAACCCTAGCCGCGCCAGCGGCTAGGTTTCTTTTTACTTGGTAATCAAGATGCGCGGAATATCTTTTTCCCGCAGGTCAATATCGGCCGGCGTATGCTGCTTTAGGAATTCATCGAAGCAAATACTGCGGCGGCCTTTGAACCGCATTTGTGAGTCTTCAATAATTACTACATTGCCGAAAGTGCCAAACTCTTTATCTTCTCTAGTTAGCGTTTGATTAATTCCCAAGTCAGGCTTATTGTCGATATTGGCGTACACCAATTGGCCCTGATTATTTGGGGCCTCCTGGAAATACAAAACTGTGCCTTCAATGTGGCCGTCGCATGCGTCGGAACAACTACTGCTTACTAAGCTAGTAAGTAGGAAAATAAATGCTACAAGAACTTTTTTACTATGCACAATCAATGTGTAAAATAATAGTAGGTCTATCAAGAAAGGCTAAGACTGAACTAAAGAGCCTAGATGGTTTCGTAGTTCATCTATATCTACTTTGAATCCACCTGAAAAAGGATGTTTTCCAGGCTGACCGATAATTCCGTCGTATTGATAATTTAGCTGATTAGCCATCAAAATATAATGAAAAGGAAAATAGTCCGATGGTGGAAATATTTCTAATAAACCTAATTGCTTTTTACCTCGGAATAACATGTTAGTTAAGCCAGCCCCATGGATTGCTACTACATAACGGGCTTGGCCCATGAGTTGGATTTGCTGAGGTAATAATAACTCATCAAAATCAATTGATTCAAAACCAAATTCTTTACATAGAGATTCAACTTCATTATTGTTCTCGATAAATCGTAATCGTTTGGGATTTCTAGTTATAAATAATCTTCGTTCTGTTGAGGCAGATAGTGTAGTGTTGTCTTCAGGGCGAACCAAATCTAAAATGCGAGAATAATAATGTGGGGTATGCGTAAGCGGTTTGCAGAAGTATGTTCGTTTGCTGCGTATATATTGCTTGTCTTGTATCACCCACTTTCGTTGACCTAAATATGAATGGCTTAAAAAATACTGAAAATATTTTTTATCGTATAAAGATTTACTTATAAGAATTGGTATATCTGTTGATAGATTGAGGGTGTCTTGTAAAAAAAATAATTTAGCCAACACATCATTATAAAAGTGATAATAATTTTCTTCTCCAGTGTCACGGAGAGATATCAGTTCTTCATATTCTTCTAAATCAGCGTTATTGATGAATTTCGATTTGAGTTCAGGTTTACCCAAATAGCTAACTCTGCTAAATCCAAGTGACGCATAAATAAGTTTTTTGTTAGTAGATATTGCCCATCCATAACGAGGTTCAATTATACAGGTGTCTTTATAAATAAGTAAGTATTCATCCTGAGTCCAGTTGTAGTTGTCTACCGTAAACTGCTCTTTAAGCCGAGGAACTAGATGTGTAGAATTTATAGTATACAGACGAAATGGGTATTCATTACGCTGTATAGAAAAGTCCTTATGCGGTATTCGTTCTTCTGGAAATAGAACAACATCTAAAGTAGCTATACGTACTTTATTGACCTTAAGCTGTGCTGCTTGTAGTAGGGGAATGGGGAATATTTTTTTAAGTAGGTTTTTAATCGGTTTCGACATAGCCAAATGAAAATAGTAAAAAGCTCAAGAAGAGATAGGGTAGCTCTATGAAGTAGAATGTAGTTTAAGTATTAAAAAAAGCGTACACTTTTTTCTTATTATACTCACTATTTAATAATTGCATGAAATATATTACAAATAGTTAAGTTAGCGTTGCGTAATTACTTTGCGCAACGCTAACTTAAGTGCTTAAGATGGATACTATAAACTATTTACACCACTGAAAAATCAAACGACTCCAAAAACTTGGTCGTGAAATTACCGGCTTTGAAATCCTCGCTGTCCATCAACGCCAGGTGAAAGGGAATGGTCGTTTTCACGCCTTCCACTACAAATTCGCTCAGGGCACGCTTCATTTTTACGATGCACTCCTCGCGGGTTTGGGCCACGGTGATGAGCTTGGCAATCATGGAGTCGTAGTTAGGCGGAATCTGGTAGCCCGCATACACATGGGTATCGACGCGCACGCCGTGGCCGCCGGGGATATGTAGCGTAGTGATGCGGCCCGGTGCCGGGCGGAAGCCGTTGCGCGGATCCTCGGCATTGATACGACACTCCATGGCGTGCATCTTCGGGAAGTAGTTTTTGCCCGAAATCGGGATGCCCGCCGCTACCTTGATTTGCTCTTTAATGAGGTCATAGTTAATAATTTCCTCGGTCACCGGGTGCTCTACCTGGATGCGGGTATTCATTTCCATGAAGTAGAAGTCGCGGTTGGCATCGACCAGGAACTCAATGGTGCCCACGCCTTCATAGCCAATGGCCGAGGCGCCGGCGATGGCCGCCGCGCCCATGCGCTCGCGCAGGTCGTCGGTCATGAAGGGGCTAGGGGCCTCTTCCACGAGCTTCTGGTGGCGGCGCTGGATGGAGCAGTCGCGCTCCGAAAGGTGGCACACGTGGCCAAACTGGTCGCCCACAATCTGCACCTCAATGTGGCGGGGCTCCACCACAAATTTCTCCAGGTACATGCCGTCGTTGCCGAAGGCCGCCTTGGATTCCGTGCGGGCATCGTCCCAGGCTTTCTGAAACTCGTCGTCGCCGTGGATGATGCGCATACCGCGCCCGCCACCGCCGGCCGTAGCCTTGATGATAACGGGGTATTTAATCTCGTTGGCAATTTTTTTGCCCTGCTCCACCGATTCGAGCAAGCCCACCGAGCCGGGTACTACCGGTACGCCAGCTTTAATCATGGTCGCCTTAGCCGTGGCCTTATCGCCCATCTGGTTTATCATCTCGGGCGACGCACCGATGAATTTGATGCCGTTCTCGGCGCAGATGCGCGAAAATTCGGCATTCTCGCTCAGGAAGCCGTAGCCGGGGTGAATGGCGTCGGCGTTGGTAATCTCGGCCGCCGCGATAAGCGTGGGGATGTTGAGGTAGCTATCGCGGCTAGCGGGCGGGCCGATGCACACGGCCTCGTCGGCAAAGCGTACGTGCAGGCTTTCCTTATCGGCGGTCGAGTACACGGCCACCGTTTTGATGCCCATTTCGCGGCAGGTACGAATAACGCGCAGGGCAATTTCGCCCCGGTTGGCAATCAGGATTTTATTGAACATGGGTAGGAGGGGCGGGCGAAAGCAGTTACCCTAAAACCTATCATCCTGAGCTTGCGAAGGACCTTATCACGGCTGGCAACGTCAGGATTTACGTAATCCAACGGCTTGTTTTAGCGTGATAGGGTCCTTCGCAAGCTCAGGATGATAGATAAAAGAAAGAGGATAGCGAATGTAAAATCAACTACTCAATGAGAAACAGCGGCTGGTCGTACTCAACCGGCGTAGCATTCTCCACGAGCACCTTCACGATGCGGCCCGATTGCTCGGCCTCAATCTCGTTGAAAAGCTTCATGGCCTCGATGATGCAGATAACCTGGCCTTTCTCCACCATGTCGCCCACTTGTACAAAAACGGGCGCATCGGGGCCACTGCTGCGGTAAAAAGTACCAATCATCGGCGATTTTAGCGCCGTGTGGCTGGCGCTGGGGGCTGCTTCACTGGCTGGGGCGGCGGAAACAGCGCTAGAGGCCGGAGCAGGGCTAGCGGCCGGGGCTGCCTGCGGCTGCGGGGCCGGCGCGGCCATCGGCGCGGTGCTCATGCTTACTACTTGCTTGGTATTGGGCTCGCGCTGCACCGAGATTTTAAACTCTTCGGTTTCAATATTTACCTTATTGAGGCCCGACTTGGCAATGAAGTCGAGCAGTTCCTGGAGTTCTTTGGCTTTCATGGCGGCGTCCTTTTTGGGCGGGTTTTTGGATGATTCTTTCGACATCGGAGAATAAAGTAGCGTGGGCTATGCGAGTCCGCAGGGAGCAGTAAGCTGCACGCGCAGACTCACAGAGGCCACGCTACTACTTACTTAACGCGCTCTACGTACGAGTAGTCGCTGGTTTTGATGCGAATCTTGGTATCGGTGTCGATGAATAGCGGCACCTGAATGCGGGCGCCAGTCTCGACCGTAGCGGGCTTCAGCGTGTTGGTAGCGGTATCGCCGCGTAGGCCGGGCTCGGTGTAAGTTACCATGAGGTCCACGGTGGTGGGCAGTTCGGCGGTGAGGGGCTGCTCGGTTTCGGCGTGCATCAGGATGGTCACGGCCTGGCCTTCCTTCATCAGGTCAGCGAAAGGCACCATTGCCTCGGGCAACACAATTTGCTCAAACGAGTCATTGTCCATGAACGTGTAGCCGTAGTCGTCCTTGTACAGGTACTGGTGCGGGCGCTGCTCCACGCGGGCCGTCTCTACTTTGACCCCGGCGTTGAAGGTGTTATCTAATACCCGGCCAGTCTTGATATTACGCAACTTGGTGCGCACAAAAGCGGGGCCTTTGCCGGGCTTAACGTGTTGAAATTCGGTGATAACGTGCAGGTCGTTGTTGTACATCAACACAAGACCATTGCGGAAGTCGGCGGTGGTTGCCATTGCTGGTTAATTAGGAGTTATGAATTGAGAATTATGGATTGAGTCAACGAATTATGAAGCAACCTACTGGCAATTCATAATTTTTAATCCATAATTTCACTAAGAGTTGTACGCCCATTTTACGTGTATAGCGCCCCACGTAAAACCGCCGCCAAAGGCTGCCAGAATCAGGTTGTCGCCCTGGTGAAGCTGCTTCTCGAAGTCCCAGAGGCAGAGCGGAATGGTGGCGCTGGTAGTGTTGCCGTAACGCTGAATATTGAGCATCACCTTTTCGGGGCCCACGCCCATGCGGTGGGCGGTAGCGTCGATGATGCGCTTGTTGGCTTGGTGAGGCACCAGCCAGGCAATATCGTCGTGGCTCAGGTGCTGGCGGGCCATTACCTGAGCGGCCACATCGGCCATGCTTTTCACGGCAAATTTGAAAACCGTGGCGCCCTCCTGGTAGATAAAATGCTCTTTGTTGGCAATGGTTTCGACCGAAGGGGGGCGGCGGCTGCCGCCGGCTTTCTGGTGCAGGTAGGGCTCGCCGCTGCCATCGGCACACAGCGCCTGGTCGAGCACGCCATAACCCTCGGTACTGGGCTCCAAGAGGACGGCCGCCGCCCCGTCGCCGAAGAGAATGCAATTGGCCCGGTCGGTATAATCCACGATGGACGACATTTTGTCGGCACCCACCACGATTACCTTTTTGTACATCCCGCCCTGAATGAACTGTGCGCCCGTGGCTAGGGCATACAGAAAGCTCGAGCACGCCGCGTTCATATCATAGCTGAACGCCTTGGTAATGCCGCAGCCATTCGAGATGATGTTGGCCGTAGCCGGAAAAAGCATATCGGGCGTTACGGTAGCGCAGATGAGCAGGTCGACCTCTTCGGGGCGGGTACTGGTTTTTTCCAGCAACTGCTGCACCGCCTTGATGCCCATTACGGAGCTACCCTGGTCCTTGCCCTTCAGAATGCGGCGCTCCTTAATGCCGGTGCGCGTAGTTATCCATTCGTCGGTGGTATCGACCAGGGTTGTAAGCTCCTCGTTGGTGAGCACGTAGTCGGGCACGTAGCCTCCTACTCCGGTGATGGCAGCGGTAATCTTCATGAGCGCAAAGGTGCGTTCCAAACGCAAAAAAGCCCGGCGGCTAGCCTGGCATTTTGCCCTAGGATTTGAAAGAGTCTTTGATTTGGTCCACGATGCCGGACTGCGCCATCTGGTAGCCCTGCATCAGCATGTTACAGATGGCTAGCGGCGTGCTTACCCCGTGGCCGATAATGGCGTTGTCGTTGATACCCAGAATGGGCGAACCGCCAATGGTTTCGTAGTTTACTTTCTCAAAGAATTCGTCGTTAAGGTTGCGCGCTACCATAATGTCGTACATCGACTCGGCCATTTTGAGCATCACGTTGCCCACGTAGCCATCGCACACAATTACGTCGGCCTTGTCGTTGAACAAGTCGCGGCCTTCGATGTTGCCGATAAAATGCACGTGCGGGTTGACCTTGAATAGCTGGTGCGCCGCCTGGGTAGTCACCGTGCCCTTGCCTTCCTCTTCACCCAGGCTCATGAGGCCCACTTTGGGCCGCTCGATGCCCAGCACATAGTGCGCGTAGAGCGACCCTAGCTCGCCAAACTGCTCCAGCATTTCGGGCTTGCAGTCAGCGTTGGCGCCCACATCAACTAGAATACCATAGCCACCGGCCAACTTGGGCACAAAGTTGGCAATGGCCGGGCGCAGCACGCCGGGCACAGTTTTCACCGTGAACATGGCGCCCACGAGCATCGCCCCAGTGTTGCCGGCCGAGCAAAAGGCATCCACCTCGCCACTGTGCAGCAGGCGGTAGCCCACGGCAATGCTGCTATCCTGTTTCTGCTGGAAGGCCTTGGTAGGGTGCTCACCCATTTCGATAACCTGGGAGGCAGGCACTATTTCGAGCGTGGTGGCGCTAGGGCCGTGCTCAAGCAGCAGGGGGCGGATTTCAGCTTCGGAGCCGATGAGGACAACCTGGGCTTTGCCGGCTAGGCGCTGGGCGGCCAGCACGGCACCGGCCACGGCGGCCTGGGGGGCAAAGTCGCCGCCCATAGCGTCGAGGGCTATTTTCATGAACGCGGATAAAGTAGAGAGTCAGCCATAAAAGCGCAGGGCGCGAAACCAAACCGGGCCGAACTGCCAATCTCAAAAGAGCAGTCCGGCCCGATGGTACCGCGAAATAACAACGCTTTCGGCTATTCTTCGTCCGAGTCCGTGTCGCCAGCAGTGGCCGGAGCGGCTACCGAGGTGTAATTTTTGATGGCTAGCTGGCCATTGTGATACAAATCACCGTCGACAACATAAGCTTTGTGGCGCAGGTGCAGCTCACCCGTGTTGGGGCAGATGGTCACGGCCTTAGGGGTCAGCTTGTAGTGGCTGCGACGCTTGTCGCGGGTGGCGGAGGAGGTCCGGCGCTTAGGATGTGCCATGGTCTTGGTAGGGGGAAATTAAGAGTTAGGAATTAGGAATGATGAATTAGCACAGGGTCCTAATTCAGGTTTTTGAGGGCCGCCCAACGCGGGTCGGCTGGCTCGTCATCGTCCGGGCCCTCGCCTTGCGGGCGGGTCGAGAAAATGAGCTTAGTGGTAGCGTCGGGGTCATCGTCGGCTTCGTTCTGGAAGCGCGGGTGCAGCTTTTTCATCGGCAGCGCCAGGCCGATATAGTCGTATAAGTGCTGAGCAATATCGAGCGAGAGCGTTTCGGGCGTGATTTGCAGCACATCGTCGTCCAGCTCCTTGGCCTCATCGCTGTAACGCACTAGCAGCGTGTTGGTCACGTCCAGCGGGTGGTCGTACTCATCAAGGCTGCGGTCGCAGGTGAGGCGCACAGTGCCCTTAATGTGCGAGTTTATGGTAATGACACGCTCCGTTTTAATGAGCGTGATATTCGCGTGCAGGTTGCCGTCGGCAATAAACTCGCCTTGGGGGTCGAACTGCTCGAAGAACGCGCGGTCTAGCTCAAACGCAAACTGGTGCGTCTTGAGCGAGAGCCGGGCGATGGGCAATTCAAATTGCGGGTCTTTTTTCACGGTTAGCCGAATAACGGGGGGCAAAGGTACGGGTTTAAGTTGGCTTTATCAAGCCAATCGGGGGCTAGCGGTTCAGTCTCAGCTTGTTTTTGAAGCTAAGCCGAGACTGGCTAGGCCTTGCGCGGGTCGGCAGCTGCCAGTTGGCGGGCGCGCACCACGTCGCAGGCCAGGTACACGGCCGCCCTAAACGATGCCGCATCGGCCACAAACTTGCCCGCAATGCCGTAGGCTGTGCCGTGGTCGGGCGAGGTGCGCACCACCGAAAGGCCAGCCGTGAAGTTTACGCCCTGCTCAAAAGCCATGAGTTTGAAGGGAATCAACCCCTGGTCGTGGTAGAGCGAAAGCGTGGCGTCGAACTGCCGAAACTGGCCGGTGCCGAAGTAGCCATCGGCCGGGTAGGGACCGAAAACGAGGTGACCATCGTGCTCAAACTGCCGGATAACGGGCGTTACTACGTCACTTTCCTCGCGGCCCAGCAGGCCATTTTCACCGGCGTGGGGGTTGAGGCCCAGTACGGCGATTTTGGGCTTAATAATGCCGAAATCC
>Ga0160429_1000706_pt1 | contig 23462 bp, 14 predicted proteins | sample SolpanmetagenomR_FD_108199 | JGI IMG/M metagenome (GOLD analysis project Ga0160429, IMG submission 108199) | Solar panel surface microbial communities from Lawrence Berkeley National Laboratory, California, USA - R | ecosystem: Engineered > Built environment > Solar panel > Unclassified ...
CATATCCTAGTATACTTGTTATCAAATAGTACATCACCGCTATAGTACTCCACCATGACAATCTCGTATGAGTTGCGTTGTAAGCTGTTGTTACGAGTTATTTTTTATATGGAGTATCGTAGATGGTTCAGTGTAACGGACCAACATGATAACTAGCTCAACGGTAATTACGTCATCAACCCTTGATTATATTGTAATCTTACCCTTGAGGTCATTCTTCCATTATCCACACTGTCTACCATTTATTCTCTCATTTCACATATACCCAACCTCACTTCTTGACGGACAACTGTACTCTTGTTTTACTTGTATTGTCTAATAGCACAGTCGCAGAAAGATGCATCGTTCAAATAGTGTCAGTTCTCAATCTTCTTTATCATCAAACAGTTCAGCCACATCAACTCGTTCGGGATCGATCGAATCAGAATCTAATATCCAGATATTTGTCAAAAATGTCTCGGGCGATAGTGAGTCTGTCCTGTTATCGTTAAAGCGTCAAGACTTTTGTCGTTGACTGTTTGTAGCCTTTCCACTCCGAATCCCAGAATCAACAACAATATTCACCCTTCAGTCACTCTTAGCATTACGTACGAATCTTCCAGAGGCCCACCTCCGCCTTGTACACGCCGGTAAACATCTTTCTGCCACCAAATCCACATTAAGCGATTATTCGATCCGAGATAACACAACTTTACATCTTGCACTACCACTTCGCGGTGGCGCCAAGCCACGATGTGCTTTTATCGGTTGTAAACAGTTTCTTTCGCCAAGTAACGAAGCTTGTGCCTGTGACGGGCAATTTTGTTGGAAGCATCATATTCCTGAACTTCACCAATGTCCGAAATTGGAACAAATGAAAGAGACGGAAAAAGAGCGGAATGCAAAGCAACTACTTGCAGAGGCTACTACCTCTTCTGTCATTCCTGCCATGTAAACAGCATGTTGTCTAAAACATACTGTTGACATTCGTCTTTTATATAACTTTCTTTTTTTTTTCCATAAGCATATTGCATAGTAGATATCCAAGAGGCAGTCTTTTCATTCTGTATATATAGTATGTTCAAGTATATTCAACTCCTAGAAACACATCCATTCAAATACGTTACAAATGCGATCTGTCTTTGGTAGACTGGTCGATTGGATCAAATCATTCCAACTGACTCGTGAATCATTACATGAGAAAATAATTTAATTAATATTATTTTTACCTCATGAATCATGCCCTCTGCCGAGTGCAGCGTTCATGATTCGGGTCGAATAGAGTTAGATTCAGTTGAAAATGGGGTGAACTATATAGTTTAATTCGATTAGAGCCTAACGTTCGCTAGACTCGTTAGAGGGCCTGAGGGACTTTAGTGCACTTTCGGACCAAACGTGGAAAATTACATATTAAATGTTGTTATTCTCTTATATCACTCTAACAATATATTGTTATACCTTTAAATTATAACTATAAGAAGCTATTACCCTCTATTGTACTCGTATCCTAAGTACGCTTCGAATATTCGCCCTAGTGTTCGCGTTCTAGCGACTTTACCGACTTACTTAACTAGCTTCTAGCGGATTAGTTACATATACAATACAAGAGACAATTCAGTATGTCTAGTCCTCGATTTTCTACTATAAATAAGGATATATCTCCTGTACACAAACTTGTAGGAGTGTTAGATTATATAAACTATATTAGCTAGACTTTTGCAAACGTATTAAGAGTGTGAGCAGGCTTAAACAAACGCGAAGGTGTAGTTTCGCTAGTAGGTATACTAGGATATGAGAGATTTATGACTACGTATGCACGTTGCAAGGCATTACTACGAACGTTGTAGTCCGTCGACATAATAAAGGCTTTATATAATGTTAACAAAAAGGATATAATCGACTTAGAAGTAGTTCGAGCTGAACTAGATGCTCTTTTAGAACATAGACCTTTCAGTGCGCATGATTAAGTCACCGATCTAGTCAATATCGACCGTAAGGAAGCAGTTGAGATTATTTAGACGACGGCAAGCACTTGGTTCCGTCTCCTTAATAGATTAATCACAAATCCTCGAGTACCTTAAGGGAGTTATAATTTAGGAGACTAAGGCAACCTATTATAGAAGCATTAACAAATCTTTATAATCATATTCATAGTTTGCTACTTGCGTGCGCGAAAGAATTCTAATTTCATGCATAAGGCGTTAAGTCTTTACTTTAGTTCAAATAGAGTGAAACGCTTAGTAATAGAGGTGTTACATAGACTTAGAGTATGTGAGGGTTACAAGACAGTTAATAGTCTTATGAACGAGGTGGCTAAACATTTAAGGGTATGAGATTAATGTACATATATGATACGATTACATAGTTCAAGGACTAATATTTTAGGTAATAGGATAAGATAGTAAAACTTAGTAAACATAAGCAGAACGTTATATGTTATAATAATCTCAACTTTAACGCTAAAGTCTATAAGGAGACGCTTAGTTCTACTTCTAATATAATGAGTATTACTAACGCGATCTTCGTACGATGTGATGACATACCTACTACTAGATTAAAATAATCTATGTACAACCTATCGATACTACTACGACCTGAAACTTTCTTCAATTCCCTATATATCAGTAGTGTCAATAATGTAATTAGTCCTTAAATCACTACTACTATGATCTTTGACGTGATCTCTAACTAATACTAAACGACCATGACTAAATATTTTCTGATTTTCATAGCTTTTACACCTAAGATGCCTATAGTAGAGATTCTCCGTGCAAGGAAGACTAAGTATCATCAAATAGACGCTATCTTTTGTAACGAGGGCACTATCGACAGGACTAGTGCCGTGTATAATAAGATTTTCTTAGATTAATTTAAACTAGACCCTGACCCTTTATTATCAGATAATCCACAATTCGATGAGAGGCTTTAGTTAGTACATAGGGACTAGATGACTATGCACTATATTTGGACTATATAATCATAGATAGCTACCTCTAGTCGCCTATATGATCGAAGACGTTTTATGCTAGCTCTTACTACACCTTTTTATACTATGATGAATCTATTATACATAATCGTTCGAACTTATTAGAACATAGATAATAATAGAGGTAGGCACTTACGACATACACTTGAATCTAACATGTTCTTCCTAAACAGGAAACAACTTACGCGTTCTAACATGTAGTTCTACTTACTTAAACCTATTATTATTTAGTCGTTCTTAGCTTGTGTACTCGCGTTGTTTTAAAGGGAGATATAGGTCAAATTGAAGCTAGATAATAAGAGTACACTTATCGATGCTGTTAGCTAGAATACGTATGTCGACCGCGTTAGAAGGGATGCGATATTAAGTATAATCAAAAATGTACGTAGGAAGGCGTTTAGTAGACAAGCTTAGATAGGTAAGGTTTATGATACTTAGCGTAGTTAGGTCTCTCACGGAGATGCTGAATTTACTACGATATATTAGTTCCTATAACAAGTCGAACTATATCTCCTTATAAAACGTGTAGTTAAATATAGTGATATTAGTCTCCTTCGTCGTGTATATAACAAAATAAGCATATTCTTTATAGGAGCTAGCTAACATAATTACTCTTTTAAGATGCTACATTAGAAGTAGCTTCTTTCACCTAGAGTTTATAGTAAAGAGCTATAACGCGCTCTCTTATCTTCATCTCTTATGAACTAGTCTAGTAAACCTAATAATTAGAAAGCGATTAACTTATCATTAGAGCATTTGAATTGCTATATTAAGAATGATCTAAAGTGTAACGCCAATTCTACGCATGATCTCGAGAAGGCGTTTAGGAACACTATAATGACTACAAAGCTAGCGTTAGAATTACGAACCGTATTAAATCGTGATTTTGGTGAACGAATGTCTAGAGCTTATACTAGTAAGGATACTGTACTAGATATATATTCTCTTACTACATTACTTATCTAGGACCAATATACGGAGCTATACTAGGCAGGTATAGCGCGTAATAAGTCGGAATTTTTGAGTGAGGATATAATGACCCTTAGTGTCGAATTAATCGAGGAGTGAATCGAGGATTTTAATATGAAAGTAGTTTATGCCGACTTTGATAGGTTAGATTCATTAGGTGTATATAATAAGCATGTAGAAGAGGCGGTCAGTCAGTTTACTAACATTAAGGCTAAGTTATGTAGCTGCGAGTATGTTTAATTCAAATGTCTTTAGTGATAATATCGATTTATTATAAATGTAAATGTCTGCCTAATATTTAATCGAATTTAGTGTCTACGACGAAACTTGTTTAAGGGAGGCGAGTACTTACAGATGAAAATAGTTCTATTCGTAAAGCATTTTATGTAAAAGTAGTTTCGTTTAGGTCAAACTAAATGTGCTTTTATTACATTTAACTATATTCGTTTCTGTCTGAATTTTCGACTAGAAGTATATCTTTCGTATCGAATGATTCTCTCTTAAAATCTATTTATATAAATATATATTCGTGTGAAATATTTTCATTTGGACCTAGTTTTAGCTAAAAGACTTTCAAATGAAAATATTTTTAACTAAATATGAAACATATCTACATAGTAGCTTAAATTGTTTCTGCTCGAAGTTCTAATTTTATTACGTCATATACGATGTTTAGTTGGAATTTTTAACTAATTAGAAGTTATTTATTTGCGTCAATTTATTCATGTTACAATAAGCGAATTATTTAACAAGTGTACTATAATATTACATAATAATCATTTATTATCATTATCTTCTTCTTCTAACCCTTCTCCCTCTAATGCTTCCCCTGATTTGTCATCGTCTCTATCGTTACTAGCAAATTTACCTAAGAAAGTATCCTCTTTATCGCCTTCTGCATTATCGTCGTCTATAGTTATTACTATATCAATAGACCCGCTAACCGCTACTACCTTCTTCTGAAATTCACTAATAAGATCCTAGAGTTGTTTTGCGTTAGATTGTCTCATAAATATCTAGTCTTGAATCGCGAACTAGTTACACGTTGCCTTTATTCAATATGCCTCTATATATTCCGACTTTTAGTTCTTAACACGTTGACATACGCGACTAATTTCCTGCTTAATATCATTACTGACCTATGTAGGGTCAAGTGCGATTATAGCATCTGCACGTCCGAGATTTAGTCTGACTTTTAGTACATATAAAGAAGCGACAATGATTTTTAGTGAATCATTTTTATCGAATAATCGTAGAACCTTAGCCTTTTTACTGTATTTCAACGAAGGTGTTAAATATGCTACGTCCTTATGCGAGTTAAGGCCTAGCCGTTTCCTGGTGTTAGTTCTGCTCATATTTCGTAACAGCTAAAACACGTTAGTTATGTGTTAATAAAATATGCATATTCACTTACTCTATATGCTATTAAAACATTAAGAGCTTGTTTACTAAATAGTATGACTTTACGAGGCTTGCTATACGACGTCGTCTAATTGAGCATTTGGCCGATTATAGTTACAAGTAAATTATAGAAATCTAGGCAAAGAATTTGAGGTAGGTAATAGTCTAGCTAACATAAACTAGCTAAAAACAGTAGGTATATCTTAGCAACCTTCTATTAACTAAGTTCCTGTTTTAATATAGAGTCCGTGATGGTCTATTCTATAAGAGCCGGACAGTTAGATAGTATAAGTACCTTACGGCACAAGTTTAAGAAGTTCTTCTCCTTTATAGCTAAGCTATCGGCACTAGTAATAATAGTGACTATTATTTTTTGACACTTCTGCTATATTAGCTCTAGTCTCTAACGATATTTTAGATCTAAAAGTATAGTAATATCCTATGTTATATAAGGGGGGATCGGAACTGCTAGTAGACTAGGTATATCTCGAATAGGAGCCTAAATGTAAGTAGTGCTAATTTGTATTATAACTAGATGTAATAATCTACTAAATGTTTTGACGTCATCCTTTATAGCATTAAAACTAACCGCCCTACGTAAGGTAACGTTCGAATTAGATGCTCTATCATAACTAGCCGTATACTTATTGATAGCATATACCGCTCTACTAAGTATCTATATATCGGTTTGTTTGTATAATCGGAGTATTAAGTTATCTATGTCCTTCCTATATTTAATACTAACTTTACTATTATTCAGGAGGTTTAGTGTCTAATATTTAAAGAAGTTATCGTCCCTTTTGACTTTTGTGCTAATAAGCTTACCGTTGTTATTAAAAGTTTAGTCTACGACGTTCAAATTCTAGTGTTAAGAGGCGATAAAGGGTGCAAGCATAGCCTTAGGTTTATTATATAGTGTGCTACTAATAAAAACGTAGAAAGGGTAACTAGGAAGCTCTACTAACTACTACCATTATCCATTCTTCTAATCGACACTTATATGAAATTCATTAACATATACTATACTCTAATGACATTCTAGACTATTAGGATTACGACGAGTTCCATAGCTACAAGCTTCTTTTATCGTCTTTTCGAATCGACTATTAAACGCGAATTTGGTCGTTAGTGTTAATATACTTGTTAATACTAACTAAGTCGTACGCTATTTAGACTTAGCATCTTTGTCCGTCAATCTAGTTGTATCTAGGAGTTATTTTATAGTATAGGTTATGTTTTGTTTGTTACGATAGTTTAGTAGAAGATGTTCTAGTCGTATAACATTAGTAATTTAGTAACACTCTAGAAAGATCTTCTGAAACTCTACGTTAGACATTTTGCGTATATAGACTACGAGAGGTAACTTACTATTAGTAAATCTTATTATTTCAGCTACCTATTAAGAAATGTTGTTATTAGGGCAAACAAATAGTTATGAGCTATGAAACTAGTCTAGGTCAGCGACTACTAAGATAGTATTAGGATTGAGGTATGCATCTTATAGTTGTAATAGCATCTTAGATTTGTTGATATTTAAAGGATCTACGATGCTTACTAGCGCTACTGTAACACTAATAGCAATACACGTCTTACCTATACCTATTTTATATGCAACAAAACTAAGGTCTTGTCCTTTAAATACATACTTAAGGATGAACGTAATAGAATAGAATTATACGCCTTATAATAGTAGTTCTTTGTTCTAGTATAGTAGAAAGATACTAGCGCGAGGGTGAGTGACCTCTAGGTTATGTCCTAAGAAAGCATAAGCTTCTCTATAGAACAATTCAGTAACGTGGTCCATTAGTATAGCCGATGTAATGTATGCCGCTGTTTTATCTTGTGCATTATTGTTTTTTATATCTGATACACGTGTCTATTTTAGACTTATTAACTAATCACATATAGTAGTTAGAAAGCGGGTAGGGATAGTAATTAACGGAGTGGTTAGTAGATTATACACTATAATACTAAGGTCACTAGGGAGTATAACTATATATAGATAGTTATCCTTGTCTTTTTCTATAGCGACTCTATCGTCGTCACTGATTTTAAATGTGCTATCTTTAAGGATTTACACTAGTATTGGATCTTTACTAAGATCCTTAGAGAGACGCTAGTAGTCTAATTTCAATACTTCGCGAAATCTAGTTAGTATATCTATAAAATATTAGCAAAGTTCGAATAGTACCTAGTTTAGTTCGTACCATGAAGTTGATCTATAAACATCGCTACAAAATCTACATTAGTAGCTATAAACATAAAGATCTTATATAAGTATTTAATATTAGATGTCAAATAATTATACAAAAGTTAAATACTACCTAGGAGTTCATGATCATTCTTGATTTAGACAACCTTATGCTTTTAGTATAGCTCGATATAGTATAATTTATCCTTAGGCGCTAAGTTACACTCTTCGCGAATGACTTCTAACGAAGCCCTATGATTAGAGATAACGATTCTATAAGCATAGAGTATGCTTTTGCGTTTAGCGATGTAGGATGTACGGTCTAAACTAAGTCTAATGTAATAAAAAACAATAATTAGGTCCTTATATTTAACCTTAGCGAACTTTAGTAGTCTTAGTATAAGTGAGACAGATATGTATTTTCTTTTCTTAAATTAATGCTTGAATAGAGTCTTCTATAGTAATGATAGACGACGGCGACGTTAACGTATTAGTGATGATGACTCTCTAGACATTAGAATTAAGGCCTTTGCTAAGCTCTAAATAGTTAGTAGTATCGTTTAGATCTAGGGAAGTCTACATTAATTTAGGGATGCTACGTAACGTTACATCTTTGTCTTTCGCTAGAGGAGTAAGGAAGTCGTTATTGTTATGTTCGCTTATAGTTACCTTTAAAGTTATAGTTCTAGGGGTGTCCTTCTTTAGAGTTTCTAATAAAGTCTTTTCTTTTTTCTTCACTAATCTATTAGCTTTAGTAGATGCGTAGACGATAAACCTCTAGATAGCGCTATCGATATTAATCTTCTTAACAGATAGAGCGTCTCTAAGGTTTAAAGTGAACTAAGTAGGTATAGTACTATTAACGAGATTAATATGACAATCTCTAAATAAAGGTGTCCCTACGGCAGAGTTTAAGAGGTTTTGGCCAGTAATAAATCGTGCCTATCTCTATTCTCCTGTCGCACTTATTCGTTTATATTCTCTGTTAGTATCTCGCGTACAATATACAAGTTTCTACTTCTCGATTTCGGCTATAGCTAGTTCTCTTGTAGTATAGTATTTCTAGTTAGTAGTCCACCTAAATATAGCTATCTATCTAGTAGTATTTAGACCCTAGCTCGTCTTTAATATATCCTTTATAATATCTATTGTAAATCTAGTTACATTAAGCTATGTTTTTAGTTTACTTATTTTAAATAGGCTAAGCGACTAAGAAATGTGAGGAAACAAAATAAACTAAAAAAAGGATGATAAAATACGAACTAATATAGAAAGCGACGATAAGATGATTTATAGGAAAATATAATAAAGAAGAGAAATGAGGGATAACGGAACTTGAAATAAAGAGAGATGCCGTTTGTAGTAAAATGTGAATCGTGAAGTGAAAAACGCTTTATAACGTTATGAATAGTAATAAACAAGTACCGTTTGTAAAGTACTTACATTAAACGAGCACCTGATTCTATTGTATATAAAGGTCTCATTATAGAGATTTTAATAACATAGTTAGAAGATACTTCGATAGAACAGAGCAGCATTTAGAGCATATATAAGATTTATAAAATATATAGACGGAAGCAGTAGAATGTGTTTTCTAAACCTAATACTTAATCATTATTTTCTACATTACTAAAGGTTCTATATAAAAATATGAATATATACGAGCTAAAAACGAATTTATTCTATCGAAATAAGTACTATTATTCATTTGAAAACGAACGTTATTTAATTAAAAAGGGGCTTCGTTTAGTTAAATAGATTCCTAAGTAGATTATTAAAATATTAGATAACTTTAGACATATACGATTTGAAAACGAACCTCATTCGATTAAAGTGATTTTTGTTTAGTTAAAAACGACCTTTGTGTAGTTAAAATAAGTGTTATTTAGTTAAAAAGGAGCTTTCCTTAGATGCATGTATTTCTAGCTAAATTAAATAAACTAGTGTTCATTTTAATTAAAGTTTTATTTAATTAGAAAAGTGTTATTTAGGTAGAAAGGATATTGTTTAATTAAAGAAGATGTTAGTTTAATTAAAGACGATTTCAGTTATAAACATTGTTTAGATGCAAAACATTACCCCGCATACCCCTTTTGAATTTGTATTTTCTAATTAATTAATCATTAATAAATTAATAATTACGTTTTTAACATATTATTTTGATTATTATAAATAATCGCAACAATGTAGGCGTATATACATTCGCTACGATGGGCGTTTAAGGCTTATAGTCGGCCTTTATATTATTACTATAATAAGCTAATAGAGAACACAACCCTAATAACTACAAGTTAATATTAATAATCGGCTATGTTAACAGAAATAAATTACTATTAATACATATGAGCTATAGTATACGACAATTCAATCATTAACTATCGATCATAAAATTCCCTATTACACGTATAGTTAGTGTACGTAACTGACCATATTTCGACTTCGACGTGAACGATAGTAGAACGCTCCCTCGGCGAACACGTCTTTTAGGCGTGTATGATTAGAATAAAGAAGACGGTAGTAGTACGGAATCATCTGTGTTAAGGTTACTAGATGCGGTATATAAACTGTTAGGTAAGCTATTTTCAAGGCTAGTCTATGAATCCTGCTCAAGCTAAGAAGTCACAATAGATTGACGTAGGGTTAGTAGACAATTAATACGAGCACACGGACTATCCTCCTTCTCTATTCTGAAATCCACACTCTAATAAAGAGTTTCAAAATTAATATCAGGATCATCAAATTCATCCTTAATGTAAGGATCCATGTTTTGTGTTATACTCGGAGTTAGTGTGCCTTGAAAACTTGTTCTTAAACTAGTCTACATATCTACCGAACGTTGTACGTTATTACGACGAATTTTAGACTCCTCCGTAGCACGTTAAGCTATCTCATCTTCAGTCCTTATAACCGACTACGACAATAGATATACGGCATTAGTACCCCGTAGTTAGAGAGCAGATGTACGTATGTTACGTCCATTTCTCTTAGAGGACATATTATCGTAGTTAGTAAGTGCTTATATGACTAATTAGCATAGACTATTCACTAATAGATCGCCTTCCTAGTCTCGCTATTACTAAGTTCTAAAGAAGGGAATCGCCTAGCATAAACCGTCGAATATCGAATATAGCTAAGAAGTGACTATATACGGTCTTAATACCTCACATAACTAGTATAAAATGTCTCGAGACATATATGCAACTACTATAACTAGGCATCGTTATTCCATAGAATTAAATAATACTTCGAGCCTCTCTTTACAAAAGGTTATTAGACGATCATAGAAGAAACCCATACGTGTATTCTGTCTAGGTTTAGATAGGACACGACCATCATCCGCTAGCTTAGTAAGAAGACCTGTTAATTCCTTGTTATAAAAACTACAACATCTAGTTAAAGAGTTCATACGAGAGGAATCCACAGCTTCTATCTCCTGTAGATAATAGAGAAATTGGCGCCAATGACATCCTCCGTTAATTATATTCTTCTAATCGTCTAATATACGCATCCGACTAAGCAACTCTTGTTTCGTCCATTTACTATTAGGTTTAGTATTTTCTAACTAATTTGTAGACTAGACATCAACTATATTCGACTATGTTACTAATAGCTGTAGTTAGGAGAACATGGAGCATAATAATGCGTCTTACTCGAGGTTTTCTGCATCTGCTTTGTTATTAGATTTACAACTATTTCGTTTAGCTCGTTCTTCTCTATGCGAGTCGAATGCCTAATAAGATAAGAAGAGATAGACAGCCGCAGGTATATTATCTTAACTAGCTCGACCAAATCGTTGCTAAACCTTAGACAGGTCGTTACTAATAGAGAAATTCATGTTAACTACTCTACGTACTACACGGTTGTCTATCCTAGTACTAACAGTAGAAGTACACATAAGTATACGATATGCAGAGTCTGGTTAACAAAACTTATCCCATATTCTATCTTTGTCTATATTAGACATCATAGAATAATAAGCCTCGACTACTCTATTAACGTAATTAAGAGATCGACTAATACGGACATAGCTGCCTAGGACCTAGTTTAGAATAGTAATACAGCTAGATTAAGAAGTTTCGCGAATAGAAGCATGTTCTTATGACTGTGGTTGCTTAGTACTATCTACAACTATATCGAAATCATAAATTTCACCTAAAGGTTCAAATAGTATCATAGTTAATTTAACTAGAAGTTTAGCTAGTAAACTTCTGCTCTTAACTAGGAGTTTAGACAGTACCCTCGTATCTTTAGCGACAGTTTCGATGCTAGTACAAGTTTTGGACATAGATATAAGGCAATTCTAGAGATAACTTACACCGTGTATTACCTTTTACTTACTATTAATAAACACTATAGTCTTCGCTATATTCTCTAGTGTTAGTGACTTTGTGATAGGATTGAAAGCCGAATCTAATAAGAAGTATAACGTATGGTGTAGATTCTAACATAGCAGTATTTTATAGAAGTTTATAGATAGCTCTAGACGATTGACTAACGTTCTAATTAAGTAGGTTTCCCCTAGCTCGGTACCGATCCTTCGAAAGCCTGCTCTCTTAAGAACTGTCGCTTATGTGACCTTATTAAGAGTCGCTGTACACCTAAACCAAACTACACGTAGTGATAATATAGATCTTAGCTAATTTAACATAGTAAATTTAGCTCTAAATTCAGCCTATTAACTAACTAGATAGTACTTATCGATGACGACTAAGCTAATACGAGCTATAATATCGGGTCTTTTAAGGACCTAACGCATAACTGGTTTTGTAGCCTGTTCCGGTCCTATTAAAAGGTGAGTTATTTAAACACTATTCTCTAAATCCTTTAGACTATTACGAAGTTTAACAGGATCTTCACTAGATAAGAAACAAGGATGCGTATTAGGGAACTTTTGTATTATAGTCACCTGTTCCTTCCTGAGCTTTGTTAATAGAATAATCTATATAGTTATAAGACTAGTGAGGACTGAATATGCATAAAAGATCAAGCTTTTTCTAAATCTAGTCCTAGTAATAAGAATCGTATCGCTCTAGATGTATATCAAGCGTCGAAGAGTTGTAATTTGCTCCGGACGTAGTCTAGTATGACTATCTAGAGCTAATATATTTAACAACTACTATAAACCCGTTTTAATAATGTCTAGCTATCTCTCCACATTAGTTTTTATGAACCTACGGTGTACAGCTACACGAATACGTTTCAGGTCCTAATCAGGACCTAGTAGGAGTAGTTCTTTAAGCAATAACTCTGAAAATTCATCTATAGGTGAAATAAGAGTATCGATAGTAATAATTTCGTAATGTTTCCTAGTAGATTTACTAGTAGATTTACTAGTAGATTTCTTTAGTTTTTTAGATTCACGTCTTGACCTTGCTTTAGTAAGCTTTTTAGCATGCCCTAGTCTCTGTCGCTTAGTACGAGTACTACCATTAGTAGGTGCTATGTAGATCCGCGAAATTAGAGGAAATTCGACTAAAATACTATAATGAATAATTAATTTGAAGATATAGCACTTCAATTTTCCACGTTTAGTACTAGAGGATTTTGTAGTTAGTTCATTCGCTAGCGCGATACAGTAGTGCTACAGGCTCAAAAGCTCGCGTAATATATAGTTTATAGTCAAATTTAGACTAACGTCAACTTTTGAACTCGCTCACGTCCTATATTATGCCGTGAATAGTAGTGGAAGTAAAGGTGGTGAGCACGTTTAGCTAAAAATCGCACCAATGTCCCTTAGACGCTCCGCGAAGGCTTCACCCCTTTACTAACCGAATCGGGTCTAACTTCTCCTCCCGTCACTTTATTCAAACGGAAACAACTTTATTTTATTCGGACCGAACACGAGTCACAAGTGAATAGTTCGCGGGGCGTATGATTCATGAGATAATATTATTTTTGATGCCGTGATATTCACTTCACTTCACTTCACTTTATTTAGTATATAAAAATAACAAAATGATGACTTTTAGACGAACACACAACGATAATCACTGATTGGTCTGACATTCAAAATGTCTGTAATGAACACAAGACCTGAAAATGTCCATCACTATGATTCGGCAGAAGAGATGCCAGAATATATACAAAAGTACGCCGTGTCTCATGTTAATTCACTCTCGGCATGTACATCTAGTGATGTCATGTAGACATTTATAAGAATATTACTGATGAAAGATTAGATACTGGCATCAACGACATGATTTATTCTCACGATATGACGAGGGAATATGGTTGACAGACGAAGCATGGTATAGCGTCACACCAGAAAGTATAGCAAAGTATGTTAACCATTATCCATTACCCGTCTATTTATCTTTACTGTTTCTTCCAATGCTTGTACAACTATTCACCTAGCTTTCTTTCTTCCAAGCCGTATTTCCTTATTCTCTGTCCCACCCGTCAAGTCTGTCACACATCCGCCATCTTCACCAGTCGAAAACACTGCTTTACATAGAGTAATATTCTAATCTAGTAAAATATCCTCTCACATCTTCCACTCCCTCTCCCCTTCATCCACCGGCCGTGTGCTTGTAGAATGCTTCTCCGGCACCGGAGGAAATACCATCTCGTTCGCACTGTCGGGGCATTTCAGCCGTATATTCGCCATTGAATCCGATCCGTCAATGCTTGCTTGTGCAAAACACAATGCTGAGATTTACGGAGTGGAGAATAAAATCTGGTGGATCCAGGGAGATTGGCGAGACGTGGTTACGGGAAAGAGATTGAGGGGACTTTTGAGGGGAAATGAGGGGGATGACGTGGTGGTGTTTGCGAGTCCGCCGTGGGGTGGACCGGGGTATTCTACCACCGTCACTTCTACTTCTACTACTACTGAAAACGGAAATGAAGATGGAGACGGACAAGAAGTGAGGAGAGACGTTTTTAGTACGATTGATATGAAACCTTTTGGATTAAAAGATTTGATGGATGTGTTGAGAGGAAAAGAGTCGATTGACAAAAGAAATGTAGTCTTGTATTTGCCGCGGAATAGTGATTTGAATGAATTCGCAAAGATGATTGTCGATGATGAAGAAAGTAATGGTGTTAGTAGCGAGAGTGAGGTGGGAAAGAAGACGAGGGTGATTCATTATTGTATAAGAGGGGCTAGCAAGGTATGTACATCTGTTTCTTTGTGTTCCATTCCTCACCGATTAAAATAAATGATTGGTCATCTAATGGTATGTATAGGCTCTGTGTATCTATTTAGGCGACTTTGATTTTACCAGTATCGATCAGGAATGAAAAAGACTACGTTCACTACATGATCATTTCAAGCACAATACGTCTTCATTATTTGTAGACAAAATGACTGCAATGCCCATGATCTGGATGGTAATATATACGACAAGTCTTAGAATAAACGTCGAGTAGAATTCGATACATTGTCGAGGTGGATTTCTAAACTCATGATATAGACAGGGAACCAAAGGAATTTATATTTTTTCAAAATAGTATCTATAATTGTATATACATAAAAGTCATGGCAACACCAGCAAGATTGATCAAATCAATACTGTTCCGCTACAAAAGTCAAGATACTCCCCATACCACAAGCATCAGTAGCATCTTGTGCATTGTCAAACAAAACAAGATCATTTCCAGCCCAATCACATATTGCAAATACATTTAATTGATTTGTAGGAGAAGTGCATGAAACGGATTGATCTACTTGACTGATTGAGCACTGAATCTGTTCATATCCAGCTGTAGCAACACTGTCGACTGGCGCAGATGCTATACCGGATCCTATTAATGTCGATGGGCCGTATTGAACTCCGACAGGATCAAGAGTTATTCCACTCATCAAGCCGTTTGTTGTGGAATTAATATTGAAGATGGAAATGTTCGCCGAGGATCGATCAGAGCCCAAGGTATAGACTGTGGTATTGAGGGAAGAGTCAGTGATGGAGTATATGTATTGACCCAAGAACATATCATTGGAGACACGAAAGATAGATCCCGTCACGTTAACTTGAGGTGTAGAAGTTGGTAGGACTTGTGATGAAGTGAATGTTGATAAGACTGATGTTATAGTCGTTGAAGATGACGTTGATGATGGTGATGGTGTTGGTGTGGTTGTGACGCTAACTGTGGCAACGACAGTGCTTGTTATCGATCCTCCTGTTGTGGTAGCTTTTACACTAAGTATAACAGTTGGTGTAGGCATTGTAACACGCAATTTGCATGCAGATATTTGAATAGCTGCTGGATATTTGTTAAAGACAGGAGGGGTAGAAACCGCTCTTTTACGTAACAATGTGCTTGATTGTTTGAGAAACCGGCCGGCGGTATAAGTAATTCCATTTCTGATTGTATATGTACCATTGACAGATATGATATTTTCTCCTCTTTTCCTTTGTTGTGGAGCTGCAGTGACCGTGACAGTCACGATTTGGGTCGTAGTAGGTGCAATTGTGATAGTAGCAACAGTCTTTGTAATGCTGCTCGCAGCTGGTACAGCAATAATCGAGCAATATGGTAAAACATTATTAGACTTCCAATCAATATCCCTTACAGCTTGGTAGACTGCATTCAAAGGATTTGCTACACCAGGATTAGTAATATTACTTACTGCATACGAGTTTTGAATCATAAAATGGTCATTTCCATTATATTGACCAGTATTGGTAGCATATGCTGAACCCCAACTCTGTCCATACATTGCACAATATTGACCTTGTACATTACTAGATTGATTAATGTATAAAATATAAGTGTTAAAGAACTGGCAAGTAGTGACGGGTGTGCCGTCAGTAGGAGGATGAGCGAGATTATATTGTGATTTCATCGAACATGCTTTTGCACACAGGTTAATATCAAAAGGTCCAGAATTAAACAAAGCAACTCCCATGTAAGAATCAAATCCAAATCGATCAAGTGGTGCGTTGATAGCAGCTGAATTATAGAATACTGGAACACTATATCCAGATGGTGCTGCAATACTATTCGATTGATATCCATTGCTACCGGCAATTGTGACGTTGAAATTAATTTGCATGCTACCATTATTGCCTGCATTTGCAGCAGTGACTGGTCCTCCCCAATAAGCACACTTGATCAGTGTCACACTATGAAAATGTTAGCATCGTTCTACTGATAGGAATGGAGGGTTCGACATCGACATACCTAGCTGGATTTGGACATGACGGTCCAGGAAGTACTGAAGGATCACGTTCAAAATCTAAGTATTATGAGTTAATTTATCGGTGTTTAGTCTGACTTCTGATGGAAAAACTTACATATATTGAATGACATACAACCATTCACATTGCTACATCTTGCTGCACAAGTGCTTACATCATAAGTATCTAAAGTGGTATAACCAAGGTAACCATAAGCACTATGATATGTTAGTTGGGTCAATATACAGTATATCTTGTGATGAGATGTGACAACTCACAAGTTTGACGACTTGAGATTGACAAATGTCCTGCTCCATCCCAAAGGGGTAATGGCTTTTAACGCGAGATTTGCAAAAGCTGCCGAGTTTGAGAAAGAGGTCGGATCATCGGCTACAGCTGGTGCCATCTTTGCTGCAGTAAACTGTGGTTGACATGCTGTTATTGCACGTTTCTGAACTACTGTTGATCCATTGTCGTCCGCGGCGGAGACAGATGCAGCAATACTAGAAGCCACAGCATCTGTGTCGTCAATCTTTGCAGTGATTTGCGGTAAAGCTGCCGACAAAACTGAACTAGGATTATATGTAACGACCTGCGCTGTTGCTAACGGATCGATTGAATATGTAGGCTCGGGGAGAGCGTAAACTAGGCCAAACTCAATATCTTGTGGTGCCGGTGCCGGTGCTGGCGCTGGCGCTGCCAGGACCAGCGATATAAGTGTAGAAAGAGTGATAATAGACCGCATTCCCATCTTTTCGAACTAGTATTTACACCAAGTTTCGACTGATTCTGACAAATGCGTCTGATGAAAATGAATGAATGTATAGATGAAGGAAAAACGAATGAATGATAGTCACAAAACAACTGCAAAACAAATACTGAAAAACTAACGAAAGAAGGATATAATGTGACCTGACCTTCATTTATCATCATCTTGAATTGAACCATGTTAGCCCTAATATTACTGTATTACGTCAACTGATGGAAAATGAAACAATATCGTGTTTGTAAACTCTGTCAACGGCTCTTGCTAGACGTTTAGGGTTTCGCAGATGGAGTGTCAGCATAAGGTAGCTGTAAAGTCAAGCTTCTTTTCGCCGATAGTCGTAAAGTCAAAGCTATCAACTTGGTTCGGCAGTTTAATCTGGAAGCTGAGACAGTTGTAGGAATTTGTTTCAGTCACAGATAGAAAGAGTAAATTACCAATAAAGGTACGGGCCGTTGACATGATATAAAACGGAAGAAGACTTTATAATTACAATAGTCGTCATCGACCACAATTATCCTAAGTTAGTAATCAATAGCGCAACCAGGTTTGCATGAGAACCCTTGATAGTAAGTGATATTTTGTCATTTATTTTGGAGAGTCTATGACCTTGATCAGACGGATTAGCCATGCAATTTGAGCATTACAAAGTATTTCATGTAAACGTTTCATTGTATACAGTAGTAGTAGGTAGATTACTATTTTTGCAGCGTTTCAGCATATATAAGTTATCGTTGACCAATACCGTGTTGTTTTTTCGATATGAGTTACCATAATTTGATCAGACTCTGAGTCCAGTCAGCCCCAATCAATCTGTTAAGCTCTTGGTTATACCAGTCATTTAGGTGACCATTAGCCTAATGCGGTCGAAACTGAATTTGGCAAATAGCATATTCCTTGGCATTACTTTTACCCATGACATCACACTGTCCATCATAATTGATTGAGCTCACATTCGACGATTGAAAGTATTTATCTAGTACGTTCTGTAATCAAGAGTACTATTGCAATTGTACATTAATAGAAAATTCAGAAATCCAACATAATCGTATCGAAATGTTTGTCTCCCGCATCACTCGCAACATGTCCTTCCGACCGTTTCTCATCTCTACTCGCGGTTTCTCAATCTCAACAATCCGTTCTGCAGCAGGTGATGCTGGATCCACACGATCCGGCGGTATGTCACAGGGGGATGCGTTTTCACGAAGAGAAGAAGCTTCGGAAAATTTATACATTAAACAACAAGAAGCGGAAAAGTTGAAATTATTAAAGGAAAAGATAAGAAAGCAAAAGGAAGATCTTAGTATCGATGAGGCAGCTGCTAAACAAATGGAGGAAAGTAGTGGTAAATCATCGGGAAGCGAGAGTTCGTAAATGGATATAATAATTACGTAAATGGCAGTGTTATGGTAATAAAGAATGTGCTTAGCAGTGTATTTATAAATTACATGTTATTATTCTCACAAATGTAAATATGAACTTTGCTTGTTCGTGTCTAATCCTTCAATTCCTGATGCGTGTCCAACTCTTCATTTATGGATTATCTCCACCTTAACATGTTGAAAAGCGGCACCCTACAGTCATTCAAAAAGCCTCCTATAAAATCTATATTCAACCTCCTCAAAGGTCAATGGACAGTCCACCGTGAAATCAAATCTCTGCTACCCAGCTTACCATCTGGACGCTTTGTCGGTACAGCAACGTTTACAGCTCATTTCCAGTCTACACCAAAATCTACAAATCCAGTTCCTACGCTCGAAACAGTGTCTTATCTATACCACGAACAAGGAATATTCACCACGACACCATTTCCTAATTCATGCCAACCAGGGTTTGAAATCAACGTCAATAGACGTTATGTCTACTCTTACCAGCCTGATCGAGATGAACTGTCTGTCCATTTTGTAAAACTCAAACCTAACAACATACCTGTCGGTAATGAAGAAAAATTACAAGATACTGAAATCCAATTGGGTGGAGATAGAACGGAAGCGTATGAGATAGATTATGTGTATCTTCCTAGTCTAGAATTTTCATTTGAAAATGATAGATGGGTCGCGAGAGGAGATCATCTCTGCGTAAAAGACATGTACTGGGCCTTTTACGATTTTGGATGTTTACAGCACGAGGAAGATCTTTTGAAAATGGATAAATGGGGATTGAAGCATAGTGTTAAAGGTCCGGACAAGGAATATACATCGGATACAGTATATGTCAGATCAGAAAGAAAGAAGATAGAAAAGGAGGATGATTAATTGATAGATGTGTATATTTATTATTACATGGATCTGTACATTTCGCAAACATTTTAATGGTGCTTGTTATTAGAAAAGAAAAGAGAGTGAGAATTCAGCATATCGCCTGTCCAGGCATTGGAGGCACCGGTGCGGGCTTCCGCAAGGCAGCACTACTAGCTTCGGAAAATCGGGAATCTCGGGCACGACTAGTTGATGCAGACCGTCGATGATCATCAGTCATGCCGCCTGCCCAAGTACTGTACGATGGATAACGAGACGAGGCATCATTGCTTCCTGCATCGAAAGATCTGGAATGTGAATGGTGACGAGTGGACGATAATGGTGCAGTGACATTCGACCCGATTGGATTGGACATGTTCGGTATACTGACTGATAATGGGGCAGGGTACATGTGTCTGTTAGAAGCTAGTTGACTTTGGATTGAATTGGTCGAGAAATTACGCATAGCAGGATGAGGACCAAGCTGCGTTGCTGGAGGTGGTGCAGTCGGCCTTGGTGTGAGTGCTTGGGCTGAGAGACATGTCCTTGGTACAATGCCTCGAACGGATCCATCCATTAAAGAACATAAAGCCTATGAAAGAGAATTAGTTATCCTGAACACGCGAGGTCTAGTCCATGACATTGTACGTACCCATCCATCATCGTAAGCGTAGATCAATCTCACCAATTGTCCATCTTTCAAAGCAATCTCATCAGGTAGACTTGGCTTGAATTGTAGTTGTACTTTATAAACGTTACCCGGCCTTTCTTGTGGGTTTAATGGCGTTCTTGCCACAGCAGCGACCGGCATGGGAACAGAGAGCATGTCATTCATCGGCTTTTCAACTTTCGCGCTTGTAGGTGTTTCAACTGGTGACACGCTTGGTACTTCGTCAGGATGATCAGAAAATGGATTTATACCTGTTATGGCCGAAACTGGTGGCATGTATGTCCCAGTATTGTCATTGGATCGATTATTATCCGAAGTAACCACGCGTTCAGCCTGTGGACCGAATGGATTCACTGCGGGCGTGATCATTACGGCAGGACGGGAGTCGTTAAATATATTGGTATTTGGGACCGGACCTGATGTTGGAGGCTTTGCAAAAGTGACATTAGCGGCTGTGGCGGCACGTTGAGTAGTAGCAGTAGCTATTGGTTTGAGCATATCAAAATGCGGTAAGAATTGAGTGACTGGTCGCAAACTAAGTCGAGAAAAGCCTGTACCTGTGTTCTTTTCGGTCACATGAATTCCCCCATTCAACTTAGGAGAACCTCCCAAGAACGACTTTTCATTATCAATGTAAATCTCTGCCAAATTGGTCTCTTGACGTTTCTTGCGAATGAAGAAGAACATTCCGGCGCCGATAAGGGCGAATATTGCAATGATACCCAACGCCAACCCTACTTTTGCGCCCGAGCTCATGTTATTTGATGATGACGGATTGGTGATTTTAGTAGCTCCTAATGGTGTCACAGCGGGTATGGTCGCTCCAGCAATTGTAGAAGTGATTTGAGTTGCAGATTTATTTGATCCTGTGTAAGTGGCAGGAGCTGTGAATAGAGGTGTTATCGACGAGTCTTTTGTGTTTACGGACGTCTGCGATGCTGCGAAACGACCCGAGTTGCTGCTTGTAGATGGTCTGCCACTATTTCTCTCGGTGTTTGTGAACACAATACCAAGGTTGTTGGTACCGGCTGGTGATTGCTGATTATTGTTGTCTATCTGTTCTGTGCTAAAACCTGTTGTGAGACTAGCCGATGTAGTGGATGTTGTGTAATCGGCGACTGCGAGGACGCTTGATGTGTCTTGACTTTCGTTTGCTAGTCCGACAGTCCCTGTCGAAGCAGGATCTGGCTGCGCTTGTGCAGTGGTGGCAGGCGCAGCTACAACTGGTGCAACCGGCGCAACTGGCGCAACTGGTGCAGCTGTTGTTTGGGCCGTCATTCTACTTGTCCACCATCCTCCATCACGATTACCGCCATTTCTACCAGTATCACCTGTCCAACCGTCTCCAAGACTAGTATCCCATCTCGGCAATCTTTTTGGCATAAATTGCCTTCTAGGATTCATATCGAATTGCTTTTCTCGGATTTTACATCAGAAAAGTCCAATGAGGCGATGTTATTCGTAGAAATGCTCTTGAGCTGCGGCTCCTTTGATGATGACTTCGACCGTTTGCTTGCGACGTCAACAAGAAGAATATATATATTTGTCGGTCAAGGTTCCGAGCACTTGATCTCCTGACGGCCAGCGGTAGGAGTTGATAAAGATGTTATCGTCCAGCGAATCGCAATCGTGATTAGATAGGTGCCAGACCCTGTCTAAAGAAAAGTATGATAGAAAGAAGAGAGAAAGGACAAAAGAGACACGACAGAAAAGGACAGCAAGGCTTGGGACTGGAAAGTTGCCCAAGGATACTGCTAACCCACCCGTATCGCCATGCATATTTGGAAACATGGGGCGGGCTAGCTTTTCTGACTGCAAACCACTCTTGACAGAGTTGTTGTTTCCAAAATTAAAAGACCCCAACATCTCGGAAATTAGAGTTGCGAACCCTTTTTCTCGCATGCGAGGGACCATTGAAGCCAAGATCCACAGCAGACGGCTGAAGACACTAATTTCACTAGCTTGAAGTTCATATTGTGAAACAACTTTCTCTACCATGGTTGAGGGATTCAAATGATAGATATCAGCGTGTGCGAGCGAGGCGAGTGTGTGGCATAAAATTAGCAACTGTCTTCATATGTGGCTGAGATGACATCATCTTAATCATACTAGAAATGTATTTGAGCCGTCTCACCGAAATGAAGATGTTTGCAGTCATTATAATTATTGTTTGAAGTTGTTGCATTTGTTGCCTTGTCCCTCATGCAAATTTTTATTATCAGTGAATGATGTCAGGTTGCGACAGCTTTCGGTGGATTAATTTTGGCCTTGAAGATCATCTGTGCTAAAAATAGTTGCAGAGGTATATTATAATTAGCATTGCGGGTCGTAAAGAGGGGTCCATATCGAAATATTTCTTGGCGTATCGAATGGGCAAATGAGTGAGTTGACCTGTCGTAAGAAGATTCTTGTCGACAAGTTGCCTCCATCTAGCAGTATAGATAAACTCACATACCTCGTCGTCCAACTATTCTCGCATGAGCCATTCCTGTCTAAATGCCAATATAAACCATTTGCACATTACATAAACATATTTGAGGTTTTTAATTTGTTGTGACATCATAATTTGTAAAAATAGACGATTGGTGTTGTTACAAATTCCAGTTCCTCAACAGCAAATATGGATAAATTGGGAAGGACGGTCAGCTCGGACAGTATCCAATCGCGATCATCAAGTGGCCACTATTTGTCGACTGCTGCGTCACCGGCGAACATCAACCGAAAAAGTCAATCGGTGGACGCGAGTGCCAGCAATGAATCTTCAAAACGAGCTAGTATTAGCATGCCTCCCACAACAATGAAGTCTATTGAATCTCGAAGAACATCAAAGGCATCAGATCAGACGATGGATCTTGGCTTGGCTATACAGGATGCACAAGATCAGATCAGAACACGGCCTTCTTCAATAATAGATGGACGAACTGGAGTAGGAGCTTCACCAACGATCAGACAAGAAAATGTAGCTCCTATACATACGAGTTCTAGAAATACTACGGGGACGACAGCTACCAATACTCAAAATATCACTACAAGTTATTACAATGGAGCTCTATCGCCCACATTATCCGTGGGATCCTGCGAAATGCCGATACTTCCTCCAAGAGATAATATTTCTACACCAACTTTACCTAAGCTGACTAC
>Ga0160429_1000707_pt1 | contig 23461 bp, 23 predicted proteins | sample SolpanmetagenomR_FD_108199 | JGI IMG/M metagenome (GOLD analysis project Ga0160429, IMG submission 108199) | Solar panel surface microbial communities from Lawrence Berkeley National Laboratory, California, USA - R | ecosystem: Engineered > Built environment > Solar panel > Unclassified ...
CCGGACCGCACCGTTGGCCTCGAAGTACCGGAAAAGCAGGATGCCGTCGCTGAGGTAGCTCAGGTCGATGTCGGACCGAACGTCGCCGATCACGCCGTGCTGGCCGAGGACAAGGAGGGTCGTGGCGCCCTTCTGGTTCAGGTAGTTCAGGAGCTCGTGCATCTGCAGGATGAGGTACTCCTCGCCTGGCATGGCGTGGATGTACGCGTTCAGGCTGTCGAACACGATGAAGCTCGCGCCCCGCGTCGCCACGGTGTTGCGCACCCTACAGGCGAACTCGCCAGGCGAGAACTCGGCCGGCTCGATCTCGTCGATGACGAGGCTGCCGCTGGAGAGATGAACGTCAAGATCCATGCCCAGCGCCCTGGCGCGCGTCAGCATGGTCTGGCGGCCCTCGTCGAACAGGAAGTAGGTCGCCATCTGCCCCCGGTCCAAAGCCTCAAGCATGCAGCGGACCGCCGTGGTGGTCTTGCCGACACCCGAGGGACCGAGCAGCAGGGTGTTGGTCGCAGGCGCCAGCCCTCCACCTAGTAGGAGGTCGAGTTCCTCCGAGCCGGTCGAGGCCGGGGTCATGTCGAACTCCGCGGCGTGGTCGTCCGCGACGAGGCTGGGGAATACCTCGACGCCGCCCGTATCCAGGACGAAGTCGTGAAGTCCGCCGTGGAACTTGACGCCGCGCATCTTGAGGACGTCGAGGCGCCTACGGGACGCCCCGAAGCCGCGCCGGACCTGTTCCAGCATGATCACCCCATGGGCGATGCTGTGGAGCTGGACGTCGGCGGTGCCGTCGTCCAGCAGGAAGACGGTGCATTGCCTGGAGGCGAACATCTGCTTCAGTGCCAGGATCTGGCGGCGGTAGCGAAGCGGATTCTGGGCGAGAAGCCGAAGCTCGGACAGGCTGTCGAATACCACCCGCTGCGGCTTGAGGCTGTCGACCCGGTCGATCACCTCCCGTACGGTCTCACCCAGCTCGACCTCGGAAGGATGCAGCACGGATTGCTCGCTGTCGGGATCGAGACCGAGCTCGTTGACGAGCTCATAGACCTCGATCCCATCGAGGGACCACCCGTGCGTCCCAGCTGCGAACGCAAGCTCGTCGGCACTCTCCGACAGGGTGACGTAAAGGCCCTTCTCCCCCCGCGCGACGCCGTCGAGAAGGAACTGAAGGCCGACCGTCGTCTTGCCGGTCCCAGGCGTCCCCTCGAGCAGGTAGAGGCGTCCGCGCGTCAGGCCGCCGTCGAGGATCTCGTCAAGGCCGGCGATACCCGTCGATAGGATGTCGCGACCCCTGGGGGCATGCGTCGCGGCAAGTTCTGTCATCAGGCGGCATCCGGTTCGTGGCAACCAAAGCCCGCGTCGTGGGCTCAAAGGTACCTTGGAAAATGCATTCGGACGACAACGCCGGCTTAGCGGTTTAGTCCCATGGCATTCGCCCGCCCTTCGTGGCCTGGGCAATTAGACAGTCTCATCTGCAGAGGGCGGTCGGCTCATTGGTCAAAATCTGACACTTGGTCTTGGCCGATGCGAAAACAGATCAGCTCTGCCCACGATGTTGCGATGCAACATGTTGCGGTCTCGGCCGTTGTATCACTGCTACCCTCGCATCGCCGCGTGAGGGACGGCACGAGGAGATCCGTCCGCCGGAGGGAACCTCGCTGCTGCCACCCTCGGAAGGCTCCACGATGCGTCTCGCCCCGATCCTCGCGACCCTCACCCTCGTGCTCTCGCCGCTTCCGGCGCTCGCATCGTCCTGCGCCGAGCAGATCGGGACCATTGAGCGCCGTCTCGACAGCGCCGGAGCCGTCCAGGTCACCGGCCTGCAGGACGGCCATAGCGTCCGGACGGGATCATCCAGTGGCGTCGAAGGCGTTCGCACGGGCGCGCCGAGCGACCTCGACATGGTTTCGACGGCCGATCACGTGGCGTCAGCCAGGACTTTGATCATTCGCGCGGCGGACGAGGACCGGCGCGGCGACAAGCGCGCCTGCGAGAACACCATGAGCGAGGCCAAGGGCATGATCGGCGCCCTGCCGTAGGCACCGCATAATGGGCCGGTCCGGGATCGGCCCGGATCGGCCTGCCATCGACATGGGAGCGCAAGGTGATGCTGGGACCAGCCGAATTCGAGGACATGCGACTGGACCTTGCCGCCGCCGAACAGGCGGCGTTGTACGATGTTGCCTTCGCCAGCCTGAACCGCCATTGGACTGCCCGCGGTGCGACCTCGGTCGGCAGCGTCTCGCGGATCTGCGAACTCGTTCATGCCCGTGCCGCCGACCGCCCCAGGTCGGATTGGAAGGCCGTCGTGACGGAAGCGACCGGTGAGGCCGGCTTTCATGTCCGATGGGATGGTGACGAAGTCGCGTCGCTTGTTACCTGCCCTTGAGTATCAGCGGATTACGCCAGGAAGCTGCGCCGGGCGTCCCGCAACATTGCCAGCGCGTCCATGTCGGCCCACAGCCCTTGCAAGGCATCGGAGGTGTCGAAACCCGTCGCAGCGAGGATCATGGTGGTGAAGGCCTGCGCGGACGTCGAGGTCTCCGCATCGACGATGCAGGCGTTCAACTCCGCAAGGCATTCCGCCCGCCGAATACCTGAAATCGGTGTTCTTATGGGCATTGGTCGACTCCCGCCGACCAATGCCGACGAATTCTTCTAACACGAAGCGTTCGTCGCAGGTGTAAAACCGTCGGGCGGATTGTTCGCCCATCTTGTTGGATTTCTGTCATCCACGGCCCGCTTCTCGCACTCTCCCCCTGTTTGACGTATGCTGGACCACAGTCGAGGGGACGGACCTGATGTCGGACAGACGGGAACTCTACCAAAGCCCCAACGGGGACACCTGGCACCTCGGGCGGGAGCCGACGAATGGTCGGGCGTTTGTCATCCACCAACCCAACGGCCCCTCCGGCGGACGGCTTCGCCACGTTGAACTTGGAGCCTTCCTCAGCGACGGAACGGGTAAGCCCGAGCAGCAAGCACTTCTGCGCCTGATCGGAACGCTAGTGGACGTTCCCCCTTACGCTGACCGGATGGACGGCAGGGAGCCGACGACGACGCTGCCATCCGTGCCCTGACGCTGGTTGTGACTGTCTCGTCTTCGACGTGATGTCCCGACAGTCTTTCAGGCCGCCTCGGGCACGCATCCTATCGCGAGGATGGCCTCGGCCTCGAAAAGGGCCGCCACGGCCTTGCCGAGCCTGTTCAGCACGGCCTCGTCCATCATGACCGGGAATGCCATCTCCAACGCGCGGGTCGCTCCAACGATGGCCGCCCGTGTTGCCGGCGAACGCGGCAAGAGACGTAGTTCGATGATGGGCATGGGGCATCCTGTGAGGCTTCGAGTATGCGCCACGATTGGGTATTCGCCTAAGCTTATCGCCGATCGCCCCGGTGCCCGGCCGCCGGCTCGACCGACTTGGTCACATCCAACTCCCGTCGTTGATCCGTCCCCTGATCGGCTGCCGCTCCGCCATGGCATGCGCTTGGGCGATCCCGGCCGCGAGGGCAGTGGAGGCGGAGGGGTAGGAACCCTGGGACCGGTACGGGTGATAGCCCGCCGTCGTGACCGACCATCGGAAGCGGCCCTTCTCGCTCCGGCAGGCCGAGGCGGCCACGCTGTGGTTGGGCAACGAGGGAATGCGTATTGTTTTGTCATCCCACGTCGGCAGGCCTCGACCAAGCGTTATCGGTCCTCGCGTGGACTGCCGGGCAATGGCTTTCGCACAGCCGCGATGCGCTCATTGACACGGCTTGGCTCGGGGACCTTATGAGCGTGCCTGCAGGATGCATCCCGTGACATCAGAGACCCCGAGCCCGGCCGCGTGGACGGCGGATCACCTGCGCCTCGCCGTCGACGCGGCGGGGGTCGCGCTGTGGTCCTGGAACGTTGACGACGATTCCTTCACGATGGACGCGCGCGGCTACGGCCTCTGGGGCGCCCCCCTCGACCGGACGGTGACCTTCGAGGACCTTTCGGCGTTCATCCATCCCGCCGACCGCGACCGGGTGCGCGCGGCCTTCTCGGCGACGCGGGCTCTAATGGGCACCTACGAGATTGACTTCCGCATCATGCACGGCAAGGACGTGCGCTGGGTCTCGGCACGGGGCCAGGGCAACGACCACAATATCGTCGGCCGGACCATGTTCGGCGTCTTCCTCGACGTGACCGGCCGCAAGCAGGCCGAGGAGGGCCATGAGCTTCTCGCCGGCGAGATGAGCCACCGGGTCAAGAACCTGCTCGCCATCGCCAGCGGCCTGACCGCCATCACTTCGCGTTCGACGACGACCTCCGTCGACATGGCCCGCGAGCTCACGCAACGCCTGACCGCCCTGGACCGGGCCCACGACCTTGTCCGGCCGCTGCCCGGAAGCGAGGGCAAGGCCGCACTCCTCGGCGACCTGATCGCGATCCTCCTGGCGCCCTACGACGACATGGGTGCCTTCAGCGGCCGCATCCGGGTGTCCGTGCCGCGGATGGGCGTCGGCGAGGCAGCGGCGACGACTTTGGCGCTCGTCGTGCACGAACTCGCCACCAACTCCCTTAAGTACGGTGCGCTTTCGGTGCCGACGGGCACCCTCGACGTGTCCTGCTCCTCGCAGGAGCACGTGGTAGTTATCGCGTGGACGGAAAGGGGTGGGCCCGCGGTGGCCGAACCTTCCGGGCCCGGGGGATACGGAAGCAAGCTCCTGGAACGTGCCATGACCCGGCAACTGGATGGCTCAATCCACCGGGAATGGAATACGGCCGGCGTCGTCGCCACCCTCACGATGAACAAGGCTTATCTCGCTTCCTGAAATGGCCTGTCCGGACAGCCGGTAGACATGCGGAGTGGGCCCGAATCCGAAAAAAGGCCGGTCTCGCCCTCCTTACCGGCAGCCTGGTTGGTTTGCTGGGTACGAACAGTGCGTCACGCGCACGTAGCCGATCAGGCCGCAGAGAGAGATTGACCCGATCCCTTCCGGAACGAGGTGAAGCGGTCCTGCTCGTCGAGCGGCACGTCCATGACGCAGCTCAGCCCAGCGGCGTCGAAGTCGAGATGCACCGTTCCCCCGAGCTCATGGCTGATGCCACCGTTGATCAGGCGCGTGCCGAACCCCTTGCGGCGCGGCACCGCGACGGCCGGCCCGCCGCTCTCGCGCCATTCCATCGCAAGCCTGCGGGCGCCGCCCTCCGTTGTCGCCACGCACCACGTGATGTCCACGCGCCCCGCCTCATCGGAGAGGGCCCCGTACTTGGCGGCATTTGTGGTGAGTTCGTGCAGCGTCATGCCGAGAGCCAGAACGTAGCGTGGCGGCAAGTCGATGTCGGGACCGTTGATCCGGAACCGGTCCTCGCCGCCATCGCGAAAAAGGGCGAGCTCGTTCTCCAGTACCGTCCGTAGCGACGCACCGGCCCAGTCATCGCGCGAGAGCAGGTCGTGGGTCTTCGAAAGGGATATGATGCGTCCCTCCAGCCGCTCGCCGGTCTCGTCGGTTCGGCGCGACTGGCGCGCCAGGGACTGCACGGTGGTGAGCGTGTTGCGGACCCGGTGATTGAGCTCGTGCAGCATCATGGTCTGACGCTCCTGCAAGAGGTGGCTCCGCGAGATCTCGGAACGTAGCTCGCCTTCATGCTTCTGCAGCGAGATCGCCATGGCATCGAAGGCCTCGCCGAGCCGGCCGAACTCCGAGGGGCCCGAGAGCCCGGACCGCGCGCCGAGATCGCCGAGCCGCCAGGCAGACGCTGCCTGCAGCAAGCGCTGTACGGGACGACGTATGAAGGCGCGCCCGGCAAGGAACGCCGCGACGAGGGCCCCGAGGGCACCCAGGATGATGAGGATCACACCTCGCTGCGTGGCCGCGTCGATGTCCGCGAAGGCCGCCGCGGGCGAGAGGCCGACGGCGACTGTGACGGCATCGAGGTCGTCCGGCGTCGCGGCGGCGATGCCCGTGATCCGTATGTTCCCACGCAGGCCAGGTAGGTCCATGACTTTGCCCCGGTTCCCGGAGACCGCCGACCAGAACGCTGACGGAAGCGATTTTCCGACCCACTCGGCGTGATCGGGCAGCCTGAGCAGAATGGAGCCGTTCCGGTCGGCGACGGTCAGTGTGGCGTCCGGAGGGAGTCCGGCCCATGCCTGGTGTCCGGCGAGGTGATCCAGATCAATGCTCGCTACTACGACTCCGATCGGTCGACCATCGGTCCCTGGTATGGCCTGGGCGAACTGCCAAGTTGGCCGCTTGGTGATCCGCCCTGTCACGAACCCTCCGACGGTGAACCCACCCGTCCGCATCGCGTCCTGGAAGTAGCCGCGGTCGGCCAGGTTGTACGCGCCACGCGCCGTTCCGAGAGTGTTACAGACGATGCTGCCGTCCGTGTCCGCCACCCCGAAGAAGAACGCGCCCGGCACCTTGCCGAGCAAGGTTCTGAGGTAGGCCGTGCAGCTCTCTGGGTCCTTACCCTGGATCTCCGGCACCTCGGCGAGGATGCCAAGGACCTGCCGGGTGCCGCGCCCGAACTGCCCCAGATCGGCGGCGACGCTGCGGGCGGCGCGCATCGCCTCGCCACGCACGGCCTCGCCTCGCGCGGAGCGAAGCGCGTACTCGTTGTAGCCCTGGATGGCGAGGGCGGGCATGAGCGCGAGCGCGACAAGCCCTATGATGCGTTTGGTCAGCGACATGGATGAATCAACCCAGCCCCCTGGCTTCGCGGGGCGTGCATCGAGGCTCAGCGCCCCAAGACATGGGCTGGCATACGCCTCCGGCGAGGACTATGAATGCGATGTCTATGGGGATCCGCGCGTTAGGCTGCGGCGACATCGAGGATCTCCTGCATCGAAGCCAAGGGGGCCTCCAATCGGCAGACAAGGCCTGTTGGCGCGTAGGTGAGCTTGACCTCCCCGCCGACCTCAGCCGCGAAGCTCCGCTCGATCAGACGCGAGCCGAAACCTTTCCGGGATGGCTGGGTGAGGATGGGCGGGCCCCCTTGCTCGGACCAGGTCAGGCAGAAACGCGGGATGTCGCTCTCGTGCACCACGTGCCAGCGCAGGTCGACGACGCCCGTGTCGGTGGAAAGCGCCCCGTACTTAGCCGCGTTCGTGGCGAGCTCGTGCAGGGACAGCGCAAGCGACAGGGCGGCCTTGGCTGCCAGGAGGACGTTGGGTCCGCTCGTACGGAGGCGCCCGACCGCCCCGACATGGACGCCAAGCGCCCCGTCCACCACCTCCGCGATGGGGGCCGCCGTCCAGCTCGCCGCGGTTAGGATGTCGTGCGCACGGCCGAGCGAGATCAGCCGGGCGGCGAACGCTTCCCGCATCTCGTTGACGTCGGTCGATCCGCGCAGGGTCTGGCTAGCGATGGCCTGTACCAGGGCAAGCGTGTTCTTCACCCGGTGCTGCAACTCACCCGTGAGCAGGCGCTGGTGCTCCTCGGCCTTTCTACGCTCCGAGATGTCGAGCATGGCGCCGATCATCCGAACCGCTTGCCCGGCTCCGTTACGGATGACGTAGCCCCGGTCGAGGACGTAGGCGTAGGAGCCATCCGCGCGAAGGAAGCGGTACTCGTCGGTCCAGGCCGTTCCGGTGCAGTCGATGATCGTATGGATCGATGCGTCGATGCGTCCGCGGTCCTCGGGATGGATGTGCCCGATCCACCAGTCGCCGGTCGGTTCCACGGCCTCCGGCGAATGGCCGTAGGCCGCCTGAAGCGCGTCGTTCCAAAGGACCTCGTTGGTGGCGAGGTTCCAGTCCCAGATCGCGTCGTTGGTGGCGCGGGAGGCCAGTCGGTAGCGTTCCTCCGTCTCGCGCAGGGTCTGCTCGGCCTGCCGGGCCTCGGTGATGTCGCGCGCCGTTCCGATGAGGCGAAACGGTCGCCCGTCCTCGAACAGGGTCTGCCCCTTGGCGGAGACCCAGCGCTCGATCCCGTCCTCCGGAGCGACGGTGCGGTAGATGATGTCGTAGACGCCGTCGCCCTCCGGATCGATGGCGGCGGTGACCGCCGCGTCCGCCCTCTCGCGGTCGTCCGGGTGCAGGCGGGCGAGGTAGACGTCGAGGTCGACGTGGGCATCGGGCCCCAGGCCGAAGAAGGAGCGCGTGCGCACGTCCCACTTCAGCACGTTCGACACGAGGTCGAAGTCGAAGATACCCGTACCCGTCGCCTCGACCGCAAGGCGCAACTGCTCGCGTGTCTCGCGAAGGACTTCCTCGACTTGGCGGCGGTCATGAATGTCGCTGGTATTCCCGAGCCAGCCCACAACCACTCCGGCGCCGTCCCGCATGGGCTCCGCCCGGATCAGGAACCAGCGGTAGGTCCCGTCCGCCCGACGGAGGCGTGCCTCGGTGTCATAGACGACCTCGCCCGTGCGCGCTGTCTCCCAGGCCTCCGTCAGCCCGGGCAGGTCGTCAGAATGGATCACGTCGGCCCATCCGGATGGCAGCGCCTGCTCTGGCGTCTGCCCCGTGTAGGCGTACCAGCGGTCGTTGAGATATCTGAGGCTACCGTCGGGGTCGCCAAACCAGATGACGGTCGGCGCGAGCTCAGTGAGGGTCTGGAACCGCTCCTCGGCCACCTTGCGCTTGTGGATATCGAGGGATGTGCCGATCCAGCTGCGCACGGCTCCGTTGGCGTCGCAGACCGGCCGCGCCCGGGACAGGAACCAACGATACCCTCCATCGGCGCCGCGCAGCAGGAACTCCACTTCGTAAGGCTGCCCCGATCCCGCCGCCGCCAGCCAAGCCCGGCGCGTCGGTTCACGATGTTCGGGATGGATGATGCCCATCCAACTCGTCTCCCCTGTCTCGTCCGCGGGCAGGCCGGTGTAGTCGTACCAATAAGCGTTGCAGTAGGTGACGTTACCGTCGGCGTCTCCGAACCAGACCACCTGGGGGCTGACCTCGACGAGGGAGCGGTAACGAAGCTCGCTCGCCTGCAGCGCCGCGGCGGTCTCACGCTGCTCGGTGCGGTCCCGCAGGATCATGAGGAATCCGACAGTTCGCCCGTCGTCCGATCTCAGGGGCATCATCTCGCCCGACGCCCAGAACCGGCTGCCATCCTTGCGCATGTGCCAGCGCTCGTTGGGCGCACTGCCATTCTTCGCGGCCAGCCCCATCTCTGCGTCCGGCCGTCCGTTTGCGCGGTCCTCGGGTGTGAAGAACGCGTCTACCGCCTCACCCAGCATCTCTGCCTGCGTCCAACCGAGGGTACGCTCCGCACCTGTGTTCCATCGGGTCACACGGCCGTCGATGTCGGTGGACACGATGGCATAGTCCGTCGCGCTGTCGAGGATGCGCTCGTGAAGGAGGCGTTCTTCTTCCTGGGCATGCAACGACCGCCGCAGCTCCAGCTGTGCCATGGTCTGGCGGGCGAGGCGGGCGAGGCCCTTGCGCTGGCGCTCCGTCAACTCATGCGGCTTGGTGTCGAGGACGCAGACCGTGCCGATGGGATGGCCTTCGGCGGTCTTCAGAAGCGCGCCGGCATAGAAGCGCAGGCCAGGGTCCCCGGTGACGAGCGGGTTGCCCGCAAAACGCGGATCGCGGGTCGCATCGGGAACGTACAGGAAGTCTTCCTGGAGGATCGCCTGCCGGCAGAACGATGTCTCCAATGGGGTTTCGCGTACGCCCAGGCCGACCTCGGCCTTGAAGAACTGGCGCCCGTCCCCGACCAGGTTCACCACCCCGATGGGTACGCCGCAAAGTTCGGCTGCGGCCTCGGCGATCTCGTCGAAGTCCTGTTCCCGCGGCGTGTCAAGCAGTCGGTAGCGGTCGAGTGCACGAAGGCGTTCGACCTCCTCGTCACTCATTTTAGCGCGATCCATGGGAGGGTTAGGCTCAAGCGGCCTGGATCGTTCCGATCAATGAAGATTCCGGCGTCGGAGGCAACCACAATCGAGCTTTCCTATCCGACGCCCGCCAGGGACACCCTCACGGGCTCCGGAGCGGTATCCCAATGCTGATCCGTAGCCCGTCCGCGTCCGCGGCGACGTCGAAGTACGGCTTTTGCGCGGCGAGGATCCTATTGATCAGCCGCATGCCGAACCCCACCGGGTAGGCAGCGCCGGCGGCGGGCCGTCGTGCTCGTTTCAGACCCAGGCCAGCCGCCTGGCTTCCACGCGGGATCATCAACGGTCCCGCTCACCGTGACACAACCGTCCGGATGCGCCAGGGCCCCGTGCCGGAGGGCGTTAGTGGTCAGCTCGTGCAAGGCCATGCCGACTGGCAACGCGAGTTCGGATGGGAGCCTCACGGCTGGTCCCCGACGCGTGATGCGTCCATTCTCTTTGATACGGATCGAGCTCGGCCCTGAGCAGGCCCTGGAACGAGACGACCTGAGCCTGATGCTCCATGATGAGGGCATGAGTCCTGGCGAGCGAGACTATGCGACCGGTGAAAGCCCTGCCGAATTCGGGAAGCGAGAGGGGCGAGCGCATAGTCGCGTTCAAGATCTAAGCGAACGGCCGCTTTGTCGATTTTATCTCGTCAAGCGGACAGACCGCATTCCACCCAACATAGCCGTACAGGTTGCCGCAGAAGTCTCTCAAGAGCAGACATAGATCCGAGCTCGTGGACGCACCGTTCGCGTAAAGCCTATGGACTGGCCATGAAAACACCCGCTGCGGCCGTTTCGACCCTGACCGCGACCGCCATCGTCGTGGCCGACATGATCGGTGTCGGCGTGTTCACCAGCCTCGGGTTCCAGGTCACCGACATCACGTCAGGCTTCACCTTGCTGTTGCTATGGTTCGTGGGTGGCGTCGTCGCCCTGTGTGGGGCGTTCTGCTACGCCGAGCTCGCCACGATGTTTCCCCGCTCCAGCGGCGAATACAATTTTCTCACCCGCATGTACGGCCCGGCGTTCGGTTTCATGGCGGGCTGGCTTTCCGCCACCGTCGGCTTTGCTGCACCGGTCGCACTCGCCGGTATGGCGTTCGGACAGTATGCCAAGGCCGTCCTACCTGGTGCGCCGCCACTCCTCCTCGGTCTCGCAGTGATCTGGATCGTTACGGCCGTCCACCTAAAAGGCACACGCCACGGCAGCGTCCTCCAGGTCGGCTCCACGCTGCTGAAACTGGCGCTGATCGTGGCCTTCATCGGTGCGGGCTTCACCTTCGGCAAGGTCCAGCCCATCGACTTCGCGCCGCGCGCCTTCGACGTCGGGCAGCTTTTCAGCGCCAGCTTCGCAGTCAGCTTGGTCTTCGTGATGTATGCCTACACCGGCTGGAACGCAGCGACCTACATCGTCGGCGAACTGGCCGACCCACCCCGCAGCTTGCCACGCGCGCTGTTCGTCGGGACCGGCATCGTGGTCGCGCTCTACCTCGCCCTGAACGCGGTGTTCCTCTACACTACGCCGCTCCCCGACCTCGCAGGGCAAGTCGAGGTCGCGCTGATCGCCGGACGCCACATCTTCGGCGAAACGGGCGGTCGCCTCGTTGGAGCGCTGATCTGCTTGGGGCTCATTCCAACGATCAGCGCGATGATGTGGATCGGACCGCGCGTGACGGTGGCAATGGGCGAAGACATGCCGGTGCTGGGGGCGCTCGCCCGACACTCGAGCCGCGGGGTCCCGACGGCCGCAATCCTTCTTCAGTGCGTGGTCGCCAGCCTACTCCTGCTGACGCAGAGCTTTGAGGCGGTCCTAGACTTCATCCAGTTCGCCCTGACCTTCTGCTCGTTCCTGACGGTGCTCGGCCTCGTCAAGCTGCGGATCATGCGGCCCGACTTGCCGCGACCGTACCGGACCTGGGGCTACCCGGTTACCCCGCTGATCTTCCTGTCCGTCACGCTGCTGATGATGGTCCACCTTCTGGCAGTCCGGCCGTTCCAGTCGCTTGCGGGCGGCCTGTTGATGCTGGCCGGGCTTCTGCTCTACGTCCTCGCAAGGCGGCAGGATCCAGTAGGAATTCGTCCGTCGTCTCCGGATTAAGGGGAGCTCTCTAGGATCTGGTCGCCCGCAGGATGTCGAGCCGATACTTGTCGGTCCGCTCCTGCTTTAGGACCTGGGCGAAGCCACGCGCGCCTGCGATGAAGCCTTCGGCAGCCTCGTCACCGGATAGAGGGTAGTGGGTCACACCGGTCCAGTGCACCAGTACGATGTCCGCTTCCGGAAGGAGGGCATTCCCGACCCGCGCGACCAGGCGGGCGAGGTCGGGACGGTCGAGGTAGTACGCAACCTCCGAGATCAAGATCAGATCGAACTTGCCCTCTGGCCAGTCGCCAGGAACCGCACTGAGCTTGAAGCTGGCGTTCGGGCAGTCGGCACAGCGCGCCCGGGCTTGGTCCAGCACCGACGGTACAACGTCGAGCCCCAGAAGAGCGTCGCAGCGGGGGCAGAGCTGATGCGTGAACACGCCGATCGAGCAGCCGACCTCAAGCGCCGAGGCGTAACGGGACCGCGGCAGGGCCGCGAGAGTAGCCGCGTACTTGTCCCGCTCGTAGGCGCTCGTCGCGAACTGCCACGGATCGGATTCGGTGGCGTACATGCCCTTGAAGTACTCGGTATCAAGAGTCTTCGGCCGCCGGCCCGTCGGTGCCTCAGCCGGTACGGCACTCTCCGTTTCTGCGCTCAATGATCCGCTCATTCCCAACAACATAGCCGTGGCCACACCGCCGCCGGATTGTAGCAGCCGGCGACGCGAAGACGTCTTCGTTTCGCTCATGTTACGCCTTGCGTGTTCCACGGGTGGTGCAAAGTGCAACCCCGCTCAGATGCAGCAGTTCCAGCGCGTCGTCTGAGGCAAGCGAGACGCTTGCAGATGGAAATCCCATCCTGTGCAGAAAATCGATGGTGGCCTGTATACCCAAACTTAGACATACAAGCTACTGCGAGCCTCGCTTGGAGGCGGACATGGTCCCGAACTCTGTTCAACGGCTGAAAATGATACGTCGCGGGCTTCGAGTGCCTGTCAACTGAAGGTCTGCTTACAAGCTTGACTGGACGCAGCGCGAAGCCGCACAGCGTCTCAGAAGAGCCGCTTGCTAACTACGCTGTCCCGTCAACCGTATCATGTCATCCGAGCGAGCACGTCCTCCTTCCGGAGCTTGCGATGCAGAAAAGCCATGACGACGTGGCCGACCAGTACCACCAGGAGCGTGAAGGCTAGCCAGTGATGGAGCAGGTCGCCAGGGGCAACCATCCAGGCGACCTTGTCGTCACGCCCGGGCATCACCGGGATGCCGTAGGGCAGGAACGGCTTGCCCGACCCGTACTGGCGCAGCAGCGCGAGACCCGGCACGACGACCATTAGCGCGTAGATCAAAAGGTGGCCGGCCACCGCGGCGCGGCCCAGGCGCCCCGGATGTGGCGGGCGCCGGTCCAGGTTCGCCAAGCCCCAGGCGCCGCGCAGCAGCACCAGCACGAACAGGATGAAGCCTAATGTGAAATGGCTGCCGCCGACGATGCGCGTCACCGCGTTATCGCCGGTGGCGACATACAACAGTGCGCCTGCGAACTGCCACGCGAACAGCGCCGCCATCAGCCAGTGGAACGCACGGCTGACGCGGCCGTAGCGCCGTGGCCCGTCGAGCCATCCATCTTCGGCCGAGGCTGTGTCGGTGCCCCAGGCCGTGTTCATGGTGCAGTCCCATCCCATAGGTCCCCGGCCATGCCTCCGGCACCAAGGATCTCCTGGGCGGCCGCGGTAAGGGCTCGGTCCGGTCCGGGCTGGCGCAAGTAGGTGGCGAGGTCGCGCGACAGCCTCTCCAGGGGATGCGGGCGCAGGAAGCCCTGCAGGCCAACCGAGCGCTGGGCGAGCTGCAACACGTCGAGCCCGGCCCGCTCCACGGCGAGCCGTGCAAGGTTGACGAAGGCAACGATGCGCTCCGGCGACAGCACACCCTCGGAAACCGTTTCCGCGGCGCGTTCCACCCACATCCTGGCCCCTTCCACCGCGATGGCACCCTCGCCGAGGCGCGCGAGTTGGTGCGAGTCGCCGCCGCGTCCAGTCTCGGCGAGATGCCCGCGCCAAGCGTCGAATACGGACTCGATGCCGCCGAGTTGCACCGCTGTGAACCGCCATGCACCGCCCGAAAAGTCCGGCTGGCGGAAGTAGGCGTCCGGGTCGCCCAGAATGTCCTCCGCCATGACGGCGATGCCAGCAAAGTCGAGGGTGCCGGTGGCCGAGGCGCGCATGCCGTGGGGCCGCCACGCAGACAGGTCGGCCCGGCTCCCAGGCTCCAGCGGCACAACCAGCATCACTGTCCCGCTTCCGCCCGGAGCACGACTCGTCACCAGGGCACGGGTGACGTAGCCCGCCCCAGAGGCGAAGGTCTTGACACCGATCAGCCGCATGCCGTCGGCGCCGTCCTCCAGGCTGAGGCCGCCGCCGAGAGGCTCGGTGTTCCAGACGCCGAACAGGTGGCCATCACGGGCGTCTTCGAAGAGCCGTTCCCGCTGTTCGGCCGCGCCATAGCGGGCGACGAGCTGCAACGCGTTGACGTGTCCCTCGTAGAGCCGCCCCAGCGCCAGGCTGCCATAGCCTACCAGTCGCAGCACCGCCGCGAGCCTGCGGGCGCCTGGCTCCTCGCCGAGGCCGGCGCCGCCAGCCAGGGACGGGACAGGCGCTGCGAGCAGGCCCAGGCGGCCGAGGTCGACGATGTCCTCGGTCGGGAAGCCGTCGTCGTGGTCCTGGGCCCCAGCGCGCGTCGCCGCGGTCGCTGACACTTGCCGGGCGACTGCGACCGCATCGTAGGACAGGGCGAGCGGGGTCACTTGATCCATATGTGTTCCCACCCCCAAACGACGGCGGGGTGCAGCCCAGTCCGATAGGTTCGATCCTGGCATGATGCCCAGCCCGGCCGTAGGGCGACATATGGTCCGCGAGCCGAAATGCTGTGCACTCGGCATGTCGGGACCGCGCCATGAGCCGAAGTTCACCAACTTCCCTGCAACGGTCGTTTCACATCCGACCCAACCCGGCCGGTTGGATCAACATAGGCGACTCCCATAAGCGGCCATCCGTTGACCGTCGGGCAACTTCAGCTCTGGGTCGAGAGCAACCTGAACGATCTGTCGGATATCCGATCGTTTATCCGACAGCCGATTTTATGCATCAACTTTGGTGTCGCTTCTTCGAGGGTGATGTCGGAAAAGGCTGGATGGAAATCAACCGTTGTGGAAACCCTATTTTTGATACCTGACAATGGGTCAGATGAGATCATCGTAGGACTTCGCCCGCGCTTCAGACATTATGATGCCGAGTGCCTGAGAGCTGTCGGAGCGTGCCTATGACGTTTGAAATCCCAGCCACTGCTAAGCCAGGCGACATCCTCACGGATGACGGCAAGATCCTATGCCGCGATCGCGACCTGCATGAGTTCGGCTACTTCTCAGTCAGCTATGAGCAGGCGCAGATTGCACGGCAGCACGGCTGGGGCTGCCGCTCCGGCGTGTTCCTCGAAGCCGAGCACTCGGACGAGAAGAGCTGGGCCTACGTTGAGGACGAACGTCTCTATGCGATCGAGAACGGCGAAGAGCCGCCGCTTGTGCGGATCTACCGAGAGGCGCCTCCTTCCTGCCAGATCGATACGCCCCCGTCCTGTCGACTTACGACCCGCTAGGCACCCACCTGTCCAAGCCGGGGCGGGACCGGCTGAGATCAGGCATTGTCCCAGCCACATTGTTTGGCCAAGGCCGCCTGCCAACCAAGCGGCAGCTCAACGCCGAGAGCGACCATTCCTGCACCCGTTAGGTCCAGAACACGGCTGCGGCGCTGAGGCGGCACGTCGGCAATTGAGGCGTGACCAAGGGAGTGCTTCGCTATTCCCTCAGCCGTTTGCAGCCAGACCATCGGCAGAGACGGAAGGCCGCCGCTATCGATCGAGGTATTGGTCATATCAAAAATCTATAATGGATTTAAGCATGATGATTTTTGGGGTGATCAATGTGCAAACTTGAAATAGATAAATATTGCTTCAAAAGCATTCGCAGTCGAATATTTGAGTTCTCGCCATCAGCCGGATCGGCAAGGTAAGCCTCACAGCTCCCGATAGCGTCATCGGTATGTTGATCGATCATCACCCGATCTGCTGGGTCCATCCCGTCGAGATCATCAAAGCCGAGTTCGGCAGCGATCAACTCAGCAATTTCGAGACGTTTGGCATCGAGAGGGGTCATAGACCTACTCTACCAATTGTGCCGATGCCGCAATGCTACTCCGAAGGGTTCGTCATAGCGAACAGAAACTTCCGAGAAGAACGGTTATCTCGGAACGATCCCAAGGATCTTCATAGCATCTGACCTGAACTCTCCTTTCGGATCGACGTGCCGGTAAAGGGTCTGCCGGGTGATGCCGAGCTCAGCGCAGAGCTCGGCGACCTTGGTCTCTGGCTTTCCCATCGCCGCTTGAGCCAACCTCAGCTTCGCCGCTGTCATCTTCGGCTTGCGACCTCCGCTTCGGCCTCGTGCTCGCGCGGACGCGAGCCCAGCCTTGGTCCGCTCGATGATGAGCTCCCGCTCGAACTCCGCAAGTGCTGCGAAAATACCGAACACCAGCCGGCCATTGGCGGTGGTCGTGTCGATGTTGGCGCCCTGACCCGTTAGTACCTTGAGACCAACCCCACGCTTGGTTAGGTCGTGCACGGTGTTGATGAGATGGCGCAGGTCACGACCGAGGCGATCAAGCTTCCAGATCGCAAGCGTATCGCCTTCACGCAGTGCCTTGAGGCAAGCGTCGAGCCCAGGGCGGCTGTCGCGTTTACCTGAAGCGTGATCCTCATAAAAACGGTCAGGCTCAACACCGATGGCGAGGAGTGCATCCCGCTGCAGGTCGGTGGTTTGCGAACCATCGGCCTTCGACACGCGCATATAGCCGAGCAGCATCCTGTCACGATCCTTATTGCCCGTCCTGGATGCATCCGGGCGCTGACCACTCGCCTGCCATCCAGTTTGGTTTAGCTGCTGTTGTCACGCAAACGAGCGATTGAGTGACACAGGGAGCCGCCCGCCTCCAACGGCTCCGCTTATGTCCTACAAGCCGTCACTCTGTCTACGTCCTACGAACCCCCCTAATCGCTGATTTAGTGACGCAGCGACAGGTCTGGTCGGTGTGAGATGGAAGGTTCGCGCGTCTTCCGATTGTGTCGCCACAAGGACTAGCTCATCAAACACGCTTGACATCGGCCGCCCTGCAGATCTGCTGCCCACCACGCTTGAGCCGCGTTGTGCCTCCTGGAGGGATGAGGTAGTAATAGCGAAAATGGTATGATACTGGATGGATGTGATGAGCTCACAAGCGGTCAAAATTATTGATGGGGGTAAGCTGATCATCCCGGCCGCTTTCCGGCGCAAGCTTGGAATCGACACAGGTGATACCGTCGTCGTCGAACTCAGTGAGGATGGTCTACACGTCCGGTCGCTGCCGTCGGCCGTGCGCCTCGCGCAGCAGATTGTGCGCGAGTTCGTACCGGACGAGGTCATTTTGGCCGAAGACCTGATCGACGACCGTCGGATCGAGGCCAAGCATGAGTGAGTCCTTCGTCCTCGATGCCTCGGCGCTTCTTTGTCTGCTCAAAGGAAAGCAAGGTTCCGAGCGTGTCCTGACAGCCCTGCCGCGCGCTTGGATCAGCGCCGTGAACCTGTCGGAAGTCTACGCCAAGCTCGCCGAGGTCGGCGGCTCGGAAGCTCGGATCGTGCAAGCGATCGAGGGATTGCACCTGCGCATCGTTCCCTTCGATGCGGCCCAGGCCCGCGCAGCCGGCATGCTGCATCCCGTCACCAAGAGCCGCGAGCTTTCGCTCGGCGACCGTGCTTGCTTAGCTCTAGCACGCCACCATGGGGCCATCGCCTTGACCACGGATCAAGCCTGGACTGAGCTGTCCGAGACGCTCGACGTCACGGTCGAGCTGATTACCTGACGGTTCAAGGAGAGGGTGCTGTCCGCGATGCCGATCCGACGGGAGCACCGCTTCTTCTATCCGATCGATTGGCCTCAGCTTTCCGCCACGATCCGATTTCGGCGGGCGGGTGGAAGCTGTGAAGTGTGCGGCCGGCCGCATGGGCGCACAATCTACCATCTCGGTGATGGGCGCTGGTGGGATGCAGCAATAGGCAGCTGGCGTGATGGCCAAGGACGATCACTCCAGATCCTCCCAACGATCGAGGATCTTGGCCTTGTTCGCATGACCGAGGTCGTGCTGGCTGCAGCACACCGCGATCACGACACCGCCAACAATGCCAATGGCAATCTCGCCGCCTTCTGTCAGCGCTGCCACATGAACCATGATCGGCCGGAGCACCGGCGGCGCCGTTGGCGCACACTCTTCCGTCGAAGGGCCATGGGTGACCTGTTTGCCGGGCCCTACGAGGCGCGATGACGCCGGCCTCAGTTCCCAAGCTCCCGATCAGACCGATGCCTGTCACTGGCACGCTCCGTTCGGACCGTCACTCCAAAAAGGGTGGGAAAAAAGGTCGAGTTGGATCTGAGCAGGTGCATGGGCACGCCGACGCCGTGATCGAGGACGCACGGGGATGACCGTGAGCGCGACATGCGGCTTGCCATGCAGGACCGATCCCACGATCTGGCAGCCATCTCCACGATGGTAGACATAGCTACGGTAGGGCCCGGCCTGCAGGATCTCCTGGATGAGAGGTTCGTCACCCAGCAGGTCATCAAGTGCTCTCATCAAACAGGGTAACCCCAGCGAGGCGATCGATGCCGCGCGAAACTCAAATGCTTGGCCAGACCAGATCTGCCGCTGCGATCCGGCATGGGTGCGCGCGAACGGACTGTAGGGGCTGAATGCGGTGGCCTCATCCGAGATGAAGGCCGCAATCGCAGCGCGATCCACGATGTGGATCGCAGCCTGGATCGAGGCAGCAAGTTGGCGCTTGGTGAGGGGCACGCGCATCTCCATCACGCTTGCGGAAACAATAAGGAAGGGATCGTCGGTTTCTCCGCCGATGAGGTCAAACGCTGCTTTGCCCATTCAGACCTGACTTGGCGAAGATCGCATAGAGATCGCCTTACGTTAGGCCGCTTCGTGCATCTACGTTATTTGCGCCCAGATCAAGATGACGTCATGAAAAATTGGGTCAAAGACATTCCGGTCCAGCGCACATGACATATTTTCAATTTCGACCTTTCGCCGCGGGCGAGGTGCAATTGAACTGTATTTCAGAGCACGGATTTTCACGATGACACATTTCAAGAATGCCCGCCACGTCTTTACTGAGACTGTCCCTGCCGTCGCATTTGCACCGTACGTCACCGTCCGTCCGACCTCCGAGTGCGGCGACTTTACCATCACCGCTCCCATCCTCGACGCCGAAGAGTTTCAGATCCGAGTCGGACGTGCCTACGGTCCATCGGAGTTGGTAGCCTTCTTTGATGACGGCTGCGACGCCATCGACTGCGTCGAGGCGATCAAGGCCACATATCCGCACATCAAGGTCTGGCTCGACAGCCACGAGATCCTCGAGGAGTTGACCGGCCCTGTCTGGCCTGCACTGGCCTACGCTGCGAGCAACTATGACGAAGATTGGGACCTCGTGGCTCAGGTTGCGGCCGGCGGGCTTTCCATCGCTGATCCTTGCGTGCTTGCGGCAGGCGGCAGGGAGCCCTTGATCGCAGCTGCCATCACGCGGGTGTGAACTACGCTACTGCGAAACCAGCCGTGTGCGCTTGGAAGTTGTGCTCCGCGTAGACAGAAGCCAAGGCAGCCAAGCGAGCGGACTGACCAGCGCCGGTGGTAGCCGTAGGCGTAGCTTCCCTCTGCGGCTCAGGCTCCTCGATTTTTACCCACTCGATCGCGCCGAGGCGGTCGAAAAGCCATGCTTTGAGATCTGAAGGGGCGTTCGAGAGCAGAACGGCCGAAGCAGGAGGATACCGTCCAAGGCGCTTGTAGGAGGCGCATCTGACGTTGGTTGTAACGCCTATATTTAGGTCCCTAATAGACGTTGCAACCAACGTGGGGAGGACCATCTCGCGCGCGGCCTGACGCTTTGTCGCGGCCTCAGGAAAGCAGGCCATGATGTCGGCTGCGCTCTCTAACAGCACCCCCTCAGACGCCATTTCGGCCCAGGCTCCCAACTTTGCATCCTCCCAAACGGGGGTTGCATCCACGCTGATGGGGAGCGGCACGTCACTGATGATGTCGACGAAAGCCGGCGTCTCGGCCGTTCGGTCCAGCGGCCGTAGTCGACCTATGGCCTGAATCAGGCCGGCCTCTGTGATTTGCCAGCGCAGACCCTCGACGACGGGATCAGGGTGGCACACTCGCTCAACCTGTACTCCCTTGCCGGTGGCGAGGCGCACGCCACCCTCGGTATGGTGGTGCCTGCCTCCGCTATCCCTGATCGGCAGGATCTCGGGAATACGGCCGGTCAGGATGCTGGCCAGCGCCTCCACATCTGGCAGCCATGGCTGTTGCCGCCCGATGCAGATCAGTCCGGCCGCACGGGCCCATCTGTCGATGCCAGCTATGGCTCCGAAGTGACCTGTTTCGACGTTGGCGGGCAACCCAGCTGCGTGCAGTTTCTCCACGAGGCGCTCCTGCCCAATGACGACGACGGTACGGGCGCCGACAAGGGCTGCGCGAAGGCGAATTAGGCGCAGCAGATCTACCACCACCCGCCGTGGCACCCGTGATTCCTTGCCTTCGACGATTCCGAGTTTTTGAGCGCTGACAGGAGCGCCAAGAATCTGACGTACCCGGACGTGAGGGCTCCACTTGGCGGTGATGTTCACGCGGATCTCAACGCGGTGCCCGATGACAGGCTCAATCAAGGCAGCGTCTGGTAGGGTGGCGTCGATAAATAGGGCAGGCGCGCGCCAGGATATCGCAATTGTGTTGAGCGACCGGTGCTCCAAGATGCGCAATCCGTTCTTAAGGTCATAGCAAAGGCAAAGGCGTCCAGACGCCTCTGCATCGTCGGATAGGAAGGTGCGTAGCTCGGCCCAGATGCCGGCCAGCAGCTTCACATCCATGTTGTGCCTACCCGTGGCTGCGGCGCATGTCTGGCGCGCCTCAGGTGGCATGCCAGGGGTGATGCCGGGGTCACGGAGGCGCCGCCATTCAAGGCGATAGGCCGTGCTGGCAAGGCCTACGGTGACGTCATTTCGCAGCAGGATTTCTCGCTGTAGTGGCCCGTCCTCGCGATGATCGCTCAAGGCCCGAAGAAGCGCACCACGGGCGCTCTGCAAATCATTGGCGTCGTTGGAGGAAGCGACGAAATCTGGCCCTGGCTCGAAATCCGCCTTCACGATCGCGTCGAGCGACATCTGTGCCGGCTCGTCGGGAAGCGCGGCCATTGTGATCCCTTCATCGATCACCAGCGCGTCAGGGGTGGGGATGAACTCGGGCTTGGCCTGAAAAAGACGGGCGTGCGGCACCAACCACACTGTTGGCTTGGCTCGGCGCTGACGCTGCATCCCGCAGCGACCATGAGATTTGCACAGCAGCTTCTGCTTATCGACTCTGCGTTCGCACACTGCGCTCTGGATCGCGCAACCAGCCTCGCGTGCGTCCTTCGTCGCGTCAGGGTCGAGGCACATCGCGGCTCCCGATGCTTCAGGATCCAGGCTGGTGTACCCCCGATACACCCGTGCTTCGACATCTTGGTTCTTAAACTTCTGAGCCAACTCGGAGAGCAGCGAGTGGTACGGCGCGGCGTAGACGATGCTCAGCCCTGCTTTAGCCGCCCTTGCTGCGTGCTCAATAGCGTCGGTTGTCTTGCCGATTGCGGTTTCAACTCGCGCGCCCCAGGAAACCGAAGATGGCTCTTCGAGAGACTCCTGCCCGTTGTTTTTCTCGGCCTCGTTGGCTTCATTCCAAGCCATCCGGCTCCTCCTCCAAGCGGGGACATGCTCCGCAAAGAAGGCTGAGATAACGGCGCGAGTCTCGGCTCTACCTTCGGCGACGGATCGGCGCTGATCAGGATAGGTCGGTTGTACACTCTTACCGCCCCTCGCTGGAGCTGGACCGAGGTTCGTGACGCGTCGGTTCACACGATCAAGGAGCGACGTGGCCTTCACCCGTGCGGCTTCCAGTGACCACCGCCCGTCATCAAGCACCGTCGTATCGACGAACGCCTGCCACGCTCGCTCAGTCAATGAGGGGACGGTGATCTCGGTGCCTTCGGCTTTCATCGCTCGAGCGGTCGTATAGACAGTGCGAAATAGGTGCCACTCGCGCCCGTCGATCACGCGGCCGTCCGCGCCGCGCACAATCTCTCCGCTACCTGAGCCACCACCGCGACCGGTCCGGCCGCCAGTGCCGTTCAGCTCTATGATCTCTCGTAGGCGGGCCAGAAAGTCGTCGATCTGATCCTGCGAGATCTCGGGGGCTTGGTCAGGCCGTGCCACCAGCGGTTGCTCGGCGCCGATCCAGGTGTATGGCTGTAGGGTCTTCGGGTGAATGCCGTAGGCCACGAACTGGCGGCCCTCAGCTAGGATATCAATGCCGTCTCCCGAGCCATCGGCGGCCTTGAGGCTTACACTGCGGATTGGTTCGGCGGCGCGGTAGACGAGCGCCAACTTCGGGTACGCGCCCTGGCGCTCGAAGGGAGTCGGACCGAACACCTGAGTTGCGAGGGCTTTCGCGCGCGCGACGAGCTTTGTATCACTACCGAAGTCGATATCGATCGCCACAACGCTCCCACAGGCGATGCCGGTACCCGGCGATGCTTGTTCGCGACGCTGCCACGCCTTGAGATCTGCAGCTGTTGCCCCGGCCACCTCGAATTGCGCGTGCTTCTGCCAACCATGAATGCCAGGAGCCTTGCCGGCACCGTTTCCCTGCGGGTCGTGTGACCGGATAGGCAGCGGGTGCCAGCCCATCCGCACGAGCTGAGTGCGAAGGTCAGTTGGGGATAGTCCAGGGATGCCGGAGCTTGGAGGAGCCATCAGGGCGGATCACGAGGCGCTGCGTTCCGTCGCGCAGCACATCTCTCTGCATCAGAGGGGTAGCTGAGGCGCTGAGTCCGTCCGGTACCGCGCATAGCGCGGCGACGCGCTCAGCCAAGCGGCCGGCGCCTTCGTGAAGAAAACGTCCATGTTGAGCCTGTAAGATTAAAGGCGGCATCGGGGTTGCTGAGAGCCTTCGCAGTTTTGCGCCGGCCATCAGTTTGCGCCACATCGGCGTTACCCAGTACGGCGAAGTCTATTAGCTCCCATTTATGGGATCTGTTTCGCTTTGACGGCCCTTCGTGCGTGCTTCATCTACTACGCAGCCCGAGAGACACTGCGCATCGTCAAAGGCGGCCGAGGTGACGGACGGCGCTCTGGCCTAAGTGTTTCCGCAGGGGGAGGCCAGACCGCCGGTGAGTCCGATCTACGGCCAGCCCGTATCTACGTCAAGAGGCATATGTCTTCCTCCGCGCGGCGTGTAGAGTGAGCGACGCTTAGGGGCATCAGCGCCCGTCGGAGGCTGAAAATGGAAGAGGCGAACCGAGTCGATGTGCAACGCCGCTACATCGGCTATCTGCGGAGAGCGAACGAGGTGATTCGGCGAGCAAGTCCCGCATCCGAACTGACGATAGGCTCACTTCA
>Ga0160429_1000708_pt1 | contig 23392 bp, 24 predicted proteins | sample SolpanmetagenomR_FD_108199 | JGI IMG/M metagenome (GOLD analysis project Ga0160429, IMG submission 108199) | Solar panel surface microbial communities from Lawrence Berkeley National Laboratory, California, USA - R | ecosystem: Engineered > Built environment > Solar panel > Unclassified ...
CGGATAGAAAATCGGATGAGAAAGAAGGAAAAACTAGCTGATGCCTTCTCCTTATGTGCGGAATTGGCTTGTTTCAAGAAATACTACGCAAATACTTGATTTTTAATCAATAATAACTCTATTTTAATGGTAGCAAAAAATACGTGACTGTATTCGATGTGGAGGGTGGAGAGCGAGTAGATATTACTTCGCTAGATAATTTATATGAACTGGCTACTCGCATCCGAGAGGCGGTTCAGCGGCATGAAGGCAAAGGCCAGGATGCCTAACTCATGTAATTCGCTAGGTAAAGGTCATCTCAGCAGTGGGGTGGCCTTTTTTAGGTTCATAGGGTACCTTTGCCAGACTCGCGTTAGGTAAGTCCCCCAGCCCAATGGCTACTCTTGTAAAAAAGAGAAGCCCGGCTGCTAGAACAGACCGGGCTTCGAGAAGTGTGGGGTTTGGCGTAACCCTTTCAACTTCTGGCAAGATGACAAAGGACAGCGCGAAAAAACTGCTGCGTGAGTGGGGCAAGCCCCTCGCCTTGGAGTTGATGAAGGGAATAGCAAAGGGTTTGGGCCTGCTGCTACTTTCTCACCTACTTCGGTAGTTTTGGTAGGTGCATCGGTCAGTAGGCCGGTGCGCCTATTTTTTGCTGGGCCAAATGCCTAGCACGGCAAATGTACACGTTTCACGTTATAAAAGTTGCCCCATGCAGCAATACCAAGCCCTCCTTCGCCAGATTCTCGATCATGGCGCTATTAAAACCGACCGGACTGGCACGGGCACGCTTTCCATCTTTGGCCCGCAGATGCGGTTTAACCTGGCCGACGGGTTTCCGCTGGTGACGACCAAAAAGGTGCACCTTAAGAGTATTATCCACGAACTGCTGTGGTTTTTGCAGGGCGATACCAACATTTCCTACCTCCAGGCGAATGGCGTAAAAATTTGGGATGAGTGGGCTGATGAGAATGGTGACCTCGGCCCCGTATATGGCCACCAGTGGCGCAGCTGGCCCGACGGTCACGGCGGCCACATCGACCAGATTTCGCAGATTATCCAGCAGCTGAAGACCCAGCCCGACTCGCGCCGCATCTTGGTGAGCGCCTGGAATGTGGCCGAGCTGCCCGCTATGAAGCTACAGCCCTGCCACGCGCTGTTTCAGTTTTACGTGGCCGACGGCAAGCTGAGCTGCCAGCTCTACCAGCGCTCGGCCGACGTGTTTTTGGGGGTGCCTTTCAATATTGCTAGCTACGCGCTGCTTACGCTCATGGTGGCCCAGGTGACGGGCCTGCAACCCGGCGAGTTTATCTGGACGGGCGGCGATACCCACCTCTACAGCAACCACCTGGAGCAGGCCCGCCAGCAGCTTGAGCGGGCCCCGCGGGAGCTGCCCACCATGCGCCTTAACCCGGCCGTGATGGATATTTTTGGGTTTCAGTTTGCTGATTTCAACCTCGAAAACTACGACCCCTGGCCCGCAATAAAAGCCCCCGTAGCCGTGTAAAATAGCCCTGGCCTACGCGCCGCTGAGCACCTAGCGGAGCTGCCCGGGCGGGCCTAGGTAAGCGGCGCACGCCGGCCGAGCAAAGAAAAAAAGGAGCTGCCTTAGCCTGGGGCAATACTTGCGTTATGTTCTTTAGCGAGGAAATGCTACTGTTGAGCTAGGCATAGTGGTCATTGGCTTCAACAGAGCAGGGGAAAGAGATCTCTGGTGAAGATTTTGTTGAAGGAGGCCAGCTGATGCTTTCGTAGCTAAAGTGTATTTCAGCCATACCTGCTTTCCGCCTTACTCTTACCCAGCCTTCTATATGCTTCAACTTTCACCCTTGCATCGGTCGCTCATTGCTTTTAGTGCCCTGCACCTGGGCCACGGCCCCCGGGCCGTAGTACTAGCTACCCACCATGTTACCGAAGCTGACTTGTCCCAATATCACGGTGATTGGCGGCGGCTACAGGCGTTGCGCACTATTGCGCGCACGGCTGCCTAAGCTGATAGGCCACATAAAAGTCTAGAGCTTACGCAGCGCAACCAGCAGCGCCGGGCCGGGGAGCGCAAACGTGGTAGTATCCACCCGTTGTACCGGTCGCAGGGCCGCCACATTAGCCGTGAAAACGGCATCGGCCGCCAGCAAGTCGGCCGGCAAAAACAAGCCTTCATGGCAAGCGATGCCTAGCCGCTGGGCCGCTGCCAGGATAGTAGCGCGCCGTACGCCCGCCACGCAGCCGCTAGCCAGCGCCGGCGTGAAGAGCTGGCCGGTTTTCACCCAAAAAAGGGCGGCGGCGCCCACCTCCGCTACATGCCCGGCAGTATCGCACAGGATGATTTCGGCCAGGCGGCGCTGCTGCCGCTCGTGGGCCGCCCGCACGTAGAGCCACGCTTGCGGACCTTTGCAAAAACTAAGCGGCGAGGCTACTGTGCTGGTCAGCAAAGCAAATTCGGCGTGGGTGATGGGCGACTCGTCGGGCTCGAAGGCCTCGGCGGTGGCTAGCCACTCGGCCGTGTCGGTGGGAGGCGCGTAGCGGCCGCCGCCCGTCCGCCACAGCTGCACCCGTAGCCGAGCGGCGGGCAGGTGATTGGCCGCGGCCAGGCCAGCCAGCGTGGCGCCCAGCGCGGCGGGGGTAGCAAGGGCGACCGGCAGGCCCAGGTGCAGGGCGTTAGCCGCGGCGCGCATCCGGTCGAGGTGGGCGGCGGCGTAGCGCAGGTGGCCGTCGGCAAAAATCAGCGTTTCAAAAAAGCCATCACCGAAGGCTAGCCCGCGGTTAGGCAGGTGCAGGGCAAAGCCGGCTTGCGCCAGCAGGGCGCCGTTGAAGAGTAAAAAGCTAGCCATGCCGTTAAATGAGGACGAATTTTTTGCCGGGCAAAGCCCGCACCACCCCCCGAAACTCCAGCCCCAGCAGCAGCGAGGCCACTGCGTGAATGGGTAGCTGCGCCTGCCAGGCCAAATCGTCCATGAGGGCCTCCTGGCTGGCGGTAAGCACGGCAATCAGGCTGAACTCGTCGGCCGTGAAGTCGTCGGGCGAGTAGGTGGGTGGCAGTTGAAATTTCCCCGTTTGGTACAGCGCGGCGTCCCAATTCAGGAGCTGCTCCAAGTCGGCGGGCTGCGAATAGAGCGCGGCCTTGTTGTGTTTAATCAAATTGTGGCAGCCCGCTGAGGTGGCCGACGCCAGGCTGCCCGGCACGGCCAGCACGTCGCGGTTATAGCTCAGCGCGAGCTCGGCGGTGATGAGTGCGCCGCCCTTTTCGGTGGCTTCCACTACCACCGTGCCATCGCTCAGGCCGGCGATGATGCGGTTGCGGGCCGGAAAGTTGTAGCGGTCGGGCCCGGTGCCGAAGGGAAACTCGGTGAGCAGGCCGCCCGTTTCCCGCATTTTTTCGGCTGTTTTGCGGTGCGCGGCCGGGTAGATGACGTCGAGGCCCGTGGCCATGACGCCCACCGTGGCTAGCCCTTCCTGCAAGGCGGCGCGGTGCGCCAGGATGTCGATGCCGTAAGCTAGGCCGCTCACCACCAAAGGATGGTGTGGCACAAGGCCGCGCACGAGCGCCTCGGTCTGGTCGCGGCCGTACTCGGTGGCTTGGCGGGTGCCCACGATGGCGATGGTCTTGGGCGCGTTCAGGTCGGCCGGGCCCTGATAATAGAGCAGGGCGGGCGCGTCGGGAATAAGCTTGAGGCGGCTGGGAAAGCGCTTACTGGTGTAAAAGAGCAGCTCAGCGCCCTCTTTTTCAGCCTTCCGCAGCCCAATTTCGGCCTGCTGCAAGGCTTTGCTGCGCTCCGGGCCGGTCAGGATTTTGACGGTGGCGTCGCCCACGCCAGGAATGCGCCGCAGTTTACCCGGCGGCAGCATAAACACGTTTTTGGCCGATGAGCCGTAGCTCATGAGCTGGCGCGTGAGCTGCGGGCCGATGCCGGGCAGCAGCGTCAGGGCCAGTTCGTGAAAAAGCGTATCGTCGGTGGTAGGTGCCATGGCGGCAAAGTAACGCCTTCCTGGCGTATAGCAGTCCTGCGCTATGGTTATTCTGGCTTACCAGCCGCGTCGATTTCCTTTTTCAAGCTCACCAGAAAGCCGCGCACTTTCTCCAAGGACTGAATCACGTCAATCTTGTCCTTGAGCTGGCCGCCGCGCTGCTTGAGCATTTCGCGGGCGCCGGCGATGGTGTAGCCGCGCTCCTTAACCAAGTGATAGATCGTGCGAAACGTATCGACGTCGGTCTGCGTGAAGAGGCGGTTGCCCTTCTTGCTCTTGCGCGGGGCGAGCTCGGCAAACTCGGTTTCCCAGAAGCGGATGAGCGAGGTGGCTACGCCAAACTGCTCGGCCACTTCGCCGATGGTGAAATACTGCTTGGTAATGTCGCGCTCTTTATAAGGCATGGGCAGGGCAGGGTGGGGCGGGTGGGGCCAGCCGGCGTTGGCTAGCCCTGGCAACAGCGCGAATCGCCTGGTTCGCGCTACTGGTTGTAAGAAGCTACCTTTGTGCGGCCAGCGGCCCCGCAAATGTGGGCCGTTTTTTCCAAAGTTATGTCGCTTCCTACCGCCAGCCACGTTCGCCAGCAGTTTCTCGATTTTTTTGCCTCCAAAGGCCACCACATCGTGCCCTCGGCCCCGATTGTGGTGAAGGACGACCCCACGCTGCTGTTTATCAACAGCGGCATGGCCCCGTTCAAGGATTACTTCCTGGGCAACCGGCCCGCGCCCTACAAGCGCATTGCCGATACGCAGAAGTGCCTGCGCGTGAGTGGCAAGCACAACGACCTGGAGGAGGTAGGCTACGATACTTACCACCACACCATGTTCGAGATGCTTGGCAACTGGTCGTTTGGCGATTACTTCAAAAAGGAAGCCATTGCCTGGGCCTGGGAGCTGCTGACGGAGGTGTACAAGCTGCCCAAAGAGCGGCTGTACGTGACTTATTTTGAGGGAGATAGCGGCGATGGCCTCGGCCCCGACGCCGAAACCCAGGCCCTGTGGCGCCAGTACACCACCGACGACCGCATTTTGCCCGGCAATAAGAAGGATAACTTCTGGGAGATGGGCGACACCGGCCCCTGCGGCCCCTGCACCGAAATTCACATCGACCTGCGCGACGACAGCGAGGTAGCCCGGCAGTCGGGCCGCGAGCTCGTGAATGCCGACCACCCGCAGGTAGTCGAAATCTGGAACAACGTGTTCATGGAGTTTCAGCGGCTGGCCGACAAGTCGCTCGTCCCGCTGCCCGCCCAGAGCGTGGATACCGGCATGGGCTTCGAGCGCCTGATGATGGCCGTATCGGGCGTGAAGTCGAACTACGATACCGATGTATTTCAGCCGCTTATCCAGTTTATTGCTCAGGAAGCCGGCGTGCAGTACCACGGCACTTCGCCTGCCACGGTAAACGACCAGCCGGCCACCGAAAACGAGAAAACCGACATCGCCATTCGGGTGATTGCCGACCACATTCGGGCGATTGCCTTCACCATTGCCGACGGTCAGCTACCTTCCAACGTGAAGGCCGGCTACGTGATCCGGCGCATTCTGCGCCGGGCGGTGCGCTACGCGTTCTCGTCACTCAATCAGAAGCAGCCCTTCCTTTACAAGCTCGTGCCGGTGCTGGCCGACCAGCTAGCCGGTATTTTTCCCGAGCTGAAAGCCCAGCAGGCGTTCGTGACGCGGGTGATTGAGGAAGAAGAGATTGCCTTCCTCAAAACCCTCGAAACTGGACTTGGGCGAATCTCTGCAATCATTAGCCAAAAAACCGCTTCAGCTCAATTTCCTGTTGACGATACACCAGAAGGTGATGATTCAAATCTTAATCGTCAAATGCAGTTGTATTTGGAGGGCAAAGCTAAAGTAATCAATGGCTCAGAGGCTTTTCAATTATCTGATACTTTTGGTTTTCCTTTAGATTTAACTGCTCTTATAGCTCGTGAACATGGGTTCACGGTTGATGAAAAAGGATTCCAAAAGGAATTAGAAATTCAGAAGAACCGCAGCCGCAACGCCCAGGAAACCGAGCAGAGCGACTGGGTAACGGTGACCGAAACCGACCAGCCCAACCAGTTTGTGGGCTACGACCAGGACGAGGCTACCGCTCGCCTGCTGCGCTACCGCAAGGTCGATAAAAAAGGCAAGTCGGAATATCAGCTGGTGCTGAGCCAGACGCCATTCTACGCCGAAAGCGGTGGGCAGGTGGGCGACACCGGCTACCTGGAATCGCCGCTGAGCAAGGTGCGCGTCATCGACACGAAGCGCGAAAACGATCTCATCATCCACACGGTGCTGGACTTGCCGCAGGACCTGGACGCCGAGCTGCTGGCCCGCCCCGACGCGGCGCGCCGCACGCTCATTCGCAACAACCACACGGCCACGCACTTGCTGCAAGCCGCCCTGCGCCAGGTGCTGGGTAGCCACGTGCAGCAAAAAGGCTCGCTGGTGAGTGAGAAGCTGCTGCGCTTCGACTTTTCGCACTTTACGAAGGTAACCGCCGCCCAGCTGCGCGAAATCGAGCAGCTGGTGAATGAGCGCATCCGCCAGCAGATTCCGCTCGACGAGCGCCGCAACGTGCCCATTGCCGAGGCTAAGAATTTGGGAGCCATGGCGTTGTTTGGGGAGAAGTACGGCGACTTTGTACGAGTTATTACCTTCGACAAAGACTACTCGGTGGAGCTCTGCGGCGGTCTGCACGTGGCCAATACGGGCAGCATCGGCTACTTCAAGATAGTGGCCGAGAGCGCTGTGGGTGCCGGGGTGCGCCGCATTGAGGCCGTAACGGCCGGCCTGGCCGAAGCCTTCGTGGACCAGCAGCTCGACCTGCTGGCCCAAGTGCGCGAGGCCCTCGGCAACCCCCAGCACCTGCTGCCCAGCCTCGAAAAGCAGGGCGAGGAAATCGCGGCCCTACGCAAGCAAATCGAGCAGTTTGCCCAGCAGAGCATCAACCAGCAGAAAGACCAGCTGGCCAGCCAGGTGAAGGCCGTCAAGGACTTCAATTTCCTGGCGGCGCAGGTGCAGGCCAGCAGCGCCGACGCCCTCAAGAAGCTCGCCTACGACCTGCGCCAGGCCGTGCCCAATCTGGTGCTGGTGCTCGGCGCCGAGATCGAGGGTAAGCCCCAGCTCGCCGTAATGCTCGCCGACGAAATCGCCCAGGCTGGTAAACTCAACGCCAGCACGCTGGTGCGCGAGCTGGCCAAAAACATCCAGGGTGGCGGCGGCGGCCAGCCCTTCTTTGCCACCGCCGGCGGCAAAAATGCGACGGGCCTCGGGGCGGCCATTAGCCAGGCGGAGGCCCTGGTGATGGCCACCACCTAGGCGGACAGCCTGGTATGGGTCGTTTCCCCGCAGTTGCTTCATGAAGTAGCCACGACCAAAAAAAGCTCCGCTGGCTAGGCCAGCGGAGCTTTTTTGTAGGTGTGTTGAGCGCGTAGATAGTCGTAATTTTGGGGATGGTTCAACTGCCCGTTCTCTGCCCCGTCTGCCAGTAACCCGAAGCCGTTTACCGGCATGGCAAGGCCACGGATGGCACCCAGCGTTACCGCTGCACGGCCTGCTGCCGCACCTTTCAACTCCACTACCGGCAAAAAATCCACGAGCCGGGGGTACGGGCTAACAGTACAACTTTGGCCCTGAACGGCAGCGAAATACGTGATACGGCGCGTGTACTAGGCATTAGTCCACAAACGGTGAGGGGGAGTTGAAAAAAAATTGAAGCGGTGACCCACCTGCCGACGACCCGCCCCGACTTCGTACCGGCCCCCCAGGGTAAACGCATTAAAATTGGCGGCGTAAATTTCGGGTATGACTGGGTTGACTTTTGCGTCGTCGTTGTCCGATTTTGCCACTTTGCCTGACCCGCGCATCGCGCGGCGGCGGCAATATCCGCTACTGGAAATTCTATGGGTGTGCGTGAGCGCGGGGGTAAGCGGCTATACGGGGTGGGAAGAAATCGCCGACTTTGGGGAAGCTAGACTGGCTTGGCTGCGAACCTACCTGCCTTTTAAACAAGGCATTGCCTCGCACGACACCTTGAATCGGGTGATAAGTCGGCTCGCGCCGCGGGCCTTTGAGCAGTGCTTTAGCACCTGGGCGGCGCGGGGCCTGGTGTTGCCGGAGGGCACTCAGGTTTGCCTCGATGGCAAGCGCTTGCGTCGCTCGGCCACGGCCCGCCAGCAACAAACCCCACGGGCGGAAGGCGGCGTGTCGGCCGGGCATCTGCTCCACGCGTGGTGCGACGAAGCGGGCCTGTGCCTGGGCCAGTACCAGACCCCGGACAAGGCTAACGAAATCACCGCCTTGCTGGACCTGCTCGATGTGCGCGGCTGCCTGCTTACGAGGGATGCCATCGGGTGCTAAAAGAGTGTCACGCAGGCCATTAGCGCCGCTGGGGCGGACTACTTGCTAGCCCTCAAAGGCAACCAGGCCGCGCTGCAAACGGCTGTCATCGAAGCGTTCGCGGCCAACGAGGCGGAGCAGACGGCCAGCACGCCGCCGGAAAAGCCCGTGCATGGACGCCACGAAACACGCACCTGCCGGGTGTTGCCGGCCGCCGTTTTGCCGGCGCACCTGCGCGACCCGGACTGGCAGAGGCTGCAAACACTGGTCGAAGTCCGGGCCATGCGCACGGTCATCAGCACGGGTCACACGCAAAGCGAAACGCGTCACTACCTGAGCAGCCGCCAAGCTACTTGTCTTGATTTTCAAGGGTATGTGCGTCGGCATTGGGGTATTGAGAATCGGTTGCATTGGGTGCTGGACGTGGTGTTTGGGGAAGATGCCTGCCGTAAACGGGCGGGCCATGCAGCCGCTAACTGCGCCGTGGTCCGCAAGTTTGTCCTCAATTTGCTACAAACACAACCAGAAAAAATAAGCTTGAATCGGAAAATGAACTGCTGCGCTTTATCTGACGAGTACCGGGAAAAATGCCTCGGATTTTAATGCGTTTACCCTGATCGGCCCCCCAGCCCCTGCGGCTGTGCGCGGATGAAATATGGTCGTTCGTGCGCCGTAAAAAGGGCCAGCGCTGGCGCTGGTGGGTAGAAGACGCGGCCACGGGTCGGGTACTGGCGTTTGTGTTCGGGCGGCGCACCCACGCCACGTTCCGCCGGCTGCTAGCGGTGTTAAACACCGCTGGCTGGCAGGTGGAGCGCTGAAGTACGGATGCTTGGCAGGCCTACGAGGCCTGTTTACCTGCCGAGCAGCGCCAAGTGGGTAAGCCGGCGATGCAACGCCTCGAGCGTAAACACCTGACGCTGCGCACCAGACTCAAACGCTTGGCTCGCAAAACTATTGGCTTTTCTAAAAAGCAGTTCTTTCACGATGGCCTGATTACCTTATTTAAGTACTAGGCCATATTTATTTTAACTATCTGATTGGCCTATCTTTGGGGATGCAAAAGCGTTTTATCACCTTGACAGCTGACGAGCGGGCCACCTTGTCGGCGGGACGACAGTACCACAAACAGTATCAGTTCCGCGACCGCTGCCACGGTCTGCTATTAAGTTGTGCTGGCCAGTCAGTGGCCGCTATCATGGCAGTGCTGGACGTGAGCCGCCAGACCGTCTATTCCTGGTTTAATCGCTGGGAGCAAGGGGGCTTAGCCGGCCTGGCCAATGCCGCCGGGCAAGGCCGGCGGCCCATCCTCACCCCCACCGATGAGGCGGCGGTGGCCGCTGCCGTGCGGGCCAATCGGCAGCAACTCAAGGACGTGACGGCGACGCTCCGCCAGGAGTTGGCTAAAGACTTATCGGCTAGAACCTTACGCCGTTTTTTAAAAAGCGTGGGGGGACGTGGCGACGTTTCCGTCACGACCTGAAAGAGGCACAGGACCCGGACGACTATGCCGACAAAGCGGAACGGCTGGCCTGGGTCCAGGAACTGGAAAGAGCCGGCCACGTGGACGTGTTTTACGGCGATGAATCGGGCTTTTGCCTGACCTCGGCTATCCCCTACGGCTGGCAATTCCCCGGCGAACAGGTCACCACCCGGCCCCGTCACAGCCAGCGCTTCAACGTGTTGGGTTTCTACAACGCGACGACCAACGAGTTGCACGCCGCTGCCCGCGAAGGGAGTCTGAACGCGGCCTTCGTTATCGACACGCTCGATGCCTGGGCCGCGACCCGCACCCGGCCCACGGTGCTGGTGCTCGACAACGCCAAAATTCACCACGCCGCCTTTCAGGCCCGGCTGGCGGCCTGGCAAGACCAGGACGTACACATTTTCTACCTGCCCACCTACAGCCCCCACCTCAACAAAATCGAAACGCTCTGGCGCAAAATCAAGTACGAATGGCTCCGGCCGGAAGCCTACGCCACCTTCCAGACCTTGAAAACGGCTGTCTGGCATATTCTCGACCGTGTAGGCCCGCAATACACTATCCAATTTAAAGCCTGATATAGTTAAAATAAATATGGCCTAGCACTTAAAGGCAGCCAGCCAGCGCAGTGATGAACTACGATTTCAATTCCACACAGTCCGATTGAAGCGGTGTTTGGCGCGCTAGCTCTGGGGGCAGCAGGGTAATTTCAATTCCACACAGTCCGATTGAAGCCCATAGGTGCCGCCATTACTGGCCGAGCCGCCATCCTATTTCAATTCCACACAGTCCGATTGAAGCGCCGTTATCCTTGTAGGTGTAGGCGCCGGTGCGATATTTCAATTCCACACAGTCCGATTGAAGCATGGAAAACACGGTTGCTTACAGACTTAAAGCATTCATTTCAATTCCACACAGTCCGATTGAAGCAATTCAACGCCAAGGCCAGCTAGGCGGGCGGCTTCGATTTCAATTCCACACAGTCCGATTGAAGCTACTCAAGTTTCGCCAACCAGCAGCAGTAATGCCCACATTTCAATTCCACACAGTCCGATTGAAGCCACGAAGTAGACCCCAAAGGGATTGCCGAGCAGGTATTTCAATTCCACACAGTCCGATTGAAGCTTTCCAGCGTGGCCGATTGAAGAAGTAAGTTGCTCAATTTCAATTCCACACAGTCCGATTGAAGCGCCGGCGAGTTGAGGGCCAGTAGGCGTTTTTGATACATTTCAATTCCACACAGTCCGATTGAAGCTGGGGTTACGGCCAGAGATGGCGGCTATTTCACCGTATTTCAATTCCACACAGTCCGATTGAAGCCCTGCTCGCCGCGCTGCACGAGAGCCAACTGACACCATTTCAATTCCACACAGTCCGATTGAAGCTTCGAAAGGGGCCGGTCGGTGATGATGGCCGGCCCCTATTTCAATTCCACACAGTCCGATTGAAGCCATCGGCTGCCAGGCCGTCGCCCTGCATCAGTTGCCATTTCAATTCCACACAGTCCGATTGAAGCACGGCTTATCCGGTCGAGGTGAATGGCTTTGCCAGATTTCAATTCCACACAGTCCGATTGAAGCGATTGCGCCAGACACCACGACGAATTACGCCATCCGATTTCAATTCCACACAGTCCGATTGAAGCCACGCTGGCCGGTTTTGAGGTCGTTTATCTGGTTGGATTTCAATTCCACACAGTCCGATTGAAGCCCCTGGTTGATGCGGGGCGAGCGGTTTCGGGAGTACAATTTCAATTCCACACAGTCCGATTGAAGCAGAGGCTTGGGTGTCGGTGAAGGAAAGGCTGCCCTCATTTCAATTCCACACAGTCCGATTGAAGCGGTTGTCAGCTGAGTTAATGACCGTGGCCAGATTGCATTTCAATTCCACACAGTCCGATTGAAGCAGCAGGTTGGGCCAGGCCTCGACTAGCGCCCACTGCGATTTCAATTCCACACAGTCCGATTGAAGCGCGGGCGCACGTGGCGCTGCTGGGCTTCGGGAATGGATTTCAATTCCACACAGTCCGATTGAAGCCATGGATCTATTAAAAGCATTTCGCGCTTACCTAGATTTCAATTCCACACAGTCCGATTGAAGCCGGGGACAGGCCCACGTAGCCTAGATATACACGATTATTTCAATTCCACACAGTCCGATTGAAGCAGGCCGGGGTATAGTTGGCGGTGGGCACTTGTGTTATTTCAATTCCACACAGTCCGATTGAAGCCTTGTCAAGGCTAATCAACATCAATACCGTATCGTCATTTCAATTCCACACAGTCCGATTGAAGCGCTCCGGCAAAGGCAGCACGGGTATCAAGCTCGATGAATTTCAATTCCACACAGTCCGATTGAAGCTTGCGAGCCAGCTCGAAGAAGGTGCCACCAAAATCCTATTTCAATTCCACACAGTCCGATTGAAGCTCGGGGTAGGGGTACGCCTGTCTACGAATTTCCTGCATTTCAATTCCACACAGTCCGATTGAAGCGGCTATGAGCGTAAAGTGACCGCTAAGGGGCTGGAATTTCAATTCCACACAGTCCGATTGAAGCGCCCGGTACGAGTGCCATAATAAATTATTTAATCGGATTTCAATTCCACACAGTCCGATTGAAGCAGTATTAACCGACATTTGTTCCGACTATCGTAACAGATTTCAATTCCACACAGTCCGATTGAAGCGAGTCGAGAGGGACGAACTTCGCCAGAAGGGCGAAAAATTTCAATTCCACACAGTCCGATTGAAGCGGCATACCTACCTGGTCTTAGAAGACCCTCGCCCCCATTTCAATTCCACACAGTCCGATTGAAGCTTTAATTTCGCCGCTCGTGCTAATAGCCAGCTCTTTATTTCAATTCCACACAGTCCGATTGAAGCTCCCAGGCGGCCCGGGCCAGTGGGACAAGCCGATTCAATTTCAATTCCACACAGTCCGATTGAAGCGCACACAGTCGCGCGTCTTTACCCCGTGGCTCACGCATTTCAATTCCACACAGTCCGATTGAAGCCAGGAGCTTGCGTTATCGATGTCTTGTAGCCCCTACATTTCAATTCCACACAGTCCGATTGAAGCTTGGGGGCCGAGGCCTTCGAAGGATTGGTGCCGCTCTATTTCAATTCCACACAGTCCGATTGAAGCCGTTACATCATCAGCTACAACAAGCGTAGAGTTCGCATTTCAATTCCACACAGTCCGATTGAAGCAGCTAGCCAGCCATTTGAGCGGGCTCACCTGGCGGCATTTCAATTCCACACAGTCCGATTGAAGCCGGCTAGCAAGTCAGCGAAGAATGCGCGTCGTAAACTCAATTTCAATTCCACACAGTCCGATTGAAGCTCAAGAGTTGGCGCGCCATCAGTTTGGGCGACGAACATTTCAATTCCACACAGTCCGATTGAAGCTCGAGCTTGCCCGGCACGATGCCGTACAGGCTAGGCAATTTCAATTCCACACAGTCCGATTGAAGCATTACTCCTGTGCGGGCGCGTTCCGCATTCTCCGCCATTTCAATTCCACACAGTCCGATTGAAGCGCGCAGTCCTCCGCGTACGCCTCAAGCGGGTCAACCGATTTCAATTCCACACAGTCCGATTGAAGCACCGTGGTGGCATCGCTGCCGGTGCGGGTGGTGTAGAATTTCAATTCCACACAGTCCGATTGAAGCGCTACACCGAGCGCAAGCCCTACCACCTGCCCGACGATTTCAATTCCACACAGTCCGATTGAAGCTCACGAGGTCCGGCATGAAGCCATCGCGGAGCTGCTATTTCAATTCCACACAGTCCGATTGAAGCAGCGCACCTTACCTGCGGCCACTGCCCACCTCGCCAATTTCAATTCCACACAGTCCGATTGAAGCTAAGCGCACGCGCCCGTAGACCTCGAACTTGTCCAATTTCAATTCCACACAGTCCGATTGAAGCTTGGGGTTGTCGTGCGCGCACTGGTCGAGCGGGCAAATTTCAATTCCACACAGTCCGATTGAAGCCGGTTCTTATGCGTCCAATCTCGGCCAGATTAGCCGCATTTCAATTCCACACAGTCCGATTGAAGCCAGGGCTACGCCATTCCGAGTGCCTAGCGATTCGAATTTCAATTCCACACAGTCCGATTGAAGCCCGTCGGCTCAGAACGCAATTATACGCGTTAGCGCGTTGCAAATGCTGATTTTGCTTCTTCAGAAAAAGCTTAAAAGTCGTCGATGGTAAATACTATGATTCACCCGTTAGATAGACGACCTTGAAAATCAATTGGTTAGCGGAGATGGTGGCGTAGGCCGACTAATGTGCTGTCGGCAAATTATTGAGCGACGACAAACTAGCTTTACAGAATGGTGTCTAGTGAGCTACGCTCACGCCCTACCACTTGCTTTTCCAGCCACTGTTGGGTACGGCTCTTGAAGAGAATGACGCTGTCCTCGTCCTCATCCAGGATAGCACGTGCTTTTGCTAGTAGCTCGGCTAGCTTCACCTCGCTGATTTCACCTTCAAAAACGGAATTTTGAATCCAGTGCAGGTAGCGGCGGCACAGCTTCAACATGCGGCCTACGCGTTGCTGTTTTATATCGTACACGAGGATAACGTACATTACCACCACGCTTTAAAAGGTTGATATTCTTCCATGTTGAGCAAATGCTTGGTCAGTTTGTAGCATTCCAGCTTGATGAGGTGCTGGTAGCTAACGCTGCGGTTGAGGCGACGGTGCTGAATGGTTTCCTTCAGGCGTTCCTCAAACACGCGCACGAACGTTTTGCGGCCCGTCTCCTTGAGCAGGCAGCCATCGAGCTCGCGTACGAAGTCGCGGGGCTGAATTTCCTTTTTATTGACCAGGCGGAAGATGGTGCGGTCCACGAGCAGCGGCTTGAAAATCTCGGCCATGTCCAGCGCCAGCGAGAAGCGGCGACTGCCGGGCTCGTGCAAAAACGAGATGGTCGGGTTGAGCTGTGTGTGGTAAATCTGGGAGAGGCAGGCCGCGTAGCAGAGCATGTTGCCGAAAGAAATCAGCGCATTTAGCTCATTCTGCGGCGGTTGGGTGCTGCGGGTGCCGAAAGGAAAGCCCGGCACATTGACCAGCTGCTCGAAACACCGGTAATACGTCTGCCGGATATTACCCTCGTAGCCCATAATTTCGGCTACGGTGGTGGCGTGGGGGAGGGCCGATACGTACAGCTCAATCTGCGCGATTTCCTCGCCCACTACCCGGCCCCGGCTCTGGTAGTAGCGTAGGTTTTTGAGCAGGTTGAAGGCCGCGCCCTCCACCAGCTTACGAGCCAGGATGAGGCGTTTTTTCAGGCTGGTATAGTGGCCGGTTTGGGCTACTTGCAGGCGGCCGGCCAGCAGGTATTCCTTGGCCATGAATGAGCCAGTGTAGTGCTCGTAGTAGTCGAAGAAGTGTACCGATACGCCGTTCTTGCCCAAAAAATTATACAGTGCCGAGTTGGCATCGAGCGAACCGAACACGTAGAGATCGGCCATGTCTTCGATGGGCAGAAACCGCGTTTGGCCCTCGGCGCCGGCCTCGTCGTAGGCGGTATACTTAAGCGTATTGTCCTGCCGGCTCAGGCGGCCAGGGTTGAAGAAAAGTCTTTTTCACGGGCTTATTCGGCGACGTAGCAAAATTCGTAGTAGGCGCACTGTTTGCAGAAAGGCTTGTTGATTACTGGTGGGCAGAGCGTGTCATCAGCTAAAAGCACTTTCATCGCCTCTAATTCCAGGGGGATTCGGGTGCGGTCAGTGGCGGTGAGTTCCACGGGCTGGGTCTGGCGCAGCTTCGGATATTCCAGGAGGCCAGTAGGACTTTCTACGCCGTGCGCCTCCAGTAGCCAGAGGTAGTATTTTACCTGCGCGATGTTCGACTCCTCCATCTTGGCCGACTTCTTCAATTCGTGCACCACCTTGCGCTGGGGGTCGTAGAAGTCAATCTTGCTGCCGCCAATGCTGATTTCGCGGTAGCGCTCGGCGCGCTGAGGGTAGGCCGTCTGGTGTAGTAGCTCGCCCGCTGCCACGGCCTCCGAGGTGTGCTCCATCCACACGTCGCGGTCGAACAGCCACAGCTTGCGGTGGCACAAGTGGTAGTACTTGACGTGGGTAGCGGTAAGGGTTTTCATGGCTGACGCAGCAAAACGCCCGGCCAGGGAACGGCCGGGCGTATAACTAAAAAAGCTAAGCCACCTGCTGCTCGTAATCGAATTCACGCAGCCGTTGGATTAGCAGCTGCTCAGCTAGTTCCAGGGCATCGGCGCGCTCGTCGTGCGTGCGGAAGTAGCCTGCCCCGGCTAGCGTTACAAAAACATCGACGCCCTCCACCGCCTCCACTACCGGCGAGGCGCGCTTCTCATTTTCCGGGTCTAGCTTGGCCCGGATGGTGCCTGTGATGCGGTTGGCATTGTCGCTGATAGCCACGGCTAAGGTTTCCATTGGGCTGTAGGTGCGCGCTTGGTTGCTGGTGATGCGCCAGTGCAGCAGGGCGTGGGCCATGGCCGGAATAAGGCGCTCCCGCTCTTCGCGGGGGCACAGCAGGCAGTCGCCAAAGGCATTGCGACCCGCCTGCCAGCCGCTTTCGCGCAGTTGGGCGAGCACAGCTTTCGACACTTCGGGCTCAAACTGATTGGTGGAGATGCAAAACAGCGTGCGTAAGTCAATAGCCAGGTCGTGTACAAACAAGCCGCTCGCCCGGCCCGCATCCGGTATCCATTTCATGAATAAGCTGCGGTCAACGCCTTCCAGCAAGCTGCTTAGGGCCTCGTCGCTCAAGGGCTTGCCGTCGGCCCCACGTACCACCACCTTATTTTGGCCAGCCGTCTCGCGGCGGTCAAACGTCAGGTTTTCCTTCGTCAGGTTGCCCAGTAAGGGATGCAACGGGCGCATGGCCGAAATGGAGAGTGGACTGCGCCGCTTGAGCGTGCGCTCTTTCGCCTCGCCTTCTTTGGTAGTCGCCCCATCTTTGCTGGAAGAAGCGCGGGCGGCCATCCACCCGCCCAGCAGCTGGTCGGCGTAGCGCGGGTCGCAGGCCGATAGAACTTCGCCTTCCTCCAGCGTTTTCTTGTCTTTTTTCTCGGTGACGTCGAACACGAACGTGGTAGGAGCCGGGCCTACCTGGAGCTGCTGGCGGAAGGTGTCGAGCAGCGAGCGCTTGACCTGCTGCCCACTAGAGTAGGGTACGGTGCGCTGAAACTGCGCGTCGTAATAGGTTTTCTGGCCGTCTTGCACCGAAAAAACGGTGTGCTCGGCGTGCTTGAGGCTGCGGAGGTACAAAAAAGGCTGCATGGCGGGAGTAGGAAAAAATGAGAGGCTAGCGGTCAATCTCGGCGTAGCGCAGCCGAATCAAGGTGCTGTAGTACTTGAAGTTGTCTTCGGGTAAGTAGTGGATGGAGCGGGCCAGGGCCACGGCTTCGGCCGGCGGGTCAGAGGCTCGGATTACGGGCTCGATGGCCTGCAAAAACTGCTGGCGGGTGGCGGCCTTTAGCACGGTCAGCACGTCGTTGCTGCGGTTGGCTTTGAGCTTGCCAGCCCCGCTCTCATAGGTGAGCAGCAGGCGGGCCGCTTTTTCGGATTCTTCCCAGAGGTCGGGCTTGTCGAGCATGGCGAGTAACCAGGTTTGGTAAATGTGAAAGTGAACGCGTAGGGTGTCGTCGTCTTTTTTCCAGGTGGGCAGTTTGCTTTCCTTACCCATTCCGGCCTGCGGCATAATGCCGCGTAAGCCCTTAGGTTGCAGGGTATAGATGCCAATGGCCCCTGCCTGGCAGGCCCGTCGAAAGCCGAAGCCCGAGCCGAACGTAGCGTTGATGTAAGCTTGGTTGGTGTTGTATTCCGACTCCCCAAATAGCTTGCGGTACAGCGTGCCCAAGTTGCGAATACCCGCCAGGTCTACCGGCACAAAACCCACCGTCGTATTCGTCTGGCCGAGGTTATAGACGTACACCGTCAGGGCGCGGGAATCGGCGGGTAGAATCTTGCCCAACGCCAGGAGAACCGCCGGCCACGGCGCAGTCTCCACGCTCATTATTCCCTTATCGACCGAAAAAGCATCGGTTGGCATGGGGGCGGTGGCGAGGTCGCCCAAGGCAGTAGTATAGTGCCCCAGCCACTGGCCGTTCCACGTATTCACCTGGTTGGGGCGCAGCTCGGGCTGGTCGGTTAGCAGCTGGCGGTAGCGGTGCCAACCTGCTTCCAGGGCCAGCAGTACGGCATCAACGGGGATGAGTAGCGACAAGGCTCCTTGCACGCCCACGCCGAGCGCGCCGCCCACCCACGACAGCATGGCCTCCTCGGGCGTGGTGCGCATGAGAGCCCCGCTGACCTGGCCCGAAGTAGTAGCGAGCAAGTCGGTACTCGGAAAGCCGACTGGGCTGGAACCGGCGGGGTCGCGCTGCATAAAGGCCAGCCACTCGCCAATGCGGCGGCTGCGCTCGGGGGCTTCGGGGTACTGGCCTTTTTTGAAAGGCGGGTTGCTGAGGCGGGAATTGCCGCCGTGCATCACGTACTTCGGGTGGTCGAAAAAGAGCGGGATAAACCGCTCCTCGAAGTACTCGGCCACGCTCAGGTGCAGGCCATAGGCGGCATTGTAGGCGGCCAGAAACTGGCGGCCGATAACGGCAGTAATCATGGGCGGCGGTCAGAGTTAAAGAATTTCAAAGCCCGTGGCGGCCAGTAGCTTTTCCATGTGCAGCCCGGTTTCCTCGCTGTAGGCGGTATCGTCAATCAAAAATGGCCGGTTGCCGTGCGGGTGTTGGCTGAGGCTGGCGCGCTGGGCGTCGGCGTAGCGCAGCGGGATTTCCAGGTGCGGGCGCTCGTCGGGGCTAGCACGGGAGTAGGCTTCATAGTCGGCTTGCCGTACGCCCGTCACGGAATCGATTTCCAGCAGGTCGAGCAGCGTAGACTTGCTGGTGTGCTCCAGCAGCGGCAGGCGAAACTGGCCCTCGACAAAGCGGGCAAACCCGTTGAGCTGCTTGTCGGCGTCGGCCGGATAGTCGGGGTACACGGCGTCAATCAGCCCCGCCAGCGCCTGCTCGTGCAGCACGCCCCCGGCCTCGGGCAGCAGGGCGTAGGTGCGTTGCAGCGCCTCTAGCTCGTAGGGCCGGGCGGCGGGCTTGCTGGTGGGCGGGGCCACCACGTACACGGGCCGCAGCACCCGCTGGTCGGGGGGGAGGCGGCGGCGGTTCACGCGCCCAAACCGCTGCACCAGCGCGTCCACGGGGGCCGTATCTGTCAGCATACAATCAAAGCTGATGTCCAGACTCACTTCCACTACCTGCGTGGCTACGACCAGGCAGGGCCCGTCGGCCTCGTCAAATTCCTTTTTGAGCTTGGTTTCCAGGGCGGCCCGGTCCTGGCGGCGGTAGCGGCTATGCACCAGCATTTTGTGGGTGTTTGGAAATTCTTCCTGCAACAGGTGGTAGAACTGCTGCGCGTCTTTCACGCGGTTGCGCACTATCAATACTTTATCGCCGGCGGCCAGCCGCTCGGCCAGCACGCCGCGGGCGGCTTCCCAATTAGGTAGCTTGTGTACCTGGTGCCGGTCGTAGGTGGCTAGCTCTGCGGCCGTTAGGGTAGTGATGACCGTAGCGGTAGCTCCACCCAGCAGGGCCAGGATGCGGTTGTACAGCGCCGTCGGCATGGTAGCCGTGCCCACGTGAACCCGGCAGCCGACGCTGTGCAAGGCTTCTACCAGCCGAAACAGAATGGCTTGCGTGAGTGCGCCGTAGGTATGAATTTCATCCAGAATGATATCCGCACCTTCCAAATCAAGTAGTAGCGACTCGTAGCCCCGCGTGGCAAACACAATACCCATGAGCTGGTGCGGAGTCAGAACTTTCACTGCCGCACCCACTTTGTCTTGCAGTGCTTTTTCTTCCTCGCCCCGCGCATTGGCCACCACCCGCGACGAGCCGTGCAGCAGCCGCACATCTGCCTTAGCACCATTAGGTAAATCCTTGGACAACACTTCTTCCAAGCGCAGCCACATGGCATTGATAGAAGCCTGAAAGGGAAGCGTGTAAAATACCCGGCCCCGGCAGCGCCGCAGCAAGTAGTTGGTTTTGCCCGCGCCGGTGGGGGCCGTTACCAGCGTGTGGGGCTGCGCGCCATCGGCGGGTTTTAGAGAGAGCGGGTAAAGTGGGTCACTACCCCCAAAGGCGGTTAGGTTAGGCGTTTGAAATAAGCCGGATAGCGCCGGGGCCGTGGCGTGACCCAGCGCGGAGGCCAGGTGGTCGGCCGCGACTAGCAGGCCCTTCCACCGCGACCAGCCCAGCACGCCGGGCGGCTCTACCAGCTTGTAGGCGCGGTCTAGGCACCACTCCAGCGCCGCCAGCGCCTCGGCGCGGCTGATGGGCCGCCTGGCAAGGCCCAGTTCGGCTAATACGGCCAGCGCCGGCTCCGACCATTCTTCCCAGGGCTGGGTAGGGGCATCCAGGTGCGTGGCCGATAGATTAACACCGATTCGGTCCAGGTCGTATAGCCCCAGCCCCGACGAGTCGCGGGCCAGCGACTTATGGTGCGCTACCAGCATATCAAAAAGTGGCTCCCATTGCGCCTGGGGCACGAGCGGCAAGAAGAACAGCGAAGCCAGCTCATGCCGAAACGGCTTGTCGGCGGGCGTACGTTTCTGCGTCAGGCGGCGCTGAAATTCGGGATGCGCTTTGCCGATATCGTGTAGCAGCCCACCCAGCCGGGCTAGGTTCGAGTCCAATCCTCGCCCTTTGGCAATGGCTTCGGCAGCATCGGCTACGTGGAGCAAGTGCTCCGCAAGCAGTAGCCCACCGTTTTCGGCGCTTTTAGCGCGTAGGGTTGTAGGGGCGACGCTCATGACTGTGGCAGGTAGCGTACGGCGCGGCCCGTGATGGCAAGCTGCCCATACATCGGCGCATTGGCAGCAAAGCGGTTGAAGCCCACCAAAAAACTGCCTGGATCCGTCGCATCGGTAAAACGCAGCTCGAAGCCATCAAGCACCTCAAATTCCTCCCCGGTGAGTTCCTGCACGGGGCCTTGCGGTAATACTACGTCTTCGTTGCGGCAGAGGCACAAGTGTTGGCGCGCGGCGCGCTCAGCATCCTCCCGCGTCGAAAAGGCCAGGTGCAACACTGGGTGCAGCAACACATTGCGCAGCAGAATGCCCCGGTCGCGCCCCAGAACCCGGCCTTTGCGGTCTTCTTTGAATGCTCGTGCATGGACCACTTCCTGCTGCTGGCTCAAGGTGTCATAGCTCAGTCGGTGCCGTAGAATTTGAGCCACACCCAGCTTCTGCCGCATCCCTTCGATAACGGAGGGCGTTAGGAATTGCTGGGAGTACGTTTCGCCATCGCGGACGGCCGTCCAGGGCTTGAGATAGCCGAAGGGGCCAGCATAAGTTACTAGGTAATAAGTCATGAAACTGTCCGAAAAGAGATTAACAAGAGCAAAAGTAGTAGCCAAAGTTTTCTGTGCCATATTGAGTCATACTAAAGCACCTCTTATATTTGCAGGACAACCCAAATTCCGAAGAAGCATCAACGGCATTGAAATTATTGGGGCATACTAACTTAATTGAACCAGATGCTTCTGGGTGGGTGGTGAGAGCCACCCACCCATTTCGGGTAACCTATCCTTTCACACCTATGAGCGCGTTCTCCAACTGGCGTTTCAACTTTAGTCTGCTCACTTTGAGCCAGCGTCAAACTGGCCCCGGCATTGGGCTCATCAGCGATGGAGAAATTCAGTCCGCTATTAGCAATAGTCACCAGTGGTACAACAGCGCCTCTTTTCCGCTGAACCAGAACCATTACTTTCTTATCGGCTACACCGATAAACTTCGCTTCTTGTTGGTAGCTTTGTCGTATAGCGACGACGAAACGCTCACCATTCACGACGTTGCCATTGCCGATGAATCTCAAGTCCAAGAACTTTACTGTGGCCGGGCCGCAAGCTGAGTCCCCGGTTATCCCCGGCCTCACTCGCAAAGAGGCTTGGGACCAGCTTATCGCTACCCGGCAGCCCGTAAGCAAAGAGGAAGTATTGCAACGCATGAGAGAAGCCGCAGCTAAAAAACAGTAGTGTTTCAACTTGTAGTTTGAAAAAGTCGCCCAGCGCGGCTTTTTTCTTGCCCCTACACCAGCGCTCCGCACCCAATTCCCGTCGAGTGCCCGACGCCCACCTCCCAGGCAAATTGCAACTGCTCGGCGCTGCCGCCCACCAGCACCGGGCAGACGCTACCGCGGCACTGCACCTGCTTGTACTTGAAGAGCTTGCTTTTAGCAGTAGCGATGTGAGCCGGATCGAAGCGCACAGTGGCCCCAGCATCATCCAGGCCAGCTTGACGCAGCTTGTGGCGCAGGGTGGCGGTGAGCAGCTCGTCGGCCAGCGCGTGGCCGGGGAGGAGGTGGTCGGCCGGCTGGCCTCTTTCCGTTTCGTGCTTGATGAACACGGGGCTGGCCACGCGGAAGGGCTGCTCGCCGGCCCCGAACTCAGGTACTTCCTGTAGGCGCACGTCCTGCACCGTGAGGCCCAGGCCCAGGTCGGGGGCGCGCAGTACGCCGCTCACTAGCTGGTGAATCACCTCGCGGCCGGGCGCGCTGATAAACCAGCTGGCCCCTTCGGCAAAGTGGATGCCGCCGCGCCCGGCCCGGCCGCCGCGCAGCCACCCGTAGGAGTAGAGCGACAGCCCGTCGTGGAGCAGGGGGTTGTGGCCCGTCCAAAGGTGAAAAGCGCCTTTTAACACCGGCAGGTAGTCGAAAGGAACCGGCTTTTGTGCCTTCAGGTAAAGATGAATGCGCATGAAATAGCTAATCAGTTTAGGCGGCAAGTAGAAAGAAAGTGCTAAACGAGTTGGGCGCGCAAGTAAGCGAATTTTATCTATATTTTAATTAGGTATACAAAAATATTTTTTGGCTTACTTGCTATTGGGAACAGCAGTAAAAGTCAGGTGCCCGCTCAGCTTGCTATAAGCCTGGCTGGTTTGTGCTTACTGCTCAGGCTAGCGGGCCTGCTAGTGCCTGAAAAAGCGGCCGGGCGCAGTGGCCCCGAGCAACTTTAATCGCGGCGCTGGCAACTCGCAGGCCCAGCTTTTCCGTAGAAGTAAGCGCCAAGCCAGGGCCTACTTCAGGCCCCGCCGGCAGCGCCTCGCCGGGAGCTGCTTTCGTAGGCTAGCTGCTCGGGGTGAACTCCGGGCGCCGGCCGCTTGTCCTGTTTACTACCACCTACCGTATTTTTGCCCCATGGAAGTTGCTAGCTACACCCTTGCCGAGGCTACCACAGCCGCGCCGTACCTGGATTATGCCTGCTGCCTCGACAACGCCGATCGGCCGGCCAACCACAGCGGCGACTGGCCCGAGCAAGGGCAGGTGTATCCGGTGCGCGTAGTTGAAAGCCGCCTCGAAGGTATTGCGTTGGTGCATGTGCTTACGTTTCGCGGCGACGCGCCCTACTACAACGCCTTTGCGCCGCACCGCTTTCAGATAATGCACCGGCTTTACTTAAACTAAGTAGACGCTACTAAAAAAGCCTCAACTACCCAGTTGAGGCTTTTTTAAGGAGTAGTTGTATGGTCCCGGCAAGTCCTGGTGTAGATTTGGATTCTGCTTTTCGTGCAAACTTATGGACCAAGTACTTCACGGCAGCGCCCGTACAACGCCGGCCGTGCGCCAAGCCATCCAGGC
>Ga0160429_1000709_pt1 | contig 23384 bp, 17 predicted proteins | sample SolpanmetagenomR_FD_108199 | JGI IMG/M metagenome (GOLD analysis project Ga0160429, IMG submission 108199) | Solar panel surface microbial communities from Lawrence Berkeley National Laboratory, California, USA - R | ecosystem: Engineered > Built environment > Solar panel > Unclassified ...
CGATCTATCGAGTAATTGCCAACTCGCATACTGATCGCTTGTCCTATAGCACCTTTACTTTTCATCTTTATCTGACCACCTTTACTAGTCTTCGTTCTATCAATGACTTCTACTCTACCGCCCATTGGCATTGTAGTATCTTTAATCTCAACATTCAAGAAACCTGGATTCTTGATAGGGTCTACCAGTCTCCTCTTCTTAGAAGAAGGATTATCAGCTTGTAGTTCGGCACAATATTTTCCAAACTCTTGTATGGCACTACCTATGGCTTGTATTTCTTGACAACCTTCCAACGCAGCGGTTATCTCAGCGCGAAGTACAACAATCATGTCATCCGTATTCAAGGCTTTGTCAGAGCTCAATCCTACATTCCAACCAGATGGTCCAATAGCATCTACTGCCGCATTGAGAAGTTCAACGATGACATTTATTGAAGCGTCAGCAGGACTGCCTTGTTCATCATCGGTGGCATAGTTTTCTTCATATATGTCATCTGTATATCGTGTAGTCCAGCCACCCTCTGCAAGCTCGATTCGCAAGAGGTTAATCAAGAAGATACATCTTCGTGGCACCAACATCAATCGCAATATCCTTACCACCTGATCGTGTGGGAAAGCCGAGAGTCTAAAAAATATGGAATGAAGCAGATCACCTCGTGTATCTCTGCCATGATCTAGAGATGCTATGGCCAGCGCTAGATCATCTTCAGCAGCCTTTGAAGCCTCGTTAAGCGATCGATCTACATTCTGTACATGACTTTCGTCGCTCTCATCGTCGATCTGCTTGATAGCAAGAGTATCATTGTCAAGTGGATTATCTAAAGACTCAATGACAATGTCAAGGGATTGTACGAGCTCTTCGAGATCCAGGTGAAAGTTCCAGCTCAACATGTCTCTCAAACAACTGAGAGTAGGATCTAAAGAGGCAATCGCTTTAGTAAAACTGCCAGCGGGAGTGCGAGTATAAGTTGAGCCATGTATCACGCGATCGAATTGAAGGAGCCCAACCAGAGCGAACCATCTGAATAGACTTGCGTTGTAGAAAATGATGGTCATGGTTGCTGCACCGTCTACCTCGTCTATTTTGATCAATTGTTGAAGAACAAACCTAGCCTTGAGTAGATCAGTCTTTCGAATAATTGCAGCGTCATTGTGCGGAAAAGTCCATTGTGGTATATTTCCTGTTAGACTTTGGGTTGTGTTTTGTGCATCGTCCACGATCGTTGCCGCATCACTAGTTCTATCACCGTAAGTGTATAGGATACCGAGGTCTTTTGCCACGAATTCTACAAGAGCGGCCCAGGACCCAGCTGAAACTAGTTCTTCGACGTGGTCTGTAAACTTTGTGAACTGTGCACCACGTTTACCGTTGTCAAGTGCTTCTGATTGTAATACTTTCTGCGCACCGCTATGTAGAAGTAATACTTCCGACAGCTTTTTAGAATGATGACCAATTTTAACTCGAGTTGAATCATTATTCTGGTTGATAGGAATAGCAATCAGAGAGCCGGGAACCAGCGCTATGACTAGTTGACTTGCTAAATGATGGTCCACTAGCTGCACCTCATCCGTGAAGTTTGCCTTGCCCTCACGAGATCTTTTGCTGCCTGCTTTTATAAGTTGATCGTTGGGAATTCTCACGCCAGCAACAGTGTCACTAGAATCATGGGACGAGATCAATCTGAGTTCTCCCGACGTCTGTACTACGGCTTGTGAAGTTGTGATTGGCAAAAATGAAGTGATCTTGTCGGCATATAAGAACTGGGAGAGCGATGTTTTTTGTGTCAGGCTCTGGATCGATAAGCGGTCGGACAAAAGTATATACAGCTCGGTACAATCTGAGGAAAGTTGAGCACTCGATATTTCATCTTTGAGTTCCCTGAGTTGATTAGATAGCTCGACCCGAATACACTTGTCTACCGGCGCTGCTGCATTTGGAGTACACTTGACGAGGTGGATGGATACTCTGCGCTTGTCCGCCTGCAAGAGGACGAGTACATTAGGCGTTTGGGCATATGCATTTTCTTTTCCATCCAAAAATAAATCTGGAGAGGAAGTAGTGGTACGAAGAAAACACTTGCGGGCGCGAGTTGGCGAAACGACATGTGCGCTAATGGTGGCTATTTCCGAGGCTTCCAGATCCCCGCCTGGGATTTTAAAATTCTGTATATTACTACTTAAATCGGCAGCCAGAAAATCGATTTCATTTGATGCGTATATGACTGCTAAGTTGAACATTTGCTTCAGATCCTCGTTTCCGCTCGGTTGAGGTATAGGAAGAATCGAAGTGATCAAAGCATTGGGCCGTTGTACGTCGATCTCAGTTCTGATGAATGAAGCACGCCCATATTCAGCTTGTACACCGTTCTCAAAGTCTTCTACGAAGCATATAATCCTGGTAAGCTGACTACCCTGCTCCTTAATTGCAGCATGTGTGACTCGTTGGACAGATTGATCGGACCGGGTACGTATAAAAGATGATGGTTTGCATACAAAATTTGTCTGTGGAGATAAAGCATAAGATGTTATAAGACGGGGGTTTTCAATCTACAATAATAGAATTCAGCAAAGGTAGAAGCATATCTTCTGTGTACTAACATTGTAGACGTAAAGTCCTTCACCATCAATTGCGACAACAACTTCTGGTCGCTGCCGTATTCGAAGATGAGGTCGACAAAATTTGATGACAGTGGAGGCAAGCGCTTTGCCATTAGTGGCGCTGAAGGGCTTCGGGATTGGGGTAAGTACATATGGCTCTTTCAGAGCGTCGTGAGAGTGCATTGCAATTGAGTCCCTACAACTGACGCATATATTGGTGACCTTGCGATGCGCTTTGTTCTATTAATTTTTTTTCAACTGACTCGGACTTTGGACGGTCGCCGAAAGGTGCAAAAACCGCCAAACCGCCACAACGTAAAATCATAAAAGCACTCGTAACTAATAACAAATAACAACGACGTCGTAGTAGCCAAGAACTCATTGATTGCTCCCTACTAATCGCTTGATTGCTCGTTCCGGCCCTACTCACTAACAGGAGAGTGCTCATCTCTCTTTGTTGTATTCACTGCATCCTTCTCGTGAGTTTCTCTTTGTTGTACTAATTGAATATATTTACTAATCAGCAAATTGCATTAATTCATTGCAAGTGCTTACTTCACCTCGCTACAAGTGAATATGTATTTCACTATATATGACTTATTATTAGTACTTCGTGAGAATTCTTCTTCTTCTTTTATACACATCTTACAACTCTTATCTAATACTATATACATAAAAATAATCATACAAAATGCTATATGCTCTTAACGAGTAAGTCTCGTTATGCTCTATTATAGCACTCGCTAATTGATTGATTAATTTAGTCCTGTCTTACAAGATCTTATTAAGCTCATAAATCGACTTAACACTCGCGATGAAGAAGCTAATAAGACGGCAAATAATAACGCAATGAACGAGGTCTTTTATCCTACGACTTAAACACTCGCTGCCCCTCCCCTAATAACTGCGGCTCCCTCTCCTCTACGCTCTGCCCCTTCACTAACACCCGCAGCTACTTGCAAAAAATCTACAAAAAATACCCCCTCCATTATTAAGAAGAGTACGCCTGCTTCGTCTTCTGTAGCTACTACTCGCGCGAAGGCTACTCGTGCGTCTGCTATTAAAAAGGCTGCGACTTCAACTACTCTACTAGTCACCCTAATCAAAAAGGATGCTACTATCTAGTATGTACGTCCTAAATGCGACGACAAGGAGTATTAGTACTACTCGCTAGAAAAATGGGCTAGCTAGGTCGAAGAGTGTTATGCAAGTGAGAAGAAGACTAATAGATGCTAGAATAACCTGCGAAAATTCAATAAGGCTCGCATTATTATGGAAACAAGTGCTAGTGAAGATGCTACGAGTCCCTGCAAGCGCTATGCTAAGAAAGGCTATAGATGCTACATTATGGGCAATAGCTCATTAAAAATCTATACTACTTACATAAAAGACTCTCGTTCTCCTTGCAAGTTCCCTACAAGTAATGAGGAAATCTAGGATAAGGAAGACGCTACCCCTGCTACTTATAAACAAGTAGTTAACTTAGCAGAGCGCTTTACTATAATAGAGGATACCCTCGTAGAGATGAAGGATTAGATGAATAAAGTATAGGATATGATAGATCGTGCTAGTAGAAGACTCTAACAAATGGAGGACGAGTAGCAAAGCGAGGCCGAGGCAGACAACGAAGAAGAGTAGCCTAGCGAGTAATAGGCGAGCCACGTATAAGTAGGAAGTAATCTGTAGATTATGAAGCATTTTTTTGTAAATTACGAAGCATTTTTTAACTATTACGTATTTTCTAAAGTATTAAATAAGCATTATTCAATTACTAAATAAGCATTATTTTAAATGAGCGTTATTTTATTACTAAAACTTAATAAATGTATACAAAATATTGCGAGTCTTATATACTACGATTTAAGCTAATAATTTATATCTTTTACTCTGTCTACTACTAATCGAATCGCTGCGACGTTTCTTAACCTTCACTCTACTTATAGCACTCTCGCAACCGCTTATGCTCGCAGACTCGTTATTATTAGATATCGGAGTATGAGCTAGAGCATAAGGAGATGCACGAGAACTATGTAGATCATTTAGTACTTATTTCTAAGTTTTTAAACTAGGTATAGGTTCTTGTAAGCGTACGAGGATTAAGTCTATACTAGACTTCGATTTTGCCTTATCTATAGTACTAGCAACAGGGGAACTAGTAAGATCAATCGATTTAATAGGGGTATTTGTAGATATCTAATATAAATAGTATTAGTAGAATACTCTATAAGTGGATACGAGTACAAACTTTATCAATATCTATAAACGTATTATCGCTATATAGCTCCTTTATTAATAGGTCAAGCTTAGCCTTCTTAGCTTGCTTTTTGCGAGCTGCTTTTTCCTCCTTTTCTTACTACTCTATACGTTTAACTCGCTCGCGCTTAGCACGCTCACGTTTCATAGCGATTTTTTTATCTTCTATCGCTTGCCTACACTAATCTTCGATCCTCTCATTATCACGTTATTTCTCTCTCGTAGCCTCCTCTTCTTCTTCTAGCCTTACTCGTAGAGCTAGATTTCGCTAAAATGCGATCTGTTTACGAGCCGTCGTTTCAACTACGATATTAATCTTATAGCATTTAATATTTCTACTTCTTGTAGCCCCTTTAGTCTATGTTATGAAATTGATAAGTATCTTATTAATACTCGCCTTTGTAAGGCAAGCTTCAGATAACGTACTTATATTAACAAGGCCATCCTTAGTAGTTACTAGTGGTAATATTGTAAAATAGTGCTAGCAATAATTCGACATTTCTCGTAGATGTAGTAGAGCCTTCATTTTATCGTAGCGCTCGCATAGAAACTCTAGAAACAGACCTAGATTAGCTTGCTTACCTTGTATCTTCGAGTCGACCTCGAGCTGTTAGAATCTATCGACCTACTCGCATAACTATTCGCAATCCTTAAGAACTAATTTTTTTGTCTTCTTTAGCTCCGCAATACGCGTAGTCCATAGAGTAATCTTCACACGACAATGCGCCTTAGGTATACTTGTAACAGCTTTTAAGACGACTACTATCCTCGTCAATAACGATTTTAAGCTAGCGTTAGTACGCATAGGCTTCTTGCTCTAAAACCCCTTTTACTATACTACTTTAGCTCGCTTAAGAGCCGGAGTGATTGACATGCTCCCCGTTAGACTCGCCGTTAGCTCGATCGAGCTCTCACGCTTATCATAGTTACTAGAATCAAATAGAGGAGCACTTGTTCCATTATTCAATACTAGCAACCGCGGCCACTACGAGCTAGCTACAGGATGTGCAAGATTACGCGATAAACACTAGGGGCAATTAGGGAATTGCTCGACATTTGCGTGTGCTTCTTTACTTATTAAACAAAGTATTATCTACGGCATATTAATTTAGATTACGAGTGGAACTACGAGCGTTGCGAGCGGGATAAAATTTTTTTTTTCGATTTGTTAACTATAACTTATTAATCACGTAGGCTTACTAAGCAGTTTTACACGCAATTAGGTATTAAATACTATAGCTAAGTTACTCGCTACTTATTATAGTATGTGCTTAAGTAGCTCTTCGAGAGTATTCTTAATAAACGGCCTTAGAGAGTCTTCTAAAATTAGTAACAAGCCATTTTCGATATGTTGATTTAATACTTCACGAAGTTGTAAGTAAGCTACTTTATAAACTCGATCACTAGATATAGTATATGCTTCTCTGTCTATAGTTGAAAAGCTTAGGCCAGAAAGATAATGCTCGCAAACTTGAAGTGTATCGGTAGGCAAGTATTCATCAATATCTATATTAGTAGTTATAAGCTTATAATATACTATACTCGTAGCCTATTCGCTTACTAAAGCTAACTATCAAAGATCTTGTAGTATCAACATACAATCGTGGTACTAAAATACCTTAATTAATACTGCGATTAGCGTAAAGTACAGAGGGAATACCACTTACGAGATACTCGCGCTTCTTCTGCTTTCTAATATAATAGCAATTCCATAAATCTTTAAATGCGTGTATCTCTATACGTAGTATAGGCATATAGATAGCGAGGAAGGCGATCTAGTCCCCTAGAGCATCTGTCGAGTATTAGCTAATACTCGACATCTCTTAAAAGTGGCCTCGCTACTTACTAGTACATGAAGTAGTTAGCTAATTCTACTAACTCTCAATTCGCTGATTTTGTTTACTCGTACCGTACTTAAAGTAATTAGAAAAGCTAATAGTTGAACTGTTATCGCGAGTGCGAAGCGAGCGACTTAGATAATAATGAAAGTCTCCGAGTAAGGAGGTTTCTACTCTACGATTAGTACGTATAATAAGTAGTATAGAAGCCGTTTACGAAACTGCTGCGATATATTGCGAGAAAACTAATGCCTTTGTCCTACTACTTAGTCCTACGTATATCTATATTATATTCTGCGAGTATATATCAATTACACCATATATCTTAATGCCCTAATGCTCGAGCTTATAATAAGCATCTATTAACTATGCATAGTCTAGTCTAGGAACAGAGATAGCTCCTCGATAAGTATTCACGCGCTTACGCTAAGCTTTGAATGCTTCTGGATTTATGTTTCGTATAACTCCATATACTAAATCACTATTAATTACGAGTTAGCCTATAAGTAATAATAGAAAAAGCGAGTAGCACAGACCGCCCTACGATACTATGCTTTTTACGCATGTAAGTATAGAGATGTCGTGCGCTATAGTCCTCGATTCTTCTAGAATCATACTCTATCTATAAAAGCCCTTATACTCGCACAAGCTCTTCCGGTTTCTGCTTACTAGGAACGTGCCTTATGAGACCAAGCCCCCTCCGTGCTTGTCGATACCTTACTAATATCAACTCGCCATATCCCTCTACGTGTAGCACTACGACTGTTTTAGTATTATTTAGAAGAAAAGCGAAGTAATGTTTAATGCGAGTATAAAGCGCTTCTATAGGTGCTATTAGTCGTATAGAAGAGGTCTGCTACTCTTGTAGTCGTCGTTCGAGTGTGCGCTAACTGATTTTTACACTAGAGCTATTGAGCTTTGCAAGCATTTCTGCGACAGTATGTCCTTCTGCTATTAATGACATGATTCGGTCGTGCTGCGAGTCATTTTCAGTGGAACGCTACGAGTTATCGTTAATCGTAGAACTGCTTTACTCTACATTATCCTCATTATCGTTAGCGAGAGCCACGGGTGACTCTTCGTCTCGCCAGGCCTCGAGACGGCGTTCAAGCGTACGGCGAGCAACAATAGTGCTAGAGTTCTTCAATGCTAGGAGCACCTCTGTAACAGTTCGGCCAGCATGTACGAGCTGCTTGATGTGAGTCCGTTGCGAGTCTAAGTCAATACTCGGCTGTAGCATGTTATGAATAGTACAAGTATTTATATTAATCGACTATATTACAATTACAACTACTCGCTATAGTTGTGAATGGTACAAGTATTTATATTAATCGACTATATTACAATTACAACTACTCGCTATAGTATTATTGCTTTTATGATTTTACGTTGTGGCGGTTTGGCGGTTTAAAAATCTTTCGGCGACCGTCCTTTGGCCGGAGTTAATTTCGGTACGATTTCCGAACACTTAACGACGCGTTACGCGTAAAGAGGCATGATCGAAAGATGCTGTCAAATATAAAACAAGAGGCTTCTATGTCAGGTAGTAAGTCTAAGATTCTGTATAAAGCATAGTTCGTGCTGGTATGAATCATGATTATACCGAACCGATACATCCATTTTTCAACGAACCCAGTGTTTGGGATACGTCATTCGATTCTCAAAAGTCGACAGCAAAGCAGAGAGATCTACATGGAAAGGAGCCTACACCCGACAGAAGAGTTCTAGAACGTTTCTCAACCTCACCGGTCCAAAAGCTCTCCGCCAATGACGAGCCAATAGCAACCAACCATGCTATGAGTTCTGCAGCACATGTTTCAGATGTAACTCGGGATTTTAAAGAAGCTCTAATTCGTCAGCCTCTCGTAGAAAAATGTGGTGGACATAGAGTGAAGAGGCGAAGGCTTGATGTGCAGCCAAGCAACGATGCAGATGGGCGAGAAGACAAAGGCTTGCACACCATAGACAGTACCGGAGTAATCGTAAATGCCAAGGTTGTACATTCGAGCAGAGAAGATGGGGTTTCAGATACTCGCCTTGACACTCCAGATCCAAGAAAGATCTTGAAGCTAAATAAAAAAGGGACACTTGGCTCGCCAATTGCAGAGCACACACAAACAACGCCGAAGAAGCGAGCACGTCTTAAAAAATCATGTATCGCAAAGTTGCGTTATGATACGGTAGGAGAAAGGATCGAAAATATATTAGCAGGCACAGACCGCTATCTACTACCGAACTTGGTCAAAAACAAAGTCGTAGAGCTGCCAAAGGAGTTGCAAAAAGTCACTCATCCTTTCTTCACCGGCACAACCAGCAAGAAGCGGTCTAATAAGCCGGCCATAACGATTCCAACTAGTCCGATACTGAAAACAAGTCCAGACAGGCGATCTGCCGCGTGTACCCCGGGCAAGATCCGTAAGCAGGTGGAACAGATCAGGGCTTTGCGCAACGTAACACAACATGTTAGACCCAGCCATGATCTTCCGAAGGCTGCAAGGTCTCATATCGGATCGCACGCCCCTTTCGCTGTACAACACATTCGCGATGTCACTCAGAATGGAATGCTTGCCCCAGGATCTACATCTTTCCCGGAAAAGAAACTCAAAGCTGCTGAGCGGCGAGTTGAAAACGAGGAAAATATACTATCTCAGTACATTAAATTATACCACACAACAACTCGAAAGTCTGATAACATAAGAGCGGACGGATTCAGGGATCCTGATCCATGTCTTCGGCTGCCTAAGAAAAATTTCCTTTCTGGACCACAAATTGCGGAGTCTCTGCATGGTCGACTCAGTCTGCAAAATCTTCGTGATTATCCAGCGCTTGATAAGATCTGGAAAGCTCTGCCGATTCATCTAAGCAATCACGATAACGGACAAGGAGAACCGTTGCTATGGGCGCACAAACATGCCCCTAGGAATGCAGAAGAAGTCTTGCAAGTCGGATCGGAAGTGAGCATACTCAAGCAATGGCTACGCACGCTGATTGTTCAATCCGTTGTAACAAGTTCCGATGTAAAATCGCGACCCTGCCAGGAAGCTCGACCTCGTAAGAAAAAAAGTAGAAGAGACAATGAACTCGATGATTTCATTGTGTCGGATGATGATGATGTCCCTCAATTACTACCATTTGTCAAGGTTCGAGCGACAACGCCTCTGTGCCAAAATCAGCAGTTGCCAAGTGAGGTTCGAGGTTGGAATAATAATGACTCCGGGAAAGTGGTCAGGACAGCCAACGCTATTCTGATTAGTGGACCCCATGGTTGCGGCAAAACAGCTATGATATACGCAGTGGCCAAGGAGCTGAACTTTCAAGTTTTTGAGCTCAGTTCAGGTCAACGACGGAGTGGTCGCGATGTTCTCGAACGAATTGGCGATGTTCTAGGTAATCATATTGTCAGCCACGGAAGACAAGAGTCTCCGAGCGTCGTGACGGACGATGATTCGCTATCTGCCGCAGAAGCACTCCAGAAAGATCTTGAGACCGGTCGACAGGGTACTATGAACTCATTTTTCAAGACCCAACCCGAAAAGGAAACTGTAAGACATCGCAAAAATCAAGCAGAGAAGCGCAAATCTGCTGCTATGATATCAACCACGACAGCCACGGTTATACCCAAGCCGCAGAAAAGCCAAAAGCAATCTATCATTCTTTTGGAAGAGGCAGATATTCTATTTGAAGAGGATAAATCTTTCTGGACGACTGTAGTCTCTCTAATGGCTAATTCTAAGCGGCCTTTCATTATAACGTGTACAGATGAAGCACTCATTCCACGAGACGACCTAGATCTGCACGCGATACTTCGAATTCCTGCGCCGTCGGACATGGTCACAAAAGACTACATTCTTTTGATGGCAGCTATGGAAGGTCATCTGCTTAATCCACAAGCAGTGGAAGCACTTTACAAAATGACAAATCGTGATTTAAGGGCTAGTATCTGCGAGGTTCAATTCTGGTGTCAAATGGGAATTGGAGATCCACGAGGTGGCCTGGACTGGATTTTCCAGAGATGGCCACCTGGCAAGGGTCTTGATACTGATGGTAATGTACAACGTGTCATTAGCGAGGCAAGTTACGTTAAAGGTCAAGGTTGGCTTTCGCATGAGGACTTTGGTACAGAGGAGCAATTGTATGAAGAGATTAAAGCAGAAGCTTGGTCAGAATGGCAACTTGATCCTCGAGATGATTTACATCTGAGTTTGGCAACAATTCAACGGCATAATGGTAGTGACGAGGGACGGAACACCACTTTATTAGATCTCCGGGAATTCTGTCGACAAATCGAGATACTAAGCGATCTCGACCATTTTGGATCCATTTCATGCCCAAATCTTCATACTAGGAGCAGCAGATTCGCGCCTCTTGGAAGCGATATAACTTCTACTATTCTCGATCCAACTTTACCCGCTTTACCAAGAAAGATTCGAGCTAGCTATACCGAAGCTGCGAAACTACTTTATGCCGAACCTATTATAGATCATGCTGGTTTGACTCAGCGAATGGTCAACACTTCGTGCAGCTTTCTCTCACATCTACAAAGTCCTTTATTCACAGACGATGGCTTGGAAATCAGTCTCCAAAATACAATCATGTCTCAACCCCGTCATTCGTTTGCCGTGGCACATGACGCGATAACATTTTACGCAGCCATTGATGCATTGTCTGAGCCGTGCACTGCTGCTGTCTCCTCGTCGCAAACAAGCACATCAACGCAGCCAACGGGTGTGGGAAGTTACACTTCTCTCGTCGCTCCTCTACCGATCATAACTCTCGACGTAGCCCCATATGTAAGGACGATTCTTAGAGCCGACCAGGATTCTCGAAATGCGGCGCTGCGACTTCAAGAAGCATTTTCCATTCCCACTAGTCAGGAGACGAACACTAATGTCAGTATCGATAGTGTTGTGAATAATGTGCCAGGTGTCACGAAGATGAGAAAAACAAGAGCAGCCCGTGGAGCGCTAGAAGGTAAAGATAGACAAGGTGTTAGAAGAGACAAATGGTGGGAGGGTATCGAACTAAATTTTGAAGATGTGATGAGAACTGGTCCTGGCTATGTTTTTGATGAAGTCAAGCAGAAATGAGATTGCTATGGTCACTATTGTAACACTTTGATCAAAACTAAAGATTAACGCTACAAAGAATTATTATATACATGAGCGATAACCGACATCAAGTGATTACATTACATCGTTCGCATTTCTCACATTGAGTTCTAAAATCTTATTATACGTTATATGTATCGGTTCCACTAGTGAGAAGATCTGCCGTTTTGAGTGGTTCCACGATCATTTATTATATACATTTAAGAATTTCTGAGAATGAAACAAGCGGAAAAGCTTCGGTACTTGAACAGAAAAGACATGGGTAAAAGTTGTAGACATGCTAACAGTTGTATCATCGCAAACCTTAACCTTTTTTTCCCAAACGGCCATTCTAGATCCAACAAATCGGACATGATGTATTCGTCATCTGGTTTTATTTATTCAAGATTCGGGGTCTTTTTTTAAAATTTTCTGTCAACACAGGTACAGTATTTACTTCTGTCGCAACCCTTCGCGAGGGCTTGTATTTGTAATTTTGTATTTTCCCTCTAATGGCTTTGCAATTCTCCAGATTCGACAATCGTTTCGATGCATTGATGTGATATAAAAAGTTTCCCCCTTTTACAACAACCAAAATCATGACTACGATACGCGATTTCTCAGCACCAAGTCGGGCGGCAACGGGTTTGTCTACGCTCGTAGACGATCATGGAGATAACATAAGCGGGCTAGGTAATATCAGGAGACAGAGAACTGCTTCGACATCCAGACGACGTACAAGTAATACTTCGTCCAACTCTGGCTTCCTGAAGCGACGCTTCGGTAGAGCAAATACTATGAATACTGTCACTGTATATCACGACCCCGATCGACCGAATTGGCAGCCAGGTGCAGAGCCAGGTCTTGATACGACAAAGGAAGAAGCCGATGAGGAACCGCGCTTGACAGCATTTCACACATCATGTGCTATTTCCATAACAGACTTTTCAGAAGAAAGCATCTTTACAAGAAGTGCAAACAATCACAATATACAAGCAGTCCTCGACGAAGTACGTCCGACTAATATGCCCTGTCGATGGATCAGTGTTACAGGTCTATCCTGGGATGTCATCAAAGTTATCGCTAACAAGTTTGGAATTCATCGATTGGCTGTAGAAGATTTGATCAACACAAAGTCGAGAACAAAAGTAGACTGGTACTCGGATCATGCTTTTGCCGTAATGACTCTGCAGAAACTGGTTCATATATGTAAACATCAAGAGGAGGAAGATTGTGACTGTGACGAGCGACACCCTAATCGTATGACAAAAATACGGCGAGATCATGTTCAAACAGACGGAGCCTCAAGTCCTTGGCGACAGGTCGCCTCTCGTAATAATCACGATGACGATGTATTGCCAAGATACGAAAGTGAAAGTGCGAGTCCAAAAAGTTTGGCAAAAGCAGAGGCTGAAGAAACAACTGGCGGCGCGTCGCCACCATACATACGTACACTTCACAGATACGAAAGTGCTCATACTCCTGTATACACAGAGTTTTTTGAGCGACATTCTGTTCTAGCTGGCGAGGACCTTGTTGTCAGTGTTGAACAAGTCGCCATCTTTCTCATGTCTGACAATACAATCATCTCTTTTTTCGAACATTCCGGACAAGACGTTGACACACCTATCCTACAGCGACTACATTCGCAGGAAACCATGCTACGTAGAGCTTGTGACGCCTCTCTGATCTTCGAAGCGATCATTGATACAGTGGTTGATCTTGCGCTTCCAATCAAAGATGCTTATAATAATGCAAGGAAAGAAATGCAGATTGATGTATTGACCAATCCGGATATTGCAACGTCAAAAAGTCTGTATATTTTCAGTGAAGAGATTGATATGCTGCAAGGTCTTTTTAAACCCATCATCCATCTAGTAAATACACTTCGAGATCATCAAACAGATCCAGGACAAGGACCGTCTCCGTCGTTCCACATGGAGCAGCTTTTGGACCCTTCAGACGAGAAAGATTCAGTCTATATGCATCGAAACTCTCCCGGACTGGGGGCTTCCGATACGAGACCCAATGCCAATCGGCGTGCGACAAGCAAACGGATGCATCCCAGCACAAGTGTTGTCATTTCACCTATTGCAATCGTCTACCTTGGGGATGTCTTGGATCATGCTCTTACATTTATTCAGTCTTTGGAACAGATGGACAATTCAGCGAATAATTTGTCTACTTTGATATTCAACACTGTCGGGGCAAAGACTAATAACTTTATGATGATCTTGGCTCTCGTGACAGTCTTCTTCAGTCCGTTGACATTTATTTCAGGATATTTTGGAATGAATTTCGAGAGATTTGATGCCATTCATACTCATTCCGATGCCTTCTTTTGGGTAGTGGCGCTTCCTTCGGTTTTTGTGTTCATGTTGGTAGTTGCAGGTAGCGTGTTTTGGAACGGCATAAGAAATTGGTGGATACGATTCAGCATAAAGCGACTTCGCAACATAATCAAAAGGGATAAAGAGCGCATCCAATTGCGAAATTCTCTGGCTGAGAATCCTTTTGATGGAGGGTCTGGCAAAGGAAAAGCGGTTAAAAAGCATAAATGGAATAGAAAGCGTGAATGGGGCATGTAATATATATTACCAGTTTGCTATCTGGCGCTATATAATCGAAAAGACAACTTTTCACAGCATAATTTCTTGTGTATAAAATCCACATGTATATAATGTATATAATAATCACATCCTTGTACAGAACAGTACTGTATCTTGAACAAGAATTATCGTCAAAATATAGAGATCTCTAGTGTTAGAGTTCCCCACAATTGTCGAAAGTCTCCATGATGAGAATGGATTTCCCCGGCCGATAACATAATTCTGAAGCACAAGCCGAACGACACAACTTTACACAGCACTTGAGCGTCAATCATTCACAGGTCAAAGGCCGTCAATAGATCAGGATTAGTCAGAAAAGCGGTACATATAAAATCATGGCAGATTCGCCATTCACACGTGCTCCACTTGATCCGACCGAGCAACCAATACTGGACAGAATTCTTCAGATAAGAGATCAACTATCGTTGCTCAAGCAAGACCGAAGCACATATATACGATCAGAAGATGTTGTACAGCTATATAACGAGATTATCGAGCAAGTAGAGCGTTTGAACGAAGTTCGCACATCCAAGCGCGGAGAACAAAATAGAGGTACAATACAGTCTTTCAAAAAAGGCTTGGGAGAGGCAAGATGGCTGATATATAATAGTCGATACCGTTTTGGATGATTGTTTTCAATTGATCTCATTGTTTTTTTTAACAATCGGAAGAAATCATGAGGCTCCGGCAGTGTATTCGGCCTTGTCTACAGTTACGGTTAGTAGTACAGACATTTTCAAGTCACATCTCACTTCTTTTTCTAATTTGTTAAATCTCAGCGCCTTCTTGATCACTTGAAAGAAGCAGGATTCTACTCACCCAAAGATCTAGAGTCTGTCAATAGGAATATGGATACATGGCAAGAGTCGGTCACAAGAGGAAAAGATCATTATAGTCCACATTTATCAACCTTACTTCAAGCGCGGATTGATGTGTGTAAGCACAAGATAAAAGATCTACAAGAGGCACTGTCGAAGATGGATCAAAGTACCATGGACGTATACATAACGCTTGTGTCGATACTTAGGACGTTGTCGGCATGTAATACGCGATCAAAGGTTGGCAGTATATTTCTCAGTAGAATGATCAACAATGCTTATATAGTAATAGTTTCCTGCAAAAGAGGTCGATGAGTTGCACGATCAATTGAAAAAAGTGCAGGAAGAATTACAAGAAGCAGGCGTATCGCATGAAGGAATGTCTGCGGAAGAAGCATATGCAGAACGATTGGCACAGATTAATTCAGAAGCTGGCGTTGTACAAGAAGGCACTAAGATGGTTTCCTCGTTGTTAGGTAGGTGTTTGATATGGGTGGAGATTATTGTACAGAAGTAAGTCGTGTATCGAGAAAACATTGCTTTGTTGTTGCTAAATAAGATCATCAGGCAAGGAAAGATTGATGAAAGGTTTCAAGACACATATGAATCACTTCGAGATATACGAGATAGACTGGAGCAGATGAACTTGACACATGCTTGGTCCTTACGAGAAACTGATTTGTTTAGTTTTCAACGTCAACTCGATAGGATAGATGAATCACGGGTAAACGGTAATTTTCTAGATGTACATGGAAATCCAGCAGATCTTTACGCTCAAAGGACATTGTTATATCTCCTTCGAAGAAGTTATGCATATATTTATCTTTACATAATAGCCTCGGAACCGGTTTCTGAAGCTTTATTACCTATATACAATCAATTAATGACGTTGAAGCGTTGTTTGCTTGAAGTCAAGAATTCTGGTGGTGTTGATACACCAAGAGAACTATATCCTTATAACATGAAGGTTCGTTTTATATTCATGACTGTCAACAACACACGAGTTGTGATACTAACTCCCATCCTAGCTGAATTCGATAAATAATACGAAAAAGGACGGAATGTTCATGGTAGGTAAGGATATACCCGAAGGGCAAGGAGCCGTTGCAACTTTACTTGCCGAATGTTTCGATTTAGCTCATGATCTTCGAACCGAAGTAGAAGCAAAGACCGAAGTCGAGACCAATGGAGGTACAAATGGAGCCCAATAACCTGCCGGCCGGATTGTGAAAGGGGTGACTCAATCCTCGATTATTCCTGTACAGGACGATGTCGACTTCAAGTAATTTTTTTCATTCGGGCATTATATCAGGTCTAATCGTCATGAGCATATCAACACCATCTCCTTCATCATCAACATTATCAGATCTATCAGCATCAATAAACGTCAGATTAGATCCGTAAGATATACAAATTTCTTCACCAATCTGAATGTTTCGCAATGCTCGATAGGTAATGATTCCCTTTTCAACATCTCGAGTCCAACCAGCATTCTGCTTGGCATGCGAATGATTAAACATTGAACCAAGACCAAGCACAATCGCTTGTGTAATGACTGGTTTATCATTATTCTTTTTATCACCTTTTAGAACGATTGGCCAATTACTAGGGCAATTATAAATGTATTAGTATTATGCAGCGATAGAATATATATATCTCCACTTCAATGAATATTATGAATCATGTTTTGGTTATTAAAGTAGTGACTACATACTATGTATAATGATACAATTTGGTTTTTCTAACATGTTCTTCGTTCTCTGTTGGGTCAAGTATGAGTACAGGACATGTTTCGAGAATTGTTCCGGTGGGTATGAATGCACTTGCGAATATACCTCGTCCTTTGGGGGTGTTGTAGACCAAGATTATATCTGGACATCTTGTTAGGGATTGACCTGTGGACTGTCCATCCATAACTATTACTACAATCCCACCACGCCCGTATAATGGTGATTATGTGAGGAGCAAAACTGAAAATAGATTTTCTATCAAAATCCGGTCAAGAATAATAATCCCCAACCTCACCTTTGATCTACTGCATCACTACTTGATTATTTATTTTGTCTTCCGCGTGCCATGTCGTCTAGCACATCTTGACAAACCAGGATGCGAGGCAGCAAATGCCGCCCTCTTCTTCCATCGACACTCGCGCCAACAGCATCGTCAATAATAATGCACATAGCCTAAGTCTTAAAGTCCTCCGGTATTCCACCCCACCCCCTTCTTCCTATCATCATGAACATCCTAACATGTGTAACCAAGTCTATCCCGACCGTCTCTCACACCACTCTCCCAACCCGCCCATTTCCTTCTTCCCCACGAGTCGCAAAACCAATCCCTCCACCCCTCTCTTTCCACCGCCGCGTCGTCCTCGACAGGCCAGCTTACCGATCCCCACGCGTCTTTGTCGCAATACTTGACTCTACCATCTTCTTTCGGCGCCGCGTTTGTCGGCGAAGAATTCTCATGCGGCATCTGCGTCAACAACGAGCGTCTTTTCCCCTCGACATCTTTCGATCCTGACGTTCAGAGCCCGTCGCACGACGTGGTGGTAGTTGGAGATATAAAACTCTTTGCAGAGATGAAAACCCCGTCGTCGCTCCACACACATTCAAACGATGAAGAAAGCGATACGACAGGGACGAATCTTGACATCTACCACACTTCGACCGACGGAAAAGTCGACAACGGTGGGAGAGAAATGATCGTAGAAGAGTTGTCGAATGGAAGTTCTCGTCAGGGAATCATACGTTTCGACCTGGAAGAAGAAGGGAGTCACGTCCTCGCAGTGACGGTTGTTTATAACGAATACCTCTCTCGACGAGACGACATCTCAAACGAGCCCTTATCAGACCATGACAGGAAGGAAGAAGACGGACACGGAGGAAATAACAAAAGGGGGAGTGTGGAAATCATACCGCGGAGTTTTCGGAAATTGTATCAGTTTATTGCTCAACAGGCTCTTGGTGTGAGGACAAAAGTCACGGAAATGTCTACCATCTCGTCTCGTAAAAGTAGTGGTGTTGGTTTGAAAGAGAGGTGGTTTACGTTAGAAGCTCAGATTGAGAATCTAGCGGAACAGACTGTGGTACTTAATACTGTTAATCTTGAACTCAAGCCTGGTTTGAGTTGTGTTTCTCTTAATGATGACGGAGCGGTAAAGATACTTGGACCTAGAGATGTGGAACAAGTTGCATTTAGACTTGATTATGACTCCTCTTCTTTTCAGAATGATAAAAATGATGACGAAAAGGAATTATTAATGATAGAAGGAGGAAAATATATTTTGGCCAGAGTAAAAGTCGATTGGACAATGGGAATGGGGCAGGATGGAACATTAAAAACCGGTTGGTTAGGCAGTATCGTAAAATGAATAATCATAAATACATTATATAGTTACAATGCTCCAGCCTTTAACGGTACGATATGAAATGTAGACCAAAACTCTCTCGAATCATAACATCTTCCTAAAACTTCCATGCTTCTAGGTAATGCTCTGACATTCTCTTCATTCATTAATTCATAAACCCACGTAGCTTTACATGAGGGAGTTGATCTTTTCTTTCTCGTACCGTCTTCTTCTTTCCCATCATCGTCGGCCCATGAAAGTAACATTGTCCACCAATCATAGACAATTCCATCTGTCAACATGTATCTCTGACCTGTACAGTCATCATTATTACTCAGTTTATTACGATGAGTACTATAATCATCCCAGCGATTAATAACAGCAACGATACCTCTCGCAACATCCACACCATGGATCAAATGCAGACTTTTCTTCCCCTTTACGTCTTGTTTTGTCTTTATGATTCTTTCGACAAAATTCTTCGGGTCTCTGGTTACGCCGTCCCATAGTCCAGCTAAGCTTAGTACACAGACTTGATCTTTGCAATCATTTTGCTTTTCTTCGTCATGACAAGTTTGTAAAGAAAGGAGGTATTCTTCAGCTTGATACCTCGGGTTCGAATCTACCGTATCTTTACAGGGCGGTGTATGTCTCGTTATCCAAACATCACTACCATCCTTTTCTTTCTTTTTCTGTCCTCCTAAATCCTCAGATTCACCATTCCCATTACTACAAGCATGAGTAGAAATATGCTGCCAAATCCCTGTACTTCCCAAAACCACCCATTTCGTCCCCTCCTCTTGTCGACGCTCGTCCATCGAAGACGAGATCGTCTCTGCGCGGTCGACGACAAACTTCCTCGATCCCCTCAACAACTCCCTCGCCGCATCAACGCCATCGAGAGGAAAGGTGACCAACACGTACCGTGCGGCCGGTAAGACGGACCATATCTCTCTCTGCTCGCTTTCTGGAAGAGATTGGAGACGTCGGTGGTCGAAAGTGAATTTAATACTGTCGCCCCGACCGTCGCGCGTCGTGTATTGATACGACCAGCTCTCGTTTCCCCCAGGATGTTGAAGAGACGATAAGATGGGAAAGAGGAATTGAGACGTCCAGCCTGCGCCGAGGATTAAGAGGTCGATAATTCCCTCGTCGGTACTGGCTTTGGTGAGATTGTGGTTGGAAAGAGGAGCAGAAGAAATGGAATTGCTGGGAATGGTCGGAGAGATGGGTGTTGTTGAATCGTCCGATGCAGAATCTGCTGATGTTGTAGCGGGATGGAATGTCATTTTATGACGAGATGAAGGAGGATGTATAGTCATGTTCACACTTTTCTGTGATCAACTCCTCGAATGAATATTGTAATCCGTCATGGATGGATAGTCAGTTGTAGATGTATAATTACGTCATTGTTGATGAATCATAACTACGTCATATAACAACAATGGATAAAAGCTATCCGAATATATACTAGTAGTAAACATATCACCCAACCCAAGTTATAAGCTTGTGATACAAGACTATGGTTGACAACAAAAAACAAATATCATATTACCGAATGTACGATTCGAGGACTGGTTCATTATCACACAAAAGATAAAACATACAATACATTGTTAACGAATAATATATAATAGCCACATCAGAAATGTATTACCTCCTCTATTCATGTTTGATAATGATATACATAATCCATACAAATAATATACCATACAACTTTGATCTAACATTCACCCGTAAAGGGGATCGATTTACAAGATATTACACTTTTATCACGACTCAATAGACATATGTAGAAGCCATAGCATCAAAACGAACACGTCGCACTAATGTCTGTGAGGAGTGACCACCATCTGGAAGATTCACACGACTATTCTACCGTCTTGTCTCTTCTGTTTCCCGTTGTTCTGATACATGTTGATTTTGTCGTTGTTCTTGTTCTTGTAAATGTTGTTGTTGTTCTTGTTGTTGATGTTGATGTTGTTGTTCTTGTTGTTGTTGTCGTTGTTGATGTTGTTCTTGTTGCTGTTGTCTTCGATAATGTTGTTGATGATGTATTCGTTGCCGTTGTCGCTGTTGTTGATCCTGATGATCTTGGTGAAGATGATGATGATTATGGTGATGATGATGTTGTTGATGATTATGATGATGATGATGATGATGACGATCATAATGTTGAACTGCATTCAAATCATTCTGCGGACGAGTCATTCTTTCTCGAGTTTCAGCAACATCACTCAAAGACTTATCTACACCCTCTAATCCATCCACAGTATTTCCATTCTTATCCGCTTCATCAACGGGAATACACCAGAATCGATGTGTAGCCCAAGCACCCTTTTGACATTCTTTACTACAGTATTTGGTCCTTCTACATCTCCTACATTTTGCAAATTGTCTTTTATAAGTCTCCCATTGTCCACATTTCCAATATGCACATTGTCTAATTCCGCCTCTTGCTTCATCTTTTCTACATAAATTCCTCATAACAACACAGGCCCAATATTGCATTGTTTCACTGTGTTGAGCTGCTCCGACATACGGATTATGATTAGCTACTGATAATCCTTTTGCTGTAAACTTTTCGATCAAAGGAAATATGTTGAATGCTTCTTCAGAATCGGCAATTATGTATTCATTATCCCAGTCATTTTCGAGGTTTTGCGCTGTTTTGCCGATTGTTCCCGCATGGAGAAGATCCAAATCATCAAGATGATCTAATTCGGAAGCGAGTTGAAGTCTGGGGACGAGATGGGTTGACTGAAAATATGGTCGCAAATTACAATACTTTGATATGTAGGCCAACAATTGTAGAGCCATAATAACATCCTCATCACGAGGGACAGAAGGAAGCATGACAGGTAGAAAAGGTATTCTGTTTATATAAGAGTCCAAAGGACTTCGAATGACAGGTGGTGCTGAGTTGACAGTATTGATTGGTGGTAATGGTTGAACAGGATCAAATTGTCGTGTCGGTGCTGGAGACGTTGCAGTCGTTTCTGGATTATTTGTCACAACATCTCCGATATCAGGACCAAGTGGACGAATGAAAGCGTCAACATCCGCAACACTCACTGATGGTACAGCTGTAATTGTTACCGGCGTCGTACTGCCATCGACCGCTGCGTCTGTAGCCTCGACATCATCTTGCATTGCAATATCAGTGTCAATCTCGACTACAGGTGCAGCAGAAACTACTGCATCATCAAGTACATCAGGCAGATCGTCATCAGGATCTTGATTACTTTCTGTCCAACTAGTCGCAGACGCTACCGATAAGTGATGTCTTACCAAAGGTCGTTGTCGAGATGATCCCCCATCCAACTGTAAATCCTGAACTCGAGCCGTAGAAGGCGTGGCAGGTGAGACAGGTTGTGAATTGAGATCCATAGAGTTCAATGTTGGTATCATTGATGGCACTCTCTGCATTTCTTGTACAGGTCTACCATTCAATCTGCTCGTATTGCCGTTGAAAGGTGATGTTGCGAGAGAGGGATCAGGACTTTGACTTGCTTGCGTTACAGATCTTCCTCGCATCTCATCACTCGTACTTTGTCTATGATTCATATTCGATATCGACGGCCTAGTTGGGAAAGGTGTTCCAGAAGGAGATGGAGTAGTTAACGTCGTCTCGTGATACGATTGTGATCGGGAAAGAGCATCAATAGGATGTAACTCGGTCGAAACAGTGTGGGGCGAAGGAACTGCATCTCCTGTAGCAGCTCCATTATGATTTCTTCGATGCCTTTCTGATCTAAAACTGGGAATTTGGTTAGTAGAATGCCTATCGGAGAACTGTCTTGATGTAGAGCCAGTAGGGGGAACCGAGTGGGATTGTGTCAGCGACGCATGTCTTGTCGATGTTCTGTAATGTAGCTCGTCCTTTTCTCGACATTTTTCCACCACTCTGATATAATTGTCCAATATCGTGGCAATAACAGGTGTTAAATCTGATTCTACAACTCTTGTCCTTACAGCTTCTGATCCTCTGACGCCAATATTGACCAGACATTGAAAAGCCAAGTTCCATTTCCACATCTCCATTGTATCTTTACTTCTGCCTTGTTTGAGTAGACATACTAATCTATCAACTCCTCCATCGACGGTCAGAATGTCCCGGATTCGAGCAGAAGATGTCGTAAGATATGCAAGATTGTTTAACGAATTGATGAGAGGAAGAGTAGAGGTACAGTCGAGGGCTCTTCGATCGTATAGAGCAGGTGTAATGCCGACCGAAGCCTTGTTGGTGATTGGATTACTAAAGTTGCTCTCCCTCATCTTTCCACTATCAACCACTTCAACTGCCTCAGACTGGCCACGAGAAGCTAGATTCAAAAGAAAATAGTCACACCAGTCAAGAGAATTGACAATAGAAGACGATGGGTTGATGGAAGATGCTTGTCCTCAGTGAATAATGGGGAACTTCCTGACGGTTGAAAGCGTCACAACATCGGACAACCGTTGCCGCCTGAAACAGAGTCGGACTGTCTCATTAAGATGTCAAGTATGATACCATGAGAAGAATTGATCTAATCAATAATCAAATACAATATACTCTGTAATAAGATATACAAGATATACAAACTGGACAAAGGTATATATCGTGAAGAAATGGGGAGAGAAAGAGATGTCAAGAAGTGAAGGATCGAGATTAGTAATTATGATTTTTGGTTGGGCTAGTCAATATCTCTGGTCATTTCAAAACCCTAATTAAAAATCCATTGTCAAATTATCGAGTCTGATCATCGAAAGATTTTCCCTGAATAACCACATCATTGCAAGGCCATAGACGTCCGCATTTATTATTTATATGACATTATCTTCATTCTCTAC
>Ga0160429_1000710_pt1 | contig 23363 bp, 21 predicted proteins | sample SolpanmetagenomR_FD_108199 | JGI IMG/M metagenome (GOLD analysis project Ga0160429, IMG submission 108199) | Solar panel surface microbial communities from Lawrence Berkeley National Laboratory, California, USA - R | ecosystem: Engineered > Built environment > Solar panel > Unclassified ...
GCCAGTGCCACAGAAAATAACCGCCCGCAAGGGTAAGGGTGAAAAGGTGCGGTAAGAGCGCACCAGCGGCTGGGTGACCACGCCGGCTGGGTAAACCTCAGGGGTTGCAAGACCAAATAAGCAGACACGCTGGCGGCCTTCGGGCCACTGGCACCGGGCGGCCCGCTCGGGTTTGCGGGTAGGTCGCTTGAGCCTAGGGGCGACCCTAGGCCTAGATAAATGGTGGGGCCGCCGCCGGAGGAAACTTCGAAGGGCGGACAGAACCCGGCTTATCGGCTCATTGCCTAATTTCGGCGGCCGCTTCGTGAGAGGCGGCCGTTTTTAGTTTCGTAGCGCGAAGTCCTGTTTCGCGTTTTGGTCGTACTTCCTTTATTCAGACGATAGGCGAAGCACCGCTTCGCGCCCCTGCTATGCCGCGCATCCTCACCATCGACGACGAAAAAGCTATTCGCTTTGCTCTCAAGGACATTTTAGAGCTGGAAGGCTACCAGGTAGACCAGGCCGAAGATGGCCCCACGGGCCTCGACCTGCTCATCCAGCAGAAATACGACGTGGTGCTGTGCGACATTAAAATGCCCCGCATGGATGGCCTAGAAGTGCTGGAGCGCGCCCGCACCCTAGCCCCCGACGCCGCCTTTATCATGCTTTCGGCCCACGGCAATATTGAGCTAGCCGTGGAAGCCACCAAAAAAGGTGCCTTCGACTTCCTACCTAAGCCGCCCGACCTCAACCGCCTGCTCGTGACCGTGCGCAACGCCCTGGACAAGAGCAAGCTGGTGACTGAGACCAAGACGCTCAAGAAAAAGCTGGCCGTGAGCACCGGCAAAGGCTCCGAAATGATAGGCGGCTCGGCCGAGCTAGGCGCCGTGCGCAAAGCCATCGAGAAAGTAGCCCCCACCGATGCCCGTGTACTCATTACCGGCCCCAACGGCGCCGGCAAGGAAATGGTAGCCCGCCAACTGCACCAACTCAGCCCCCGCGCCAATGGGCCCATGGTAGAAGTCAACTGCGCCGCTATTCCTAGCGAACTGATTGAGAGCGAGCTATTCGGGCACGAAAAGGGCTCGTTTACGTCGGCCGTAAAGCAGCGCATCGGCAAGTTTGAGCAGGCCGACGGCGGCACGCTGTTCCTGGACGAAATCGGTGATATGAGCCTTTCGGCCCAAGCCAAGGTGCTGCGCGCCTTGCAGGAAAGCAAAATCACCCGCGTAGGCGGCGAGAAGGAAATCTCAGTAAATGTGCGCGTGCTGGCGGCTACCAATAAGGACCTCCTGCAGGAGATTGCCGACAAGAACTTTCGCGAGGACTTGTACCACCGCCTGTCGGTTATCCTCATCAAGGTGCCGGCCCTCAACGACCGCCGCGACGACATACCGGACCTAGTGCAGAAGTTTCTGCAAGACATCGCGGCCGACTACGGCGACAAGCCCAAGAAGATTTCGCCCGCCGCCCTCAAGTACCTGCAAGGCCTCGACTGGCGCGGCAACATCCGTGAGCTGCGCAACGTGGTAGAGCGCCTCGTTATTATGAGCGACGCTACAGTTGAAGAAGCCGACGCGAAAGCGTTTGCTGGGAAGTAACTTTAACTATTCCTTAAAACTGTCATGCTGACGAAGGAAGCATCTTATCAGGGCAGCATTACCTTGATAAGATGCTTCCTTCGTCAGCATGACAGTTTTAGGATAGGCACAATCACACTAGCTGGCTGCACCCCCGAATATCGGAGTTATCCATGCGCCCGAGCACCTCAAAGGCGCCATTGGCATGGCGCCGGGCTAGGTCTTTGGTTTCGATAAACGCGCAGGAATCGACGTTGGCTAGGTCGATAACATTGATGGCGCCGTCGGCCCGGTCCTCCCTTATCGAGAACGGGTCGGCGGGGTCACGCAGCAGCACTTGCAGCTGCGGCGGGGCATAGAACAGACCATCTCCGGGCGAGTAGGCCTGGCTCAGCAGCTCGGTCATGCCGTATTCGGAGTGAATGGGCGCGGGGCCAAACGCCTGCTGTAATTCTTGATGCAGCTCCTCGCGAATCATCTCGCGGCGGCGGCCCTTCATGCCCCCAGTTTCGAGCACCGTGATGCCTTGCAGTTCGGGCGCAGCGCCTACCTCGGCCACTAGGTCGAGTAAGGCGTACGTGACACCAAAGAGCATGACGCGGCGGCCGGCCTGCGCTCTGGCCTGCCCTAGGGCGCGCAGCAGGCCAGCGTGGTCACGCAAGAAAAATGCCTCCTGCTGTTGCCCCGAGCGCTGAGCAAAATCAGCCACCATTGCCACCAATGACGACTCGCCTTGCTCTAAATACGAGGGCAACAGCCCGAGGAAGGTCCAGTTGGTAAGTGGGCCGTAGGTGGCCTCAAAAATGCGCGCAGCATTGTCTCGGTACAGCTCAGGCTCGCGCACCAGGTGGCGGCTGCGCTGCTGCAAGGTGGTACCGCTGCTCCTAAATTCTTCCTGTGGCTGCCACTCGGCCGGGTCGGTGCGTACGTCGTGGGTTTTGAAGAATTCGATGGGCAAAAACGGAATGTCCGTCATCCGTGCGACGGGCGCGCGGTGGCCTAGGGCAGCTAGGTACGCGGCGTAGGGCGGGCAGTGCTGGGCTTGGTAGGCATACAGGCGCAGGGCAGCCGCTTCGGCGGTAGCCGCCGTAAGGTGAGGCAATTGCCGGAGGTAGTCGGCGCGGAAACTCATAGGGAACTAGCAGGGTTATGAAGGCTCACAACAATCGGGTGGGCCACATCGTTGTCGAGCAGCGTATCTTCGGCACCAGCCGCGGCCGGTATTACTTTAACTTTCTCTTGCGTATGAATCTGCGACTACTCCGAGTAGTGGGTATGTTGAGCCTAGGGGTAGGCCTCACGAGTTGCCTCAACGAGCCGAGCTACCCCGAGACGCCTGCCATTGAGTTTCAAAACATTACCCTCCGGCGCTTTACTGTACCTAATTCTACCGTGCCTATCGACTCGGTGTATATCACGGTGAGCTTTCAGGATGGCGACGGCGACCTAGGCTTGAACACCGCCGAGGCCCAAACCGCTCCCTACGGCAGTAAGGACCGCGCCGCCGTTAACTACATCAATACTGCTTTCATCAAAAACCCCAACCGCGGAGGACAGTTTGACTCAGCGCGCGTTTTCTTTAATTACCTGCCCAAGCGCGACCTCTACAGCCTCTTCGACCACCTCTCGCCGACCACCGACAACCGGAAGTCGCCGCTGCGAGGCACGCTCACGCGGGCGTATGGCTTCTACCTGGGCTCCCCCTATTTGCCCGACCAGGAAGTAAGATTCCGGGTCAGCATCTACGACCGCGCCCTGAACCACAGCAACGAAGTCGAAACGAGCAGCATAATTATTCCTAAGCTATAGCAATAGTACTCTCATAGTAAAAGCCCGCTAGTGGTACTAGCGGGCTTTTTTGTGCACCTAGGGTTAGTAGATGGATGCAAACTGCTCGGGATTGACCTCGCGCATTATATCATACACCACATCGAATACGTCTTCCACGCTGGGCTTAGAGAAGTAGTCGCCATCGGAGCCGTAGGGCGGGCGGTGAGCCTGGGCCGAGAGGCAGCGCGGCGCCGAGTCGAGTAGTTGATAGGCCTGCTGGTTGTCGAGCACCTGCTGCATCATGTAGGCGGTAGCGCCACCGGGCACATCCTCATCGGCAAATACCACGCGGCCCGTCTTGCGCAAGCTGTCGGCAATGAGCTGGTCGGTGTCGAAGGGCAAGAGCGTTTGCACGTCGATTACCTCGGCCGAAATACCTTCCTCGGCTAGCTGCTGGGCCGCGTCGAGCACAATGCGGCACATCGAGCCATAGGTAACGATAGTAATGTCTTCGCCCTGGCGCAGCACCTCGGGCCGACCTAGGGGCAGCGTAAACTCGCCGATGTTGGCGGGCAGCTTTTCCTTGAGGCGGTAGCCGTTGAGGCACTCAATCACGATGGCTGGCTCATCGCTGCGCAGCAGCGTATTGTAGAAGCCCGCCGCCTGGGTCATGTTGCGCGGCACGCACAGGTGCATGCCCCGAATGGCGCCCAATATCATCTGGATGGGCGAGCCCGAATGCCACACGCCTTCTAGGCGGTGGCCGCGGGTGCGCACGATGAGCGGCGCCTTCTGCCCACCCTTGGTGCGGTACTGCAAGCACGCTAGGTCGTCGCTGAGCGGCTGAATAGCATACAGCAGGTAGTCAAGGTACTGAATCTCGGCAATGGGCCGCAGCCCGCGCAAAGCCGTGCCGATGCCCTGCCCAATGATAGTGCACTCGCGGATACCGGTATCGGTTACGCGCAAGTCGCCAAACCGGGCTTGCAGGCCCGCAAAGGCCTGGTTTACATCGCCGATGTAGCCTACGTCTTCGCCAAACGCCAGCACCCTAGGGTCGCGGACGAAGTTGGCCGTGAAGCACGCCTGGAGCACCTCGCGGCCATCGACCGAGGGGGCGTCGTCGGCGTACTCAACAGGTACTTCCTCGATGTTGCCCACGGCCTCGTCGCTCTGGCTGAAGAGGTAGGAATTATAATAATCAGAGCTGTTGGCCAGGCACTCTTCGAGCAAGCGCTGGGCGGCGCGGCGGCCAGCGCTGGGCCGGTTGCCGCGCACTTGGCGCAGGGCCTTGCGCAGCGTGCGCACGATGTCAGCCCGAATGGGCGTCACGTTGGTGGCGAAGCTTTTTACCAGCTCGGCCAGCTGGTTTTCGGCCCCGTTGTCGGCTACCAGCTGGTTAAGCACTTTTACAGCTTCATTGCGCTCCTGCTGAATGGGGTTGAAGTACGCAGCCCAGGCAGCGGTGCGCGCCTGCTTGATGGTGGCAGCGGCCGTTTTTTCGATTTGCGCCAGCTCGTCTTCGCCCGCAATGCCTTCGGTAAGCAGCCACTCGCGCATCTTGGTGAGGCAGTCGTGCTGCTCTTCCCAGCTCAAGCGTTCCTTGGGCTTGTAGCGCTCGTGCGAGCCGCTGGTGCTGTGGCCCTGGGGCTGGGTTACTTCGGTCACGTGCACCAGGGTGGGCACGTGGCCCGCTCGGCAAATAGCGGCAGCCTTTTGGTAGGTATCGAGCAGGGCAGGATAGTCCCAGCCGCGCACCGCGTAGATTTCGAAGCCGTCCTGGCCTTCGCCGTCGCGCTGGAAGCCAGCTAGCAGGGCCGAAATATTTTGCTTGGTCGTCTGGTACTCAGCGGGCACTGAGATGCCGTAGTGGTCATCCCAAACGCTCACCAGCATGGGTATTTGCAGCACGCCGGCTGCATTCAGGGCTTCGAAGAACATGCCCTCCGAGGTGCTGGCGTTGCCGATGGTGCCAAAAGCTACCTCGTTGCCATTTACCGAAAAGTCGCTGTACTGGTGCAGCTCGGGGTTTTGGCGATAAAGCTTGCTGGCGTAGGCCAGGCCCACGAGGCGCGGCATCTGGCCAGCAGTGGGCGAAATATCAGCCGACGAATTTTTGGCCTGCGACTGATTTTTGAATTTGCCATCCTCGTCGAGCTGGCGAGTGGCAAAGTGGCCGTTCATGCAGCGGCCAGCGGTGGCGGGGTCGGCCTCAGGGTCGGGAATGGCGTAGAGCTGGGCAAAGTATTGCTGCCAGGTAAGCTCACCGATGGCCACCATAAAGGTTTGGTCGCGGTAGTAGCCAGCGCGGTGGTCACCGGCCCGAAAGGCGCGGGCCATGGCCAATTGGGGCAGCTCTTTGCCATCGCCGAAAATACCAAATTTGGCCTTGCCCATAAACACCTCGCGGCGGCCGGCCAGCGAGGCGTGGCGGCTTTCCCAACCGAGGCGGTAGTCGTGGAGGATATCGGCTTTGGTGAGCGCAAGGAGGGCCGGGGCTTCGGTAGCAGCAAGCAGGGGCACGGACATAGCGGCAGCAGTTTGAGTGAGCGGGTGGGGAGGGTAGAACGAGGGCACAAAGCTACGGAAGCGGCCGGGGGCACGCCGTATATTTGCTTATAGCACCCCGCCTAGGTAGGGTGCGGATGCTGGTCATAGAAGATACTTCCATAAGCCACCAGCACACACCTTTTGTTCACCTTACTCGCCGGGCCTGGGCTTGGCACCCTGGCTATGCGCTACGTTTCTACGCTTGTTCTCTGCCTTTTAGCTCTGGCGTGTCGCGCTCAGGGCGTCCTCACTTTTGAGCGCACCGACCACGACTTTGGCAAGGTGCCCGAGGGCACGCTAGCCAGTTATGAATTCAAGTTTAAGAATACCGGCAACCAGCCCATCGTCATTGCCAGCGCCCAGGCCAGCTGCGGCTGCACTACCCCCGACTGGACCAAAACGCCCGTGCTGCCCGGCAAATCGGGCGTCATCAAGGCGGTATACAATAGCGCGGGCCGCCCCGGTGTATTTGCCAAAACCGTGACCGTGACTAGCAATGCTACTGAGGGCTCCAAAGTCCTCAGCCTCAAAGGCACGGTTCTGACGAAGGAAGAAATCCGCGCCACCCTCACGCCAGCCCAACTCGCGGCCTCGCCGCGCTTGGTGCTCGAGCGCAGCACCTACGACTTCGGCCGCATCGAGGCTGGGCAGCAGCCAGTGGCCCGCATCAGCGTCAAGAATACCGGCTCCAAGGACCTCGTATTGAGCACCATCTCCTCGCCGTGCTATTGCGTGGGTTACCGCGGCGTGCCCCCTACCATCAAGCCCGGCCAGAGCGCCGTGGTTGAGCTGGTCTACGCTCAGCGCAATGTTGGGGCGGCTATCGAGGACGTAAAGTTGTCCTCCAACGACCTGCACGGCGATGCTAAGCTCACGCTCAAGGCCAACGTGGTGAAAGACCTAGTGCCGACCAGCTTGGTGAAAGAAAGCGGAGCGTCGGTGCCGTTCAAGTAGTAGAGTGCAACCAATGGCTACTGTCTCGGACTCTTACGTGCGTCTGCTATTACCAGCACTCACCTAGGCCGACCAGTACCTATGAATAAGCACCTTACGCTGCTATTTCTCTACCTAGGGGCAGCCCTAGCGCTCGGCAGCTGCCAAGACGACCCGGAGCCAACTGATAAGCTGCTGAATACGCGCTGGATGCTCAAGCAGATTGATGCATTTCCGATAGAGCTTTCTAGCTACAGCTTAGACTACGACTCCTATATTCAGTTTACCGAAACCGGTAATCGAGTGCAAGGCTTGGCCACGTGTGATGCTCTTGCAGGGCAGTTTACGTTGGTGGCCAACACGAGGCAGCTTACTATTAATCAGTTGGCCCTCACCAAAGGTGGCTGCACCAGCCCGACTATCGGTCCTCGGTACTTGGCTATTTTGCCCCAAACCAGCCGCTACGAAATCAGCGGTGATATGCTACGGCTGTACGACGCCCAGGCTACCCAGCCACGCCTGATTTTTCAGGCTGCGCCCTAAGGCAAAAGCTGCCTGGATACGGCAGGCAGACACGCTTAACCGGCTTTGCAATAGATTTATACGAAAGTAGCCTTGCCAGTGCGGCGGGGCTATTTTTTGATTTTAATCATTAATTAATGTAGGTACACTATTTTTACACTCCTACTCAATCGTTTTGCTTATGAACGCTGCAGCCTCCACCCCTACTCTACCAGCCTACACCGTGCCTACGGGCACTAGCATTGGCCACGTACACTTGCAAGTCACGGACCTCACCCGTGCCCTAGGCTTCTATCGCGACCTCCTGGGCTTCGAGGTAATGCTGCTGGCCGGTGGGCAGGCGGCATTTTTGTCGGCGGGCGGCTACCACCATCATATCGGGCTCAATACCTGGCACAGCCGAGGCGGCCGCCCGGCGCCGCGCGAGGGCGTGGCGGGATTGTACCACGCTGCTATTCTGTACGCCACGCGCGCCGAGCTGGCTACCATAGTGAAGCGCTTGATACAGGCTGGCTACCCGCTACGCGGCGCCTCCGACCACGGCGTGAGCGAAGCCATCTACCTCGATGACCCCGACGGCAATGGCCTAGAATTATACTGGGACCGCCCCCGCGCCGAGTGGCCCACCACGCCCACCGGCGAGCTGACTATGTATACTCACCCGCTCGATATGCAAGGGCTGCTGCGCCTGGCTGAGTAACTGTGCTATGGGCCCTATGGGTTCGCGAGCGGCTAGGTAGCGCCCGCTGCTTTTTGGCTACTTGCGCGCCGATTCACCAAGTCCACCGTGCCGCGTAGCGTATCTTTACGGTACGTTTTCTCCCCCCACTTGTCCCCTCCCCTGTCCATGATTATTGGCGTTCCGAAGGAAATTAAAAATAATGAAAACCGCGTTGGCCTAACCCCGGCCGGCGTGGCTGAACTGCGCAAAAACGGCCACTCGCTTTTCGTGCAGACAAGTGCGGGCGAAGGCTCGGGCTTTAGCGATGCGGAGTACGAAACGGCGGGCGCGACGATGCTCTCGACCATCGCCGACGTGTACAAGCAGGCTGATATGATTATCAAGGTAAAGGAGCCCATTGCTGAGGAATACCCCCTCATCAAGGAAAACCAGCTGCTTTTCACCTACTTCCACTTTGCCAGCGGCGAGGAGCTAACCCACGCCATGATAGAGCGCAAGGCTATCTGCCTGGCGTATGAGACGGTAGAAACGCCCTCGCGGGCGCTGCCGCTGCTCATTCCGATGAGCGAAGTAGCTGGCCGCATGGCCCCGCAGGAAGGCGCTAAGTACCTAGAGAAGCCCCTGAAAGGCCGCGGCATTCTCCTAGGTGGCGTACCCGGCGTGAAGCCTGCGCACGTGCTCGTGCTGGGTGCTGGCATCGTGGGCACGCAAGCTGCCAAGGTAGCTGCTGGCCTGGGCGCACAAGTAACGGTGATGGACATCAACCTAAACCGCCTGCGTGAGCTTGACGACTTCATGCCCAAAAACGTGGTGACGCAGTACTCCAACGAGTACAACATTCGCGAAGCCATCAAGACTGCCGACCTTGTGGTAGGCGCGGTGCTGATACCCGGCGCTAAGGCACCGCACCTCATCACCCGCGACATGCTCAAGACCATGCGCCCCGGCACCGTGCTCGTGGACGTGGCCGTGGACCAGGGCGGCTGCATCGAAACCTGCAAGCCTACGACCCACGAAAACCCGACCTTCATCATCGACGACGTGGTGCACTACTGCGTGGCCAACATGCCCGGCGCGGTGCCCTACACCAGCACGCTGGCCCTCACCAATGCTACCCTGCCCTACGCTGTGCAGCTCGCCAACCTAGGCTGGCAAGAAGCCTGCCGCCGCAACGCGGCCCTGCGCCTCGGCCTGAACGTGGTGCACGGTGACGTGGTGTACCAAGGCGTAGCCGAAGCCTGGAACCTACCGCTGGTAGACGTGGACTCGGTGCTGGAAGGCGCTGCTGTGTAAGTATTTGTTGCGCGGACTTTGCAGTCCGCGTTTACCTAACTGCACGCTAACACAAGCAGACTGCGAAGTCTGCGCAACTAAAAAGCCTGCCGGACGCTCGTCCGGCAGGCTTTTTTTAGGCTCCTACCGCCGGCCCCATAATCTTTTTGCGGTGGTTCTTCCCCCAGTCGCGCAGGGCAAAAATGACGGGGTCGAGGCTGTCGGCGTAGGGCAGCACCTCGTAGGTCACGAGCACGGGTGGGCCCTCCTGCACGATGCGCCGGATGAGCTGGTGCTGTTCCAGGTCCTTCAGCTCCTTGGCCAGCACCTTGGAAGAAATGCCGGGCACGCTGCGCTCGATATCGCGAAAGCGCTGGTGACCAGTAGCCAGCGCTACTAGTATCAGGAGTTTCCATTTGCCGTTCACTACCTCGAGGGCGTCGCGCAGCGAAGGAAGCGTAGAGAGGCAGTGCCCCATGCTAATGGGTGGCATAGTCGGAGTGGTTACGTGAAGGTGAGCGCTTACCTAGAGGTAGCTGCTCACTTTTAGTAAGCAAATATAACGACCTTTGTGGTGTCATCGGCTGGCGGCTTTGCAGCCAGGCTGGTGTCGCTTTTTCACCAAACGGGGACCTAGGCCCCTGCCTTTACTAGTTAATCATGAGCAACATTCTCGTAACCGGCGCCACTGGCGGCCTCGGCAAAGCCGTAGTCGAAAACCTATTAAAAGCCGGCAGTTCCAATCAGCTTTCGGTGCTAGCACGCGACCCCTCCAAAGCCGCTGAGTTGCAAGCCCAGGGCGTCACCATCAAGCAGGGCGACTACAACGACTACGCTTCGCTGGTGGCCGCTTTTGCGGGCATCGACAAGCTATTTCTGGTTTCCAGCAACGACGTGCCCAACCGCGTGCCGCAGCATACCAACGCTATCAACGCCGCCAAAGAAGCTGGCGTGAAGCACGTGGTGTACACCAGCTTCCAGCGCAAAACCGAGGATGGCTCGTCGGCCGCCGCGTTTATCGCTGAAGCGCACCTAATTACCGAAAAGCTGCTGAAAGAATCGGGCCTGACTTACACCATCCTCAAAAACGCGCTTTACCTGGAGGTGCTGCCGCTGTTCATGGGCCCGGTGCTCGAAACCGGCACCATCTACCTGCCCGCCGGCGAGGGCAAAGTGCCCTACGCCAGCCGCGCCGACATGGGCGCCGCCGGCGCGGCCGTGCTCACCGGCACCGGCCACGAAAACCAGAGCTACGATATTTCTAACAACACGTCGTATTCTTTCCACGACATTGCCAAGATATTGAGCGACTTGTCGGGCAAAACCATTCAGTACGTTTCGCCCGATGCTGAGGAATTTGGTACGGCACTAGCAGCTGCGGGCGTGCCCGCCGGGGCCATCCAAATGACGGCGGGCTTCAGCGTGGCTATCGCGCATGACGAGTTTGATTTCCCCAGCACAACGCTGGAAAAGCTGCTCGGCCGCAAGCCCGAGGCGGCTGCTGAATTCTTAAAAGCCGCTTACAAACTGTAAACTACCTGACGCCAACTAGGCACAAAAAAGCCTCCGCAGTTGGTTGCGGAGGCTTTTTTGTGTCTTAGGTGGTCGTTACTCGACCAACCGAAATGGCACGATGCGCTGCCGCTGCGCCCCTAGCTCGCCGATGCTCAGCTCCACCACATCACCGGCTTGTAGGAAACGCGGCGGATTCAACCCCACGCCCGAGCCAGCCGGGCTGCCCGTAGTAATAACGTCGCCGGGCAGCAGCGTCATAAACTCGCTCACGTAGCTGATAAGCTTGGGCAAAGCAAATAGCATGTCGGCGGTGGTACCGTTTTGCCGAGACTCGCCGTTGACTGTGAGGCAGATAGGTAGGTTCTGCGGGTCGGGTACCTCGGCGGCGAGCGTGAGGTACGGACCTAGGGGCGCGAAGGTGTCGGCGCTTTTGCCCTTGGTCCACTGCCCGCCGCGCTCCAGCTGGAAAGCACGCTCGCTGTAGTCGTTGAGGATGGTGTAGCCCGCCACGTAGCCGAGCGCTCCGGCCTCCGGTACATAACTAGCGCGGCGGCCGATGACAAACGCCAGCTCGGCTTCGTAGTCGAGCTTGGTGGCATTGCGGGGCAGTATCACTTCGTCGTTGGGCCCGCAGATGGCGGAAGGCGCCTTGAGGAAGAAAACCGGCTCCGTGGGCGTACCTAGGCCGGTTTCGGCGCCGTGCTGGCGATAGTTGAGGCCGATGGCAATGAGCTTGGAAGGCCGCGCTACGCAAGGACCTAAGCGAGTCTCGGCGGGTACCCTAGGGCACGCCGTGGCGTGGGCGTCGAGCCAAGCCACGAGGCGCGTGAGGCCATCGGTGGCAAAAAACTTCTCGTCGTAATCTTCCCCAAAAGCCGACACATCGAGCGCGTGGCCCGCGGCACTCAGCACGCCCGGTTTTTCCTGGCCCACGGGGCCAAAGCGAAATAATTTCATACTGCCTACTACGGCCGCCTAGCCGCCTGCGATGGGGCAACGCAATGTCTCGCGCTGGTTTTTCTGCCGTTAGCCGGCCGACGCCTCCGCATAGGTTGGGATGTCAGCCAAGCGCTCATTTACCCCACGCTCAAAATCGACGTGCCAGCAATAATGCACCAATCCATTGCTAAGCAGCAGATAAGGTGCCCGCATCGTCTGGTTGTAGGTAGCGACTTGCTGCGCTACGGCGGCCGTGATGGCTACGGTGGGGCGCTTGCACTCTACTAGCAGCAGCGGGCGGCCATCGGGACCTAGGGCCACGAGGTCGGTGCGCTTCTGGCGCTGGTTGTAGCGGTGGCCGCGCTCCAGAGAAAGCAGGCCGCGCGGGTAGCCTAGGTGGGTCATTAGGTACTGCGCCACGTGCTGGCGCACCCACTCTTCGGGGGTCAGCACCACGTACTTACGGCGCAGTTCATCCCAGATTTCCGGGATATTTGCCGAATTTTGCCTAATTTTGTAGTCGAAAGGCGGCAGGTCGAGCACTTGCATCACCTCCAAAGGTATGGGTTTGGCTGTCGCATTTCGCTTGGGAATCTCTCCTACTGCGCCGCCATACCCTACCGGGTAGGCGGCTTTTTTAGTTTAGTGCTTAGTTGTTTGTGCCCAGTGCTTAGGGTTTTCCTATCACCTACAAACTTGCAGCTAGCTTCTACCGACTAAAGCCTTATTACCGATACCTAAGCACCATCAATTAAGCACGAAGCACTACAAATGAAGACTAAAGAAGATATCGTAAACAACTGGCTGCCACGCTACACGGGCGTGCCACTGAATGAGTTTGGGCAGTACATCTTGCTCACCAACTTCAGCAACTACGTGTACATGTTTGCCGAGCAATTTGGCGTGGAGGTGCGCGGCACCGACAAGCCTATGCAGTCGGCTACGTCGGGCGGCATTACTATCATCAACTTCGGTATGGGCTCGCCGATGGCGGCTACGGTCATGGATTTGCTGTCGGCTATCAAGCCCAAGGCGGCGCTGTTCCTAGGTAAGTGCGGCGGCCTGAAAAAGACCAAGCTCGGTGACCTTGTGCTGCCCATCGCGGCCATTCGCGGCGACGGTACCAGCGACGACTACTTGCCCAAGGAAATTCCAGCGCTGCCTTCGTTCCGCTTACAGCGCGCGGTTTCCTCGATGATTAAGAAGCACGAGCTCGACTACTACACCGGCACCGTGTACACCACCAACCGCCGCGTGTGGGAGCACGACCAGGAGTTTAAGGACTACCTCAAGCGCGTGCGGGCGCTGGCCGTGGACATGGAAACGGCGACCATCTTCGTGGTGGGCTTTATGAACGACATTCCACATGGCGCGCTGCTGCTCGTGAGCGACAACCCCATGACGCCTGAAGGCGTGAAAACGTCGGAATCGGACTCAAAAGTGACTGCCAACTTCGTGAAGCAACACCTGGCAATTGGTATCGAATCGCTGCTAGAGTTGAAAAACTCGGGCGAATCGGTGAAGCACATGAAGTTCGAATAGACCGCAGATTTAGCGGATTTAACGGATTTCGAGGATACGCCCACCTGCGGTGGGCTGACTGGTTTGACGGGGCGTTTAAGCAAGCCCGTTCTCTGGCGAGAACGGGCTTAGCTTTGCCAGCTGGTTTCGGTTCGGAACTTTGCATACTGTTTTGTACCATGCGGGTTATTTATAAACTTGGGAGTGCTTTAGCACTAGGTGTATCAGTTGGATTGGCTAGCTGCCAGCCTCAGCGTGAAGCGGTTGACTTATTGGTGACTAACGCTACGGTGTATACCGTGGACTCGACTTTCAGCAAGGCACAGGCATTTGCGGTACGCGATGGGCGCTTTGTAGCGGTGGGCACTACGGACGACTTGCAGGGGCGCTACCAAGCTGCGCAGACAGTGGATGCGGGCGGGCAGTTTATCTACCCTGGCTTTTATGACGCGCACTGCCACTTCTACCGCTACGCCCTAGGGTTGCGCTCGGCCAATCTAGTAGGCGCTACCTCGTGGGCCGAAACGGTGGGCCGCCTCACGCGGCACCGCCAGCAGCAACCAGCTGCTGCCTGGCTCACCGGCCGCGGCTGGGACCAAAACGATTGGCCCGGCCAGCGCTTCCCCACCAAGGATACCCTCGACGTGCTGTTTCCCGATGTGCCGGTGCTGCTGGCCCGCGTAGACGGGCACGCCGCTGTGGCCAACCAAAAGGCACTTGACCTGGCAGGCGTCACGGCGCGGACGCCCATTAGCGGCGGCGTGATTGGGCGCGACGCCCAGGGCCGCCTCACCGGCCTGCTCGTGGACAATGCCGTGAAGCTAGTGGCCGCTAAAATCCCGGAGCCCAGCCCTACCGAGGCCGACGCGGCGCTGCTGCAAGGCCAGCAAAACTGCTTGGCCGTGGGCCTCACCAGCCTCGCCGATGCCGGCCTTGACCGCGAGGATATCGAGCGCATGGCCGCCCTGCAAAAAGCCAAGAAGCTGCATTTGCGCCTGTATACTATGCTCAACCCTACGCCTGAAAACAAGGCGTATTACCTACCTAGGGGGCCGTATTTCAGCGACAACCTCACGATTTCCTCCTTCAAGGTGTACGCCGATGGGGCGCTGGGCTCGCGGGGCGCGTCGTTGCTGGCACCTTATAGCGACCGGCCCGCCGAAAAGGGCTTTTTGCTGCAAAACCCCGGCTACTACCGCGGCCTGGCCAAAGAGCTGGCCGCCACGAAGTTTCAAATGAACACCCACGCCATCGGCGACTCCAGTAATCGGCTGCTGCTCGACATCTACGGCGCGGCGCTGAAAGGCCAGCCCGACCGCCGCTGGCGCATCGAGCACGCGCAGGTAGTAAGCCAGGCCGACATGCCCAAGTTTGGGCAATACCATATCGTGCCTTCGGTGCAGCCCACGCACGCCACCTCCGATATGTACTGGGCCGGCGAGCGCTTGGGGGCGCAACGTTTGCAAACAGCTTACGCTTACCAAGAATTGCTGAAGCAATACGGGCAAGTGGCCCTAGGTTCCGATTTTCCGGTTGAGGATATCAACCCGCTTTATGGCTACCACGCCGCCGTGGCGCGGCAAGATGCCAAGAACTATCCCGCCGCTGGCTTCCAGATGCCGAATGCGCTCACCCGCGAGCAGGCGCTGCGTGGCATGACGACCTGGGCCGCTCACGCCGCCTTCGAAGAAAAGCGCAAAGGCCAAATCAAGGCCGGCATGCTAGCTGACTTCGTGGTGCTGAAAACCGACCTAGTGACCGCCCCCAAAGAGCAGCTGCGCAACGCCCCAGTGCAGCAGACGTGGATTGGCGGCAAGCAAGTGTTTGTGCGGAAGTAGACCTATTCTTGAATAGAAGCCATAGAAAAAGGTCATCTTTCCTGCGTAGGAAAGACGACCTTTTTCTATGGCTAGCTTGCCACCTAGCGCTTTGGCGCCTCGTCGGCCGAACCACCGTAGATGGCGGGCACCGCAATATCAAGCAGGCGCAGGTACACGCTCATTTGGCCGCGGTGGTGAATGAGGTGGTTGAGCACCATGGTGCGCACTACCGCCGTGCGGGGCAGCGAAAGCAGGGTTTTGTCGCCGTGGGTGAGGCTCCAGATATCGTTGAATGCGTCGTCGCTCACATCGGCTAGGGCCTGGTGCAGATTCTCGGCATTGACGTCGAAGCGGGCCAGCAGGTCAGCCGTGGTAGCGGGGTTTTCGGGCAGCTTGTTGGCAGCTAGGTCAAACGAAGGGCCTTGCATCGACATTTCCAGGAAGCCGATGAGGTTGGCCATGTGGCTAGCCAGGGTACCTAGGGTCATGCTCTTGGCGTGGGGCTGCCAGCCAAACTGCTCGGTAGGAACGCGCTCTAGCATGCGGCGCGTAATGGCTAGCTCGTGCTTCAGCTCGTGGCCGAGGGCAGTTTGCAAATTGGGTTGGGAAGGATGAATCATGCCGCAAAGGTCACACTTTTTACCCTAGGCCACTAGTGAGCGGCCAGTGGGGTACCGGCCACCGGCGAGGCGGGCGGAGCAGGCGTCGCCTCCGGGCCAGCGGAGTCTTCGCGCAGCTTTTTGCCTCGCAGGGCCAGCAAGAATACCAAGCCCAGCGCAAAGAATACGATAAGCGCCAAAATACTGTAGCGCATCGAACCAGTTATCTGATTGATAATACCATACACGGCCGTACCAATAACGATGCTCAACTTCTCGGTCACGTCGAAGAAGCTAAAAAATGCCGCCGAGTTAGGCGTATTCTCCGGAATAATCTTGGAATACGTGCTACGCGACAGACTCTGAATGGCGCCCATCGTGAGGCCAATCACCGAAGCCAGCGCGAAGAAGCTCCACCCCGCTTGCACGTAGTAACCGCCGATGCAGATGAGCATCCAGATAAATACCGACCACGACAGCGCCCGCGTGTTGCCGATGCGCTCGGAGAGCTTGGCAAACAGCCACGCGCCCAAAATGGCCACTACTTGCAACAGCAGAATGGTGATAATAAGCTGGCCATCGGGTAGATGTAGCTCGTCGGTACCGAAGATGGTAGCCACGTACATCACCGTTTGCACGCCCATATTGTAGGTGAAGTAGGCCAGCAGAAATTTCTTGAGCGTGGGTAGGCGCTCAAGTTGGTCCCACACCTTGCCCAGTTCGTGGAAGCCGTTGAGCAGCCAGCCTTTAGAGTTGGTTGCGGGCTCGGCGACGCGGCCTCGGTCGGGTGGTAGGGTCGCAAATGGAATTTGGGCAAAGCCCGCCCACCACAACCCCGTGAGCAGGAAGGAAATTTGCGCGGCGCGGTTGCCACTCAGTCCTAGGCTATCATGAAACTGATTGATGACCAAGCAAATGACCAGCAAAATAACCGAGCCAACGTAGCCCATCGAGAACCCCTTGGCCGAGAGCGAATCGAAGTTTTTCTCGGTGCTGATTTCGGGCAGATATGAATTATAGAACACAATGGAGCCCGAAAAGCCCATCGTGGCCGCGATAAAGATGAACGTGGAGAGCGTTAGGTTATCGGCCGAAAAGAAGAATAATCCCGAGCAGGCTGCCGCCCCTAGGTAGCAGAAAATTTGCAGGAACAGCTTCTTGCGCCCCGAGAAGTCGGCCAGCGCCGTCAGAAACGGGCTGATGAGCGCAATAAGCAGAAACGACGCCGAGATGGCGTAGGTCAGCAGCGATGAGCCCGGCACCTGAAAACCCAGAAAATCGACCTTGCTCTGGCCGCTGCTCGTGTGCGTAATGTCCTTGATGACGCTCGACCAGTAGATGGGGAAAATGGAGCTGGTAATCACGAGCGGGTACACCGAGTTGGCCCAGTCGTAGAAGGTCCAGCCGGTGGTGATGCGCTTGTTGTCTTTTTCGACGGCCGGCGCGGCGGTAGCGGTGGGGGTCATGTGTAGGAGGAAATTGGCAGGTGCCAAGATACTAGCGTTTTCTAGGTGGCGCGCAGGAATGCCGCCGCCGGTTAGTCAGGACCGACGAGCCAGTAAGTTGCTTACTTTCGGCCTTGATGAAGGCGATACACAAGAAAATAACCCGCTGCTGGCTAGTGCTGGGCGTCGCATTGCTCCTAGGTACTGCGGCACGGGCGCAGGTGCTGCCTGGGCTGGTGGGCCAGTGGGAAGCCTATGAAATCGGCTTTACCGTGACTGAGACGGTGCCCGATTCGGTGCGCGAGCGCCTCAACGACCCGCAAACTGCCGACCTCAACCACGGCATTGCCGAGGGCACCGCGCAGCTGCGGGTCGAGTTTCGTGCCGATGGCGGCTACCGGTTCACCGTTGTGCGCGGCGAGGAGGTGGTGCAGAACGAAATAGGCTCTTACACCGTGGACAAAAACCGCTTGCAGGCTAGTAGCCCTACCAGCCGCAACGGCTCATCATTTGATGGCCAGCAAATCCGCAAGCTGAATCGCCGCGTGCTCATACTGGCTTTTCCGGTGGGCGAGGATATGCCGGGCGTGGAAGAAGAAGTAGAATACCGGCGGGTAAAATAGACTATCCTAGGGCGGCGCATTGTGCGTGCCTACGTCGAAGGCGCTGACCGAGAAGCCTAAGGTGGGCAGGTAGGCGCGTAAGTGGTAAAGGCTAGCACTATAACCTTGCAGATAGAGCGCTACTTACTGCCGTGGTATAAATAAGCACCTAGGCGTCATTTACCTGCCGCTTTATGTTGCTACCTGGACATAAGAAGCCCCCGGCCGCTTTCTAAAGCGGCCGGGGGCTTTTGGTATGGTACCAATCAGTTCTTCTTGGAATAGGTACGTTATCCCAGTGCCGCGTACTGCGCTTCGGTGTCTACGTCGGTGGCGCCACCGGGGAAGTCTACGGTGGGCAGGTGAGCATACTGTTGCAACAGCTCACGGGCGCCAGCCGCACCGCGCAGCTCCAGCAACTGCGGAAATATCTCGCGGCTGAATAGCGCCGGCACGCCCTGGGTACCTGCGTAGGCGGAGGCTACTACCGCCTGGCCAGTGGCTTGAAACTGCACAATCAACTCGCCAATAATCTCGGGCGTGAGTAAAGGCTGGTCGCAGAGCATAACGATTACGGCATCGACTTTAGGAGCCTCGGCAGCCGTTTCGAGCTCGGCGAGGCCAGCGGCGATGCTACCGCCCATGCCATCGGCCCACGCATCGTTGCGGACCACGTGAAAGGGCAGGCCGTCGATTTCGGGCAGCAGCTCGTCGTGGAGCGCCCCGGTCACGAGCACCAGCGGGCGGCACGGCGAGGCAGTAGCTACTTCGGCCGCGTGGCGTAGCAGCGTTTGGCCCTGGTAGGGCAACAGCTGCTTGGGGCGTGCCAGGCGAGAGGAGGAGCCAGCAGCGAGTAGCAAGAGGCCAACGGTAGCGGTAGGGTCGTGGTGCATGGGTTAACTAAGAGAACCTAGGATGAGTATGGGCTAAAAGTACGTTTGTCATTGCCAGGAGGCACAACGAAGCAAGTGCACCTAGGCGAGCGGCTCGGGCTCTGTTCTGGTGCGATTGCTGCGTCGTGCCTCCTGGCAATGACAACTAGCTATTAACTAGCTGGCCAGACTAGCCATCATTACCTTCTCGGGCGTTAGGGGCAGGTCGCGTAGGCGCTTGCCGGTGGCGTGGTACACGGCATTGGCCACGGCAGCAGCTATGCCAACCATTGAGATTTCGCCGATGCCCTTCACGCCCATGGCGTTGATGTAGGGGTCGTGCTCTTCCACAAACTCCACCGTCATGTTGGGGATATCAGCGTTGACGGGGATGTGGTAGTTGGCGAGGTCAGCGTTGGTGTAGCGCGAGTATTTGGCGTCGCGCTCGGTGGCTTCCATCAGCACCGAGCCGATACCGAAGATGGCTCCGCCGATAATCTGGCTGCGGGCGGTTTGGGCATTCAGAATGCGGCCCGCCCCCATCACACTCACCCACTTGCTCACCCGGATGGTCCCTAGGTCCATATCGACCCGCACCTCGCAGAAGTGCGCCCCGAAAGAGTGCATGGAGTGCTGGCCCGCTGCATCGGCATTGTTGCCGGGGCCAGCAGGGCCCGCTGAATGGCCGGTTTCGTAGCCGGCGCCGTAGCGGCCGCGGCCCATGCCTTCGATGTCGGTGAGTTCGGCCCGCTTCATCAGTTCTGCGTAGCCCTCTCCTTTCTTGGGGTCTTTCTTCAAGAATAAACGGCCCTTCTCAACGGTCACGTCTTCGGGCTTGGCCTTGTAGAGGGGCGACTTTTTATCGCCCACGGCTATCTTGATAAGCCGCTCCCACACATCTTGCGCCGCCATAAACACCGACGACGACACGGTGCCCGCCGCGATGGAGCCGCCCGAGTTAGGGGCGGTGGGCAGGTTGGTATCACCTAGCTCGAAGCGCACTTTCTCAATAGGTAGGCCCAGCGAGTCGGCGGCCACCTGGGTCATCACGGTGTAGGTACCGGTACCTAGGTCGGTGGCGCCACTCTGCACCACGGCGTGGCCGTCGGCGTAGAGGCGGGCGCGGGCCGTGCCCTGCGAGCTGTGCACCGGGTAGCTGGCGGTGGCCATGCCCATGCCCACGAGGTAGCGGCCGTCGCGGGTGGCACCGGCCTTGGGGTTGCGCTTGCTCCAGCCAAATAGCTCAGCCCCACGGGCGTAGCATTGCTTTAGGCTCTTGCTGCTCCAGGGCTGGCCAGTGCTGTGGTCGTGGTCGGCGTGGTTGCGCAACCGGATTTCGATGGGGTCTATCCCTAGGCGGGCGGCTAGGTCGTCCATCGAGCATTCGAGGGCAAACGAGCCGGGGGCTTCGCCGGGCGCCCGCATAAAGGTCGAAGTCATCACGTTGGCCCGCGCCATCTCGTAGCTTGCCTCAAAGGTGGGGCAGGCGTAGAGCAGGTTGATAATCTTGGAGTTCGACTCAGCGTATTCATCCCACGGCGACGTGGTCGACTGCTTAGTATGAATAAGCGATGTCAGTTTGCCATCGGCCGTGGCACCGAGCTGAAGGGTCTGGCTCTGGTCTTCGCGGTGGCCCATGCTGGTGAACTGCTGCTTGCGCGTCAGCATCAGCTTCACGGGCCGGCCTACGGCCTTGGCGGCCTGCACCGTAAGCACGGTATGCGGCCAGCACGAGCCCTTGCAGCCGAAGCCACCGCCTAAGTACTTGGTGATAACGCGCACCTGCTCGCGGGGCAGGCCAGTCATGGCCACCAAGGTGGTTTGGGTACGCGTCACGCCCTGCGTCGATTCGTAGACCGTGAGGCGGTCGGGGGCTTCCCAGTGGGCCGTGGTCGAGCCCGGCTCCATGGGGTTGTGGTGGTAGATGGGGTGCGTATAGGTAGCCGTGAGCTGGATAGGCGCGCTGGCAAAGGCCGACTTGGCATCGCCGCGCCGCTTGTGGCCGTCTTCCTTGCCATCTTGCACCTGAGCCGGGTTGAAGAGCTTGGCACGCGCGTCGTGGAAGTTGGCAATGGGCGACTCGGGCGCATAGGTCACGTTTACCAGCGTCGCGGCATAAATGGCGTGGTCGAGCGTATCGGCCACTACCAGGGCCACAGGCTGTCCCGCATAAAATATCTGGTCGCTGGTGAGAGGCATAAAGCCCATCGGAGCGCTCGTAGCTTTCTTGCCTTCGGGCGAATCGGGCGTTTTGGCTAACCTAGGGAGATTTTGGTGCGTGAGCACCGCAATAACGCCTAACTCGCGCGCCGCCGCCGTGGTGTCGATGCTCTGGATGCGGCCCTTGGCGATGGTGCTGGTAGCCAGCACGCCGTAGGTCAGGCCCGGCAGCGGAAACTCAGCCGAATACTTGGCCTTGCCGGTTACCTTTTCGCGGCCTTCTACCCGCACGAGCGGCTTGCCAACGAAGCCACCAGGCTTGTCAAAAAATTGGGGTTCCATAGTTCAGTTATCAATTATCAGTTAACAGCTATTCTTTTATGTGGCCTCTAAACGGCTATTGCGTAGCTGCTGCCCGCTTACCATGCCACTTAGTCATTTATCAATCAGCGCCCCTACCCAAAGCTTTCAGCCAAGCAAGGGGTAACTGATACTTGATGACTGATAACTGACTTACGCCAATTCTAGCAGCGCCCGCACAATGGTGCGCTGGGCGAGTTCAATTTTAAATTTATTGTGCTCGCGGGGCGAGGCGTCGCGCACCGCCAGAGCGGCCGCAGCTTGAAAATTGGCCTCCGTCGGGGCCTTGCCCACCAGGGCTTTCTCCACGGCGGGCACGCGCCAAGGCACGGTACCCACGCCTCCTAGGGCCACCCGCGCCGAGCGGATGGTGCCACCCTGCACATCGAGCCCCACGGCGGCCGACACCAGCGCGTAGGCATAGCTGGCCCGGTCGCGCACCTTGAGGTAGTGCGACTTGCGAGCGTGCGCGGCGGCCGGCACTATGATGGCCGTGATGATGTCACCGGGCTGCAATTGGTTTTCGATGTGCGGCGTTTTGCCCGGCAGCTTATAAAAATCGGCCAGCGGAACGGTGCGCGTGGTGCCTTTCGCGTTCTCGATAGTCAGCTTAGCCTCTAGGGCTACCAGCGCCACGCACAAATCGGAGGCGTGGGTGGCAATGCAGCTCGTGCTGCCCCCTAGGATGGCTAGGTTGCGGTTGTCGCCGTCCTGGGCAGGACAACCCGAGCCGGGCACGCGCTTATTGCATGGAAACGCCACATCGCGGAAGTAGCCGCAGCGCGTGCGTTGCAAGAGGTTGCCGCCCATGCTGGCCATGTTACGCAGCTGGGGCGAGGCCGAGGCCAGCAGCGACTGCGAAATAGCCGGGTAGTTTTGCACCACCAGCGGGTGCTCGCCTACGTCGCTCATGCGCTCGAGCGCGCCGATGCGCAGGCCCGTAGCCGCATTTTCGACGCCTAGGAGCGACAGTTTATTTAAGTCGACCAGCAGCGAGTGGTGCTCGATGTTCGACTTCATCAAGTCGATGAGCGAGGTACCGCCGCTGATGAACGTGGCGCCCTTAGTGCCCTGCGCAGTGGTGGCCGCTTCCTTTGTAGAAGCCGCTTGGGTGTAGGAAAAATTATCCATCGGGATTAGCCTTTTGCTTGTTGACCAGCCACTTCGCGCACGGCGGCCAGAATATTGGGATAGGCGCCGCAGCGGCAGAGGTTGCCACTCATCCATTCGCGGCACTGGTCGTCGGAGGCGGCGTGGCCCTCTTTCACGCAGGCTACGCCCGACATGATTTGGCCCGGCGTGCAGTAGCCGCACTGGAAACCGTCGTGCTTCAAAAAGGCCTCTTGCATGGGGTGTAGCTCCTCCCCTTTTGCTAATCCTTCGATGGTAGTAATCTGCTTGCCCTGGCTCATCACGGCCAGCGTGAGGCAGGCATTGACGCGGCGGCCATCCACGAGCACGGTGCAGGCACCGCACTGGCCGTGGTCGCAGCCTTTTTTGGTACCGGTCAGGTCTAGGTACTCGCGCAGCGCGTCGAGCAGCGTCGTGCGTGGTTCCAGGCGCAGGTTTTTCATCTGGCCATTGATATTGAGACTCATATTGGTCTGCCCCGACAGGATGGGGCTGGCCGGAGCCATTTTATCGGCTATGGCTTCGGCCTGGCTGGCAATGGGCGGCGCCAGGGCAAAGCCCAGAATGCCGCCGCTCTGCTTTAAAAAGGAGCGGCGCGAGGGGCCAGCCGACGGCGGCGTGCCGGCCGCATCAGGAGTTTGGTCGTTGGGATAAGACATCAGAAATAGCGCGTGGTGAGGCGGTTTCTAGATACGCAAAAGCTCCCCTCGCCGTTTAGCCTTAAGCAAGTATTTCTTGCACAAAATCTGCTATATAGCAGCAAGGTGAAGCCCTGCTTGACAGCGCGTACCTACCTCAGTCTTCCCTGTTTTACAATGGCTTTTAAACGCTGCTGCTCACTACCTCGCCTCGGCTAAAGAAGTTGGCTCCCCTAGGGCGGGCACGAGCACGGGGTTGCGGCGGCCGGTGGTTTGCTTCCTCACCTAGGGGCTCGTAGTGCTAATGCGCTTGTAGCGCTTGCGGGCGCACTAGTTCTGGGCCCCGGTCTAGGGCCAGAATCTGCGCCCGGTAGCTGGCGGGCATCAGCGAGGCGCGCGCCCACCTACCTAGGGCCATGTGCTGCGTGGGCCGATAGAGGGGCAGCACCAGCGGCATCCACGACCAACGCCCC
>Ga0160429_1000711_pt1 | contig 23355 bp, 19 predicted proteins | sample SolpanmetagenomR_FD_108199 | JGI IMG/M metagenome (GOLD analysis project Ga0160429, IMG submission 108199) | Solar panel surface microbial communities from Lawrence Berkeley National Laboratory, California, USA - R | ecosystem: Engineered > Built environment > Solar panel > Unclassified ...
ACCGACGGCGTGTCGACGGCGGCCTCGTGCACGAACTCGCACCCCACGTGTACCCGCCGCACCGTCATCCGTGAGCTCCTCGGCGTCCCGCCGGCGGATCCTCCGCCGGTTCCCGGCGCGGTGACCTCGCAGGGTGCGGTGCCACCTCTGCGTCGAGTCGTGCAGGGGACGCTAGCCGGTCGGGGGGCGCCGTGGGGCGGGACCCTGTGGACGGCTCGTGCGGAGGGTCGGTCCCGGCTCCTACGGTCGGATGCGTGCAGCGCGGTGCGGGGTGACGCCGTCGTGGCCGGACCCGGGGCCGGCGCCGCCGCCCTCGACCGTCTCGGTCGCCGCGATCATGGGTCGCACAGGCCGCCGCGACACTGCGCCCGAGCTGGCGCTGCGCCGCGAGCTGCACCGGCGCGGCCTGCGCTACCTGGTCGACACGACCCCGCCGGGGACGAACCGCCGCCGACGCGCGGACCTCGTCTTCCGCCGCGCCCGCGTGGCCGTCTTCGTCGACGGCTGCTTCTGGCACGCCTGCCCGCAGCACTTCCACCCGCCGAAGGCCAACGCCGCCTGGTGGCGCGTGAAGTTCGCAAGCATCGCCGCCCGTGACCGCGACACGGACGCCTCCCTCGCGGCACTCGGCTGGTACCCGCTGCGGGTGTGGCAGCACGTGCCCGCCGTCGCCGCGGCCGACCGGGTCGCGGGAGTGCTGCACGCGCGCGCTGGCCGCGCGAGCTTCAGTACCGAGCGACCACGGTGATGGCGATGTAGCCGTCGCAGGTGCTTGCGGGACGGGACACCCACACCACCGTGCAGCCGCACGGTGGGGATTCCCGTGGAGCGGCGAGCTCGGGCCGTCAGGCCGACACTCCCAGCACGAAGCCGATGAGGTAGACGACGCCGAACAGGGCCGGCACCAACTGCTCGACCCGGGTCAGTGGCATGTATCGGCGCCATCCACTCCTCAGTTGGAGCCGCGACCACTCCGCGCCGGTCAACGGAGCCGCAGGCAGCTTCGCCTCCAGCATCTCGATGACCTCGAACTTGGCGACGTTGAGCTGACGGTACGAGAGGAGGGTCACCCACCAGACGCCGCACTGGAGTATCGCCACGAGCGCGGGGAGCACCAGCCACCACGACTCCAGTGGCGGTCTGTCCCGCCAGAGGATTCCGACGACCGTGACGATCACGGTGTTGATGCTGAGGAAGAAGGTGTTCGTCAGACCACGCCGGGCACTGACGCGGTCAGCGGTCTCGACGTAGCTCTTGTACTGCTCGAGGACGGTGGCGAGGTAGGCACGGGAGGCTTCATTGGCGAAGACCTCGACGTCCACCCTTGCGTTCCAGACACCGTCGACCACGGGGGCGTCTGGCGCTGCCTCAGCGCGGTCATCCACGGGCGGTGACCCCCAACGTTGATCTGAGGTAGTCCGTCAGCAGCGGTGTCAGCAGGTGAATCCGCCCGGGCGCATACAGGATGGTGTCGCGGTTGCGCACGACGAAAGGCAGTTCGGACAGCGGTGAACTACAGAGCATGACAACCGGCTTCCCCAGCGCTTGGGCAAAGCCGAGCTCGTACATGACATCGGCTCGTGCGTGCGAGACGTCCGCAACGACGACCGCGGCATTCTGCAGTTGCCGGTGCGTGACGTCCACAGCGTCCGTCGCGTGCAGCAGTAGGTCCACCCTCACGGCGCGGGCTCCAACAGCCGTGACGGCCCCCTTGATGGCGATGTAGTAGACGTCGTCGAATGAAGGGTCGAACGGCATCGCGGCGAAGACCGTCGGACCGGAGGATTCCGCGCCATGCTCGACCTGGACTCCCTCGGCCAACACCTTCGCATGACCATGGGCCCGCTCGCCGAGGCGGCGACCGGCATCGGTGGCTGGCGCCGGCGAGCTGACAGCGTTTCCTTGAGACGGTCTCATGTGGTGCGGTACTCCAAAAAGGCGGTCAAGGCGGGTAGCCACTCGGGGGCGGCGCCGAGGTGGTTCTCGAAGGCGGTGACCAGGAGGTGGAGGTTGTTGGCCGTCGTCTTGAGCTGCCAGGACGTGGGTCCGAGGTTCAGCAGGCGGGCTGCCGCCCGGGAGGAGACCGCTCGGTCTTGGTTGATCACCGCCAGTTCGAGTGCCGCGGCCACGTCCCAGTAGTCCCTCGACTGCGCACCTCCACGACGGGCGATCGCGAAGGCCACGACGGGGGACAGTTCCTCCCTTGCGATGCGCCACGACTCCGCTGTGGCTTTGAGCAGTAGCAGCGTGACGGCATTGAGACCCGGGTAGTAGTCTCGGGGGTCGGCTTCGAACCCGCTGCGATAGGCCTGGATGGCGTCGTCCAGCGCCGCCTCGGCTCGCTCACCGGAGAGACTCGTGTACCGATCCTTGTAGACGCGTCCAAGAAGCCCGTAGGTCTCGGGCGAGGCTCCGTGAGCGTCGATCAGGTCGAGGAGCACCCGCTCGGCGCGGTCGTCGTCCCCGATGTCCTTGCGACGGTTGAGGGCAAAGGCGAACTGTTGCTGCACCGTCGGATGCTCCGAGAGTCCGGGGGGCAGTGACGAGCAGAGCCGCACCATGTCGTCGTAGGCCTCGAGATCCCGGTAGCTGAGGAGGAGGTCCAGCAGAACCTCGGTGGGTGCGCCGATCGGCCCTCCCAGGTGGAGCTCCAGCTCGCGCAGCTTTACGACCGCGGCCGGCTTGTCCGCACTACCTCCGGCGTCGCGAATCTCCCGACTCAAGGTGATCAGCGCCCGGGTGCGGCGTTGGAAGGCCTCGGTGGCGTCGTGCGGGAGACTCACGCCGGGATAGTCGGCGATGAGCTGAAACAGGGGGCTGTCAGGCGAGAGACGGTCCTCGAGTGCCGCCTGCAGCCGTGTGGTGAGCTCCTGGCGGAGCTGGCGCAGGCCGCTTGTCGTGGGTGCGCCGGTTGGGCTGAGGTGGTACGGAATGGCTCGCATGGGGGAGATGTCGAAGGGCAGCTGACCTACGTGGGCGAACGTCAGGATGGTGGCGCGGGGCCTCGTGGCGTGTCGGATGCCCAACTCGTACATCACGTTGGGGCTGGCCAGAGTGACGTCGGCGATCACGACCTCGGCGAGGAGCAGGCGCTCGAACATCGTCAGGTGGACGAGTCCCCCTCCTCGGTCCTCGTCCGCTCGCACCGCGTCGACGCGAGCGTCTTGTGCAGCGGGAACGATGGCCTCCCGATAGATGCGGTCGAAGTCGATGCGGGTGCGACCGGTCGGATCGTGCTTCGTCCCGTACGGCATGGCCACGAACAGGGAGGGGCGCAGGTCCTCCACGGCGTCGTCCACTTGTCCCCCAGTCGAGATCCCTAGCGTCCTCCTGAGGACGACACCCGCCATCATCGCGCTACGCCAGCGTGGGCGCCATGCACGCAGCGGATGGTCATCACGTCGTCTCTCGGGCCCCAGTGTGTCCTTGCCCCGTCAGCGCCCCCGGTCGGTCCGGTTGAGCCGGCTTCCTCAGCGGAGCGGATCAAAGCCTTCGCCGGACCGCTGGATGCTGCGGCCCGAAGCCAGGCGACAGCAGGCTCCCGCGGGTCATGGGTGCCCGGCAGACCGCGGGGGTCAGCACGGAGCGGGCCACGGGGGCCATCATCGTGACGGACACCGGCTGCTGAGCTCGACGTCCTGCCGCCCACCTGTGTCGTTCACCGTCTTCGTCGAGCGAGTTCATCCAGTGCGTGCGTGAAGCTGCCGTTCCAGAGGCTCAGGTGCGGCCAGACCGCCGCCACCCGCTCGGTCGCCTCCCGCGCAGGGACGCCCTCCTCGCGCATGACCCAGGCCCGCAGCACGAGCCCGGTGCGCGAGGCGCCGCCGTGGCAGTGCACGAGCACCCGTCGGCCGTCGGCGCGCAGGGCGGCGATGTCACCCAGGACGTCGTCGAGGACGGTGACCAGCTCGGGGTTGCTGTCGTCGTCGGTGAGGTAGGCGAAGCGCTGGACGTCGTGGTCGAAGCGCCCGCCGGTGCGGCACAGCGAGACGACGGCGAAGTCGCGGTCGCTGCGGCGCGCGCCGTCCAGGTCGGCTGCCCACACGCCGGGCGTGACCTCGGTGGCGGCCAGGCCCCGCGTGGGCGGCGGTTCGTGCAGGCGGACGGTCCGGTCGCCGTCGAGCTGCACGGCCAGCAGCTGCAGGTCCCGCAGCTCCCACACCCACGGCCCGAACCCCGGGACCCGCCCGTGCACGACGGACGTCCAGCGGATCGGGAGGCCGGTGATGCCCGCGCGGGCCCCGGCCAGCGCGCCGGTGACGCAGGCGACCGTGTCGGTGTCCCCGCCGAGGTCGACGACGAGGCGCAGCGCCTCCTCGAACGTCGTCGAGTGCCGCAGCGCCCACAGGGCCGAGCCGAGCGTCGGCCACACGGCGCCGTTGGCCTCGGTCGCGTCCTGCGGTAACCACTGCGGCGCGCACACCTGCGCCCACTTCGCGCGGTGCGGCTCCGCGACGAGCGGCAGCGCCGCGGCCACCGCCTCGTCGGCGTTCCCGCCGTCCAGGAGGACGCGCAGCACCTCGTGGAAGAGCGCACACCCCTCGCCGGCCGCAAGGTCGCCGTGGGTGACGGCGCTGAGGCGCCGGGCGGCGTCCATCGTCGCCTCCCGCCCGGCGCTCGCGAAGGAGATCGCCGCCGGGGTGGTGCGCATGAGCGACCCATTGCCGGCGGCGCGGTTCCCGGCGCGCACGTGCTCGGCCGCCGCGGTGTCCCAAGGGCGTCCCGACTGCAGCACGGCGCGGGTCTGGATGCCGATGTCCGGCGGGTCCGCCTGCGCCCACCACCGGAAGCGGTCGAAGACGTCTGCCTCGTCGAGGCCGTCGCGCTCCACGAGCGACTCCCCGAGGAGCAGCGCCATCTGCGTGTCGTCGGTGAACTCGCCGGGCTCCCAGTCCAGCGTGCCGCCGCCGCACATCTCGGTGGCGACGCCGCGGGCGGCCGTGGGGAAGCGGGCAGTGAACGCGTCCGGCGGGCCGAACTCGAACGGAGCGCCAAGCGCGTCGCCGACGGCGGAGCCCACGAGGGCACCCATCACGCGGTGCTGCCGGTCCACGTTCCCTCCTCGGTCGGCGGTGCCGGCCATCCTGCCCACCCCGCAGCCGCCCTCACCAGTCGTGGACGGTCCCGTCCGCCAGACGGTTCACCGGCAGGTACGCCGGGACGTAGGGGTGCGCGGCCCCGAGCTCCTCGTTGTAGTCGAGACATACGCCGACTGCCGCCTTGCCGGGCGAGGCTGCAGTTGATGCACTTGGCGGACGGCCGAGCAGCTCGTTCGTTGACCGTGTATTTCCGCCACGACTTGCACCCCGACGGCATGACGCACGCCAGGTTGGCGAGGACTGCGGGGAGCTTCTTGCTGAGCGATGTCCTTCGGTCCAACGTCGCTGCCGGCCCCCCGCGGCTGCTGACCACAGAAAAGGGCGGCTCCTACACGGCCTGGATAGACACCAGTCTAGTGCTCGACCCCATCTCGGTGAGTGCGGCAAGTTCAGGCCCTCTCTTCTTGGACCAGATGGGGGTTGACGTGCTGCCATGCCAGATTGACTCACTCACGGTCGCGTATGCCTCATCGAAGCCATGCATACGAAGCCAGCATGTGGGGCCATAACCGCGGAGATTGCTTTCGAGCGTCGTAAGCGCGTTTCCACACTTGCCGCAGTGACTGAGAGCGGGTGAACGAATGTGGCCAACCTTCCAGTAGCCGCGGAGAGTCTCGGCGTGGGCCCGGAAGCCGAGGGTGATGGGTGACCAAGTGAAGGACAGCCGCACGTCCTCGGGGTCGGCTGTCCACCGACGACAAAGCTCTGTGAGCGCTGCTGCAGTCGACTGGGCATCGCGACTCGCGTACGTGTATGCCACGGGTGGCTGCCCACCGACTGCCCGCCGCGGTGACGTGGGCTGCCAATTGGACAGTGCGGAGATGGGCCACAGAGTGAAGTCGGCCAGCGTGATTAGCTCTGCGACGGGGCCGGCCGTACTGATCGTAAAGTAGTGCCGACCGCCCCATTCAACCTTGTCGACAAAGACAGTGGCACTCCATGCCCTTGCGGCAGAGCCGATGGCTGTCGGAACCAACAGTTGAAGTGTGAGTGCGGTCCACACGGGGGCCGACAGGGTGCGCGAGAGCTTCAGCTGGAAGTCGCCCACCACGCGGAAGGCCCTTGCGACGTCGTCCGCGTGACGTCGCCGATACCCGTCGTCTCCCTCCGGGCGAAAGAGAGCCCGCCCCTCGTCAGTGGAGAAGAGGTTGTGGATCTCGTCGGTGTCCCTTGACAGCATATGGGAGAGGGCGTAGACGGATATGCGGTCGCCGGCCCGCACCTTCTCAGTGGTTGCCGCTAATGCAGCCTGCACCCCAACACGTTCAGCCCGCGCCTGCAGGTCGGTAAGCGGATTCGGTGCGATTGAGGGACTGGGCAGAGTATGCCAGCGCGAAAGCCTCCAACCCCCTAAAAGCCCAATGAACTGGCTGGCGTCTGATGCCGCCTTGAGTCCAACGCTCTGGACTAGCTTGCGGAGCGCTTGGGTATACCGGCGATTTAGGCGAGCATGAGCAACTGCCGGTTGACCGAACCAATCCGCCACCGCCTCGGGCAACAGCCCATACTGGTTGTGAGGGCGGGTCTCAGCTGGAGTTGTAGTTGGGGCGGCTAGGTCAACCACCGTCATCACCTCAGGTCATGGTCGTTCGTCAGTTGCGGCATGTCTTGGGTACAGCTAGCAGTCGCCCTGAGCTGTCCTATTGGTTCCGGCGCTCGCTCCGGTGGTGACGCATCACCGGAACGCTTAGCCCGTTGCTGACAAGACGAGTCAACGTGTTAGGTCCAGAGGCATGGTCGGAGCGCCCCTCAGCTATCGGCGCCCCGTGTTCGACGCATGACCGTGCAAACAGGTGATCCCTCGAGCGCCGTCGCTCGTCCAACAAGTGCGAGTCGGTGGCCCGATGTCGGTGTCCTCGGGCACACTGGTAGCGCAACGTGAGGGGACGTCACGAGGGCAAGGGGGGTGACCCGTCGTCGCGCCGTAGTGGGCGGCAGGTATGCGGACTAGTCGACGTCCCTGCGACAGCTTGAGCCGGCGGATGCGGCGTGCTTGTTAGTCCTCACGGACTGCAAGTCCTGTCCACTGTGTCTGGATGACCAGGGACACCAACCTCGTCGTCGAAGTGACGCCGATGGAGGGAAACATTGCGACCCCACCGGGTGGCGAGAGAACCCCTCCGCGCGCGCTGCGGGTGAATTGCTGGCTGAGAACCCCAGCCAGGAGGCGCCGTTTTCTGCCTTACAGTCCGTCACATAATCCTCGTCACCTCCGAAAGGAAACCGAACCATGTCGATGCCTCGCTGGGATGACCCAGGTTCTAAACTTGGGACCATGGTCAAGGGAGCTCTCTGGCTAGTTCAGGAAGTCGGTGAGGGCGGCACTTTCACGAAGCAACGCTTGCGAACAACCTTCCCCGACGCGACGCAGGCAGACCGTCGTATACGAGACCTGCGCTCCTACGGCTGGGTGATCCACTCCAGCGTCGAGGACGCTTCTCTTATGCCTGAAGAGCAGCGCTTTGTCACGGCGGGACTCTCCGTCTGGATACCGGAAGAGCGCCGTAAGGGCGGGGCTCGGGCCATCCCTGCTAAAGAACGTGAGGAGGTTCTGAGGCGTGACCACTACATGTGCACCGAGTGCGGCATCAGTGGCGGTGAAACGTACGCCGACGACAGCAACCAGTCAGCCGTCCTCTCGGTGACGCGCCAGGAGTTTCCCCTCAGTGGTCGGTCGAGTTCGGTCCTAGTAACGAGATGCAAGCGCTGTGCCGCGGGTACCGGCGGGCTCACCACCACTATCGCTGACGCGTTGCAGGCTGTTCGGGACTTGGGTCCTGAGGACTCGCGCCGTCTCGAGCTCTGGATCGACCGCGGGCGCCGAGGGTCCACTTCTCTGGAGCGCGCATGGAGCGCATACCGGTTGCTACCGCTCGAGGCCCGGGCCGACGTACGTGCTGCTCTCCGCGGCTAAGACCCTGACAGGGTCGGGACCACCTCATTGGCTGATCAAGACGCCGCGGCCAGGCGTCGATCACCATCGAGTACCCAGCCCATTGACTAAAGGAAGGTGCAGTCATGACTACCGCATTGAACGACACGCCGGACGGTCAGGAGATTCGCTCGATGGTCGAGCAGCGTCTCGAGCAAGCACTAAAGGACGGCGGGGCGAAGGTTACTGTCTACTGGCGGGGCGAGCAGCGGCACCTCGACGTCATCACGATGCCGGTACACACGCTCTACTTCAACCCCGAGACTCACCGGATACGTGCTCAGCGTAGCGTCGACCCCGAGAAGGATCGCACTCTCGGTGATGCGCCCTGGAGTCCGGAGGGGCAGGAGTACCTCCATCAGCTTCTGCGCTGGAAGCCTTCGAGCCCCGGGCAGGAAGACCCGGACTACAAGAACTTGATGAACGAGCTCGACGAGTCGTCCCAGCGAGAGCCCGGCATAATCACGCCCAGCGGAGTCCTCGTTGACGGCAACACCCGCTGTGCCGCGCTAAGGGATCTGGGCGAGCAAAACATCCGCGTCGCGGTGCTGCCGGCAGACGCCTCCTCTCAGGACGTCATGGAGGTGGAACTGTCACTGCAGCTGCGAAAGGACAGGCGCCGTGAATACTCCTATATCAACCAGCTCATCGCCATCGAGGAGCAGGTGGTCAATCTTAAACGCAAGGAGGAGGACGTCGCCCGTGACTTCAACATGCGGGTCCAGACACTCCAGAAGGACCGCTGGGTCTACCAGCTCCTTCAGGCGGCGATCGACCGGAGCGTCACCCCGGACGGCGCCACCCTGCAACTGATCGACTTCGAAGGTCAGCAGGAGAAACTTCGAGAGCTGCACCGCGACTACGTGAAGCTTGCAGCGTCCAACCCGCAGGCTGCTGACCAGCTCCTGGAGTCGCGCCTCGCCATGGTTGTGCTGAACTACGCCAAGACGACACTGCGCCTGGCCGATCAAGACTTTCAAGAAAAATACCTCAGCGAGCGCCTGCCCGAGGAGCTGCGTTCGAAGTCCGCAGCCCAGTCTACGGGCATCCCTGGTCTTGAGGATGTCGTTATTCCTACTGGATCTAACAGCTTCGCTCAGGCAAAAGCCGTTACGGATAGGCTTCTGCGTGCCAAGGCTGCCGCCAAGATTGGTAGTGATCTCAGCCCGCAGCAGGTCGCGGATGCCGGCAAGCTGATCGCCGACGCACGGGAGGCGTTCGACAAGGCCACGCGACTTGCGGGTCGGAATGCCGAGCTCAAGCAGCGTCAGGTCGCAGTGCCGGAGCGGATCAGCGACGCGGCTGACTTCATCGTCCAGTGCACCGGTGAGTTCGCTGAAGCCAGGGCCAAGCGCACCCTTGACGGCGACGCCTTCGACGACGCGCTGCTCACGCTGCGCGATGGTCTGATACGGCTCGCCCGTCAGGCCAGTTCCGCGTTCGAGGAGCATGGCGACGGGGTGGCCTGGCTCCTGCAGGCCGCGGCCGAGAAGGACTAACCATGCCGAGCCTCCAGCTCAACCTCGGCGGCAAGGTTGGCCGTGCTCACCTACTCGCTGCGGACGGTTTCGAGACGCCGTTGCAGCGGCTGTCGTCACACTTCCCGAGCAGCTCTTACCGCTCTTCAACACTTGTCGACGTGGCGATCGATGAGCTGCTCGCGGGTCTCGTCGCCCTTGCCGCTTGGCCGGAGCCCGCGACCGTGGCCTGGGACCCGCGGCTGGCGCAGCTGGCGAAGGACTCATGGGCGGATGCTCAGGCTGTAGCTGCTCGTCTCGAGTCAGGCAACGCCGTCCTAGACGGGGACCCAGACCGGGTTCCCGCGCAGCTCGGTGAAGACTGGAAGGGAGATCTGACCCACTTTCAGCGTCGCGACATCGTCAAGCTCCTCTCGCTGCGCCACGGCGCCAACTTCTCGGTGCCCGGCGCGGGAAAGACGCGTGTCGGGCTTGCAGTGTTTCAGGCTCTGCGCCAGGCGGAAGGCCTTGAGCGGCTCCTCATCGTCGGCCCCAAGTCCTGCTACGAGTCCTGGCTTGGAGAGAACGAGGAGTGCCTTGCGAAGCCGCTGCGTATGGAGGTTCACGGTAGGGAGAACCCGGATTCTGCGGAGGCGCTCATCGTCAACTATGAGCGGCTGGCATCTTCAGTCAACACCCTGGGCGACTGGCTGTCAGCGCGGCCGTCGATGCTTATACTGGATGAGGCCCATCGCATGAAGCGCGGCGCCGACGGTGTTTATGGCTCCGCATGCATGGCGCTCGGTCCCAGCGCAAGCCGGAGGCTCATTCTCACGGGCACACCCGCACCCAACGGTGCCCGGGACTTGGAGAGCCTGATGGCTTTCGTCTGGCCTGGGCACGGGCGGCGAACTGTTGTGCAGGCGGTCGGTGGTGGGGACTTAGTGAAGGCGAGCAGGGTGCTGAAGCCCTTGTTCACCCGCACCACCAAGAGCGAACTGGGATTGCCGCCGGTCGTCACAACGATTCGTCGCCTTCCCCTGCCGCCCCTGCACCGCGAGGTTTATGACGCGCTGCTGGGGCAGTTCTCCGCCCGGGCTGCGGGGAACACCGATGACTTCGAGGCACTTGGGAAGGTACTCGTCTACCTAATGATGGCGGCGATCAGCCCAGCCCTGCTAGCTGTTGGCACGACTCGACACGAGCCGCTGTCCTACCGAGTCTCCCCTCTCGCTGTGCCGGCTGGGACGCCGCTCGCTAACCTCATGCAGGACTTGCCGAGCTACGAGGTGTCCCCGAAGTACCGGGAGACGCTGGCCATCGTCGCAGCCAACGCAGCTGAAGGGCGCAAGACGCTCGTCTGGTCCTCATTCATCCGGAGCATCAACACGCTGACCGCTATGCTCGGCGCTTTCTCGCCCTCTACTGTCCACGGTGGCACGGAAGACCGGGATGAGCAGATCCGTCGTTTTCGGGACGATCCTGACTGCATGGTGCTGATCTCGAACCCGGCTACGCTCGGGGAGGGCATCAGCTTGCACTACACCTGCCATGACGCCGTCTTCGTCGATCGGGACTTCGCTGCCGGGCGGTACCTGCAAAGCCTTGACAGAATTCATCGACTGGGCCTCGCACCCGGCACCGAGACGCGCGTCACGGTGCTCGCTTCAGACGAAACGATCGACGAGGTCATCGAGCTGCGACTTACTGCCAAGCTCGACTTCATGGGACGCATCCTCGACGATCCTGCGGTGCAAGAGCTTGCCGACCTCCAGGATGAGCCGTCCATCAGTGACGCCATGGACGCTCAAGATCTGAAGGCTTTGATGGGGCACCTGCGTGGCCATTCCGGCTGAACCAGTCCTTCGGGCGGCGCGCCGGTGGCTTGAGCGCCTGCCCGCCTCAGGACGGGCGCGCTGCCGGGCGCTGTTCACCAACCACCCCGACTTCAGTGACCTGACACCCACCCAGTACGACACCGCGTACGAGTGGCTGAGAAAGGTGGGGCTTTTAGAGCGGCGTAACGGCGAAGAGCCGGTCGAGCGTGCTCTCTTCCGGGCGGTGCTTGCCTCCGGTGAGCTGCCGTGGTTGCAGGACGCGGACGTGCTGGTCACGTCGCCGGGCGAGCTCCCAGAAGATGCCGTGAGGGCGGCGGAGGCCTTCGGGATGCCGGCCGAGGACGCCTACGCGCAGGTTCAACAAGCTTGGGCAAAGGTCGATACGGCGGAGCGTGAGCGCATCGGCGCAGCAGGGGAGGAGGCGGTCCTTGGAGCGCTCGCTGTCCTGCCAGGAGCGCTAGCTGACCATGTCGCTGCCTGGTCGGACGCGCACGGCTATGACATCAGCGTCAGCAGTGAAAGCTTCAAGGCTCACCTCGAGGTGAAAGCGACGGTGCGGCGCGGCCGTCTGAGCGTCTACGTGTCCAGGAACGAGATGGAGACCATGCTGCGTGATCCGCTTTGGATAATGGTGCTCGTCCAGCTGACGCCTGAGCTTCTTCCCCGTTCGCTGCATACGGTGCCACGAGACTGGATTGCGGGTCAGGCGCCCCAGGACAGAGCGGCGTTCGGCCGCTGGGAATCATTTCGGCTCAGCGTCCCGGGTGACCTCCTGACCATCGGCGTACCAACGGCCATCGCCGCCTGGCCAAACAACGCCTCGGCACTGGTCAGCGGGCGCTTTGGTCCTGCTCCGCCTGAGTGAGGGCGTCCTCGACCAGCTGAATGGCTTCTTCCAGCGTTTGGTGCTCCCAGACGCGCACCACCGTCCACCCCGCAACCTGCAGCAGGGTGTCGGCGAATCGGTCCCGTTCAACATTTCGTCGTAGCTTGGGTGTCCAGTACCACTCGTTCGATGTGGGCTCACGACCGTGGACGGGGCAGACGTGCCAGAAGCAGCCATCAACGAAGACGGCGACGCGACGGCGTGTGAAGGCCAAGTCCGGTCTCACGCGGCCCTCGGGTAGGTCGAGCCGGTGGTCCTTGCGGAAGCGCCAGCCGCGTCGGTGCAGCGCCGATCGCAGCGCGAGCTCCGGCTTAGTGTTGGAACGGCGGATCGCCGCAAGATTGCGGGCGCGGCCGACACTGACGGGCACCGGCTGACGGCGCTCAGCGCCGACCCCTTGGTTGGCGGGCACGTCACCAGGGTAGGTCGGGCGGCGCCAAGGCCGTGTCGGCCTGGTACGGCAGGATGTGCCGCGGTGGTGCAAGGCGTCCGTTGGCCACCGAGGACAAGCAGGGGAGAGTCATGGACCGCTACGAGGTCGTCGAGATCTGCGCCGGGGCCGGGGGGCAAGCCCTGGGACTGGAGCGCGCCGGCTTCGAGCACGCGCTCGCCGTGGAGATCGACACCAACGCGTGCTCGACTCTGCGGGCAAATCGGCCGGAATGGAAGGTCGAGCAGGGTGACGTAGCCGACCGCAGCGTATGGCGGCCGGAAGATTACCGCGGCGTCACACTCTTTGCCGGTGGCGTCCCGTGCCCCCCTTTTTCCATAGCTGGGAAGCAGCTTGGAACCAGTGACGAGCGCGATCTCTTCGCATGGGCTGTGGAGCAAGTCGGAACTATCCAGCCCGAGGCGATCCTTCTAGAAAATGTTCGCGGACTGTCTATGCCGCGTTTTGCCGCTTACCGCCAACACGTCCTTGATCGGCTGGCTGAGTGGGGCTATGTGGGGTTCTGGAAACTACTGCATGCGTCGGACTTCGGTGTTGCCCAGCTGCGTCCCCGGTTTGTCCTCGTCTCGCTGAAGCAGGAGCACGCTCCCTTCTACCACTGGCCAGAGCAAGTGGACGGCGTTACCACTGTTGGTGAAGCCGTCGGCGACCTGATGGGCGAGCTTGGCTGGCCTTATGTCGACGAGTGGATCGCCATGGCTAGGCATGTCGCGCCAACCATCGTTGGGGGGAGTAAGAAGCATGGCGGCGCTGATCTGGGCCCAACCCGCGCCAAGCGAGCATGGCTCCAACTCGGGGTGGACGCCATGGGATTAGCGGACCGAGCTCCGGGGCCAGACGACCCCGCTCCAAGCGTCAAGCCGCCCAGGTTGACTGTCGAAATGGTTGCACGCATTCAGGGTTGGAACGACTCAAAGGAGTGGCAGTTCGAGGGACGTAAGACATCCAAGTATCGGCAGGTGGGTAATGCATTCCCGCCGCCTTTGGCTGAGGCCGTGGGAAGGTCGATCATGAGTGCTTTGCGACATGACGGAGCGCCTAAGGATATGCCAGAGCTCACCGAATCAATCGCTCACGACGAGGTATACCGGCTTCTTCGGGCAAGCGACCGTCACCTGACTCAGGGGGCGATTGTTCGCAAACTTGGAGGGGCTTATAGCGAAGAGCAGCTCGAGCGGCGAATCGCCCATCTCAAGAAGGACTTCGTCATGGACGTTCGCCAGACAAGCTCTGGTCTGGCATACAGGCTGGGCGAGTTCAAAGGCTTCATCGGGCAAGAGGATCACGATAGGCACACGGCGTTTACTGGAGTTGGCCGATCACAAATTAGCTGATCTGTACAAGCCAGATAATGTACAGTCGGCTTGCCGTAAGAGAATGAATATCACTGGCGTCGAGCCTAGTTGCACAGTAGAATCACTGGGTGACCAACCCAGGGGCAAGCCAAGGTGCTGTCGACGGCGACGCGCTAGACGATCTGACGTGGCTGGACGAGGCTTCTCAAGAGCTGGAAGAGTTTGAGGTTGAGGAGTTCGACATTGTTTCGGCTCCCAACGACTGGAACGTCACGACAATCGTTAACTTCATTCAAAGTGGAGCGGTGAAGATTCCTCCTTATCAGAGGAACTATGTATGGGACATTCGCCGAGCCTCTAAGCTCATAGAATCGCTCCTACTCGGCTTGCCAGTTCCCCAAGTCTTTTTGTATGAAGAAGCTAGGAACTCGTTCCTGGTGATAGATGGTCAGCAGCGACTTTTGTCCTTGTTCTTCTTCTGCAGGGAGCGCTTTCCCCGACCTGATAGCCGGGGTGCCATTCGTGCTCTTCTTAACGAAGGAAACGGGTTGAGTGAAGAAGCTCTGCTTGACGACACTCTCTTTGAAGACTTCAGGTTGCGTCTCCCAAAAACGCCCATGGGTAGCATCAATAAGTTCCAAGGGCTGTCCTACAGGCGTCTTGGGGACTGGAAGACGACTCTAGATCTTCGCACCATCAGGAACGTTGTCGTCAAGCAGACACGGCCGTCAGGCCATGACGCAATCTTTGAGATCTTTAGTCGACTGAATACCGGCGGAGTTAACCTCGCTCAGCAGGAAGTTCGCGCAAGCCTTTACCACTCGCACCTTATGGCGGCCCTCATTGACGTTAATCGCATGCATGAGTGGCGACAGATTTTGGGCGTGGAGCAACCTGATATCCATATGCGAGACTCTGAAGTCGTACTGCGCTCCATGGCGCTGGCTCGGAACTTGGATTCTTACGCGGGCAGTATGACCGGATTTGTGAATCGATTTTGCCTTGAGGCGCAAAAGTTCAGTAGGGAACAAGCGGAGGGCGCGGTTACCGACTTTATGCAGTTTATCAAGGCGATTCACTCCGCGATGCCGCCCTTGGTATTCCATCGTCAAGGAAAATTCAGCGGAGTGTTGTTCGAAAGCTTTTTTGCTGCATGGATCGCTGATGGCAAGCCGTCGATGTTCTTCGACGCTGAGCGAGTCGCCGAGGTAAAGAATAGTCCTGCCTTCGCAGAAACGTTACAGGAGGGCTCCACTAAATCGGTTAACGTGCGCAAGAGGGTAGAGCTCGCCCGCGGCTCGATGCTTACTGGCGTACAGGCTCAGTAGTCATGGACGGTAGTGTCGAAAGCTTGTATGATGATTACCTGAGTCTTCGGGACGTCCTGAAAGATGACCCCTCAGGCCTCGTTTCGCTAGAACGAATTTTCCCGAAGGCACTTCTATTAGCATCTGCCAGTTTCCTTGAAGTCACTACTACTCATGCCGTTTCTATGTTGTTCAGCGTTACTGACGCCCCGGAGTTGCAGCTTTTCATAGAGCGGAAGGCCCTAAAAAGGCAGTTCCACACCTTGTTCGACTGGGACCGTCAGAAGGCGAATGGCTTTTTTGCCATGTTTGGAGATGCGTGCAGAGATAGGTATAAGAAGGAATATCAGGCGGACGCCAACCTATCCGAATCCGCGGATTCCTTTCTTGAGATCGGTAGCCTCCGAAATCAGTTGGTGCACCAAAACTACGCTGACTTCAATTTGAGTAAAACCGCCGAAGAAATCGCAGCTCTCCATGCCCGGGCGGTCGCATTCCCGGGTATGTTGAAGGAGATCATCACCCGGAACAACTAAAGGGTCGCCTGATTCTCTCGAGCATCGCAGCTGACTGTGCTAAAGAGGGCGGTCAACGCCAGCTGTTACCATGGACGTCTGCCGGAAGCGTCTGGAGGTAAGCATCGATGACGATGTGGACGGAGCCTGCGCCCATCCTCCAATTGCGCTGTGCTTATGAGTTGTCGGCTACGGCGACCCAGCTGTGTCTTCCTGAGTCGCCGCGCATAGAGCCACCCGCTGCCGTTGAAGAGGTCGCCCAGCCTTAGGCCTCGGGTGGGGTGTGTTCATCGCTAAGTGATGGTAGTCGCGGAATACCTCGCCACTGCCGTCTCGCAATCGTTAAGCTTCAAAAATAGGTCGGGTATCCATAAAGTCCGCCACGATCCATTCGTCGTCCAGGCGGTGGACGTCCTCGGCCACGCCCACGACCATGTCGAAGAACCCCTCGTGAGCGCCATCGTTCGGGTCCTCGACCGTGCCAGCTGCGTAAAGGATGACAAAGCTGACCACGCGGCCTCCGGGCTTGCGGCGGACCACCCGCCCCAAGCGCTGGATCATCTGCCGCCGGCTGCGGCTCGCCGTCGTGACGATGCCGAGGTCCACGGTGGGTAGATCGATGCCCTCGTCGAGGAGCTTGGGTGCAGCGAGCGCGAGGAGGCGCTGGCTCTCCAGAGCGTCGAGGTTGTCCTGGCGCTCCCGCCGGTCCATGTCAGCGTGCAGCGCTGCCGCAGCGACGCCGTGCTCCCGCAGGCGGTGCGCGACGGCCTCGGCGCTGTCCTTGGTCTGGGTGAAGACGACGGTGCCCTCGGAGGCGTCGATGAGCGGAGCCATCTCGCCGACCGCGTCGACCTTGCCCACCAACTCCGCGAGAAGGCGGCGGCGGGCGCGCATGGCGGACTCGGCGGTCTGAGCCGCGCGACCCACGACACCACCGACCCCGGCGAGCTGCCGGAGCCGCTGGTTCAGCGAGATGCCCGACGCTCCGCCGAGCGCACCCATGCTCCGCAACTTGCGCAGGGAGTCGCTGACCCGGGAGCTCAACGCGTCGTACTCCGCCCGCTCCTCGTCGGTCATCCCCACGGGGGCGAGCACCAACCGGAACGGGGACACGACCTGGTCGGACAGGGCGCGCCCGAACCCGTACTCGCAGACCGTGGCGCCGAAGAACGGGCGGATCAACGAGTCCACCGCATCGTCGCTACGTTCCAGCGTCGCGGTCAGACCCAGACGGCGGACGTACCCGTCGCGCAGGGCGATGGACCAGGTGCCGGCGCCGTAGCGGTGCACCTCGTCGGCGACGATCAGGTCGCCACTTCGTCCCCGCAGCAGGGAGCGGCGGGCCGCGCTGTTGACCACCGCGATGACCACGTCGGCGCGGGCGACGTCGCCCCTCTCCTCACCGCCGACCGCGGCGACCGACAGGTGGGGGAGGTGGGTCGCGAAGCGGTGCAGCCACTGACGCTGCAGCTCCACAGACGGGACGAGGACGGTGGTGGTCATGCCGTCCGCCTTCGCGCGGGCGGCGGCCGCCAAGCCGAGGTGGGTCTTGCCGGAGCCCGTGACGGCCTCGACGATGCCCCGGCAGCCGTTGGCGTACCAACCGCGCAGCGCCTCGTCCTGCCACGGGTGCAGCGACAAGCCCCAGGACGCCGGCACCGCGACGGCCGACAGGCGTTCGATCGGAGGCGGCGGCGCCACGGCCTGCTGCTCCAGCGAGGCGAGCAGCTCCTCCATCGCCGTCGACGGCGCCGGATCGCCTGCGGCTTGGGCGTCCTGCCGGCGGGGTCGGCGACTCGCCCCGGGTATGGCCCCGCCACTGCCCGCGGACCAGCGGGGACGGGTGGCGTCGTCCCTGACGAAGGAGGCGCCCTCGCCCGCGTACAGCACCTTGTTGATCTGCGTCTTGTCCGCCGCCCACGGGGTACCGGCCAGGCCGAGGGCGATCTCCCGCGCGGTGGACGAGGGCGCTCGGGTGACCTCGGCGAGCACGGCCTCCGCCAGCGACGTCGGCGTTGGTGCGGTGTCCGGGCCAGCGCTCGCGGACGTGGTGCCCGATACGCCGTGGCTCGACGGTGGCACTGGGCCAATGCGTGCCGCGTCAGTCTCGTCCGAGCCGCTCACTCGTGGCTCCCTCGGGGTACGGCCCGCAGGACGACTGGGGCCGTCGCTCTTCGAGCCGGCGAGTCCAGCGCATGGTCGTTGGGGGCGCCGAAGCGTCGACGGTCCTGCCGGGCCTCGTCGCCACGCTCGATCACCAGGCTGTCCTCCACGTGGTCTTCGTTGTCCTTTCGAGCTCGCCAAATCACAAGCTGCCTCGATGGTCTCGCAGCAGCTTGTGCTTCTAAGTCGCGAGCCGCCTCGCACAGACGACGCCACCCCCTGCCCCGTGTGCTGGCGTGTCGATCCATGCTTCGACGCGCCGGTCAGCACCTTCTCCTAGTGTTGCGCGCGCGGCCCGACAGGCTTCCGCCGCTCGGACTTCGTCCGAGCACAGGACACGCCCCCACCCGCACGAAAGCTTCGTGCTGCCTGGGGGATGTTCTGTGTCGTTGGTCCGTCGTTCTGCCGCTCAGCTCGAGGAAGAGCTGCCCACCGGCTCCATCATCGAGGCGCTCATGGAGCAGATGCTCTACAAGGCCGGCTACGGGGCCAGCCCCAGTGAGCAGAATTCGTGGCGGAGGAGCCTCCCCGTGCTCGCGACCGACCTCGTAGAGGCCGGGCTCGGGGACGTCGAGGTGCTGCTCGAGCACCAGCTGCCCTTGACGTCCAAGCGGGCTGACGTGGTGCTCGCAGGCGTGCATCCGAAGACCGGGGAGTCCTCCTACGTGGTCGTTGAGTTGAAGCAGTGGAGTGCTGCACACCGCTTCGAGGGCAACCCCGACCTCGTCGTCGTCCCCGGTATGGCGGGGCCCCCGAAGCTGCACCCGGTCAAGCAGGTGCGCGGCTACGTCGAGTACCTCCTCGACTTCACGCGCTCGCTCGAGTTCACCCACGACGCGGTCGCCGGTGTCGCATACCTCCACAACGCCCTCGACCCTGGGGCCGTCGCGGACCTGGAGGGCTACACCATGGACCGCTCCGGGCGCCTCTTCACGGGGGCGGACCGTGGAGCTCTGCGCCAGCACCTCCTCAGTCGGCTGGCGCCCGGCGTCTCCGGTGTGGACGCCGCAGACGAACTGCTGGGCTCGAAGGTGGCGCCGTCGAAGCAGCTCCTCAAGGTGGCTGCCGCAGAGATCCGCGACCGGGAGCAGTTCCGGTTGGTCGGGGAGCAGCAGGAAGTCGTCGACCTCGTCCTGCACCAGGTCAAGCAGGCCAAGGCGGGCAACAGCAAGCGGGTCATCGTCGTCACCGGGGGCCCGGGCAGCGGCAAGAGCGTCATCGCGCTCTCGGTGCTGGGGGAGTTGTCGCGCAAGGGGCAGACCGTCCTGCACGCCACCGGCTCCCGGTCGTTCACCCAGACGTTGCGCAAGGTCGCAGGACACCGAGCGCCGCGGGTGCAGTCGATGTTCAAGTACTTCAACCAGTTCATGGCCGCCGAGCCCAACGACCTCGACGTCCTGATCCTCGACGAGGCCCACCGGATCCGGGAGACGTCGGTGGACCGCTACACCCGTGCGGAGCTCCGCACCGGTCGGCTGCAGGTCGACGAACTCATCGCGGCGGCGCGTGTTCCCGTCTTCCTCCTGGACCAGCACCAGGTCGTCCGACCGGGGGAGATGGGGTCGCTGGAGGAGATCACCCGACACGCCGAGCGCCTCGGCCTCGACGTGATGACCATCGCCCTGGACGCCCAGTTCCGTTGTGGTGGGAGCGCCGAGTACGTCCGCTGGGTGCAGCAGCTGCTCGGCCTCGACGACGCAGGCGTGATCGACTGGGCTGGCGACGACGGCTTCCAGGTCGTCGTCGCCGACACTCCCGAGGAGATGGAACAGCTGCTCGCGGCGAGGCGGGAGGAGGGATACTCCGCTCGCATGTCCGCGGGCTACTGCTGGCCGTGGAGCAAGAAGCCGGCGTCCGACGGCGGCCTGGTGCCCGACGTCCGCATCGGCGACTGGGCGCGACCGTGGAACGTCCCCGGCGAGCGCGCCGTCGGCGACGCGCCGCCGGCTGCGCTCTGGGCGACGGAGCCCGGTGGCTTCGGTCAGGTCGGGTGCATCTACACCGCCCAGGGTTTCGAGTACGACTGGAGCGGTGTGATCATCGGCCCGGACCTCGTGTGGCGGGACGGCGCCTTCCGCAGCGACCGGAGCGCCAACAAGGACCCTGACTTCCGCAACAGCACCCGGGTCAGCGACGCGGACTTCGACCGTCTGGTGCGGAACGTCTACAAGGTGCTCCTTACCCGCGGCATGGTCGGGACGGTCCTGTACGCGACGGACGACGAGACACGACAGCAGCTGCGGCGGCTGGTTCGCCATGAGTGATCGCGTGTCATATAGGCCGTCACCGTGGTCCGTGCAGTAGTCATCGTCAGCCTTTTGGCGCAACCTTGATTATGGTGTGAGTGTGCCCCACCTTGTCAGCGCCGTCTGGAGCCCCGACCCCGGGGACGTCAGTGGCCTGCCGCGACGGCACCGCCGCCCCTGCCGCTACGACGCCTACGTGCCGGATCCGCTGGTGGGCCGGGAGGTGCTGCTCCCCGCGGACGTCGCCGCGGACGTCTCCGACGCCGAGCGCGCGGTCCTCCGGCTCAACGCCTCGGGGTTGCCGTACCGCGGCTACGAGGCGATCGCGCGGCTCCTCCTGCGGGCTGAAGCGGTGGCTTCGTCGCGCATCGAGGGTCTGGAGATCGGCGGCCGAAGACTGGCGCGGGCAGACGCTGCCCGGGCCGCCGACGGCTCGGTCCACGACGCTGGAGCAGCGGAAGTCCTCGGCAACATCGACGCGATGCGCGCCGCCGTCGACGACGTCGCGCGACGACCACGCCTCGACCTCGACGCGATCAGCGACATCCACCGAGCTCTCCTGGCCGGGACGCGCGACGCCTCGTGGGCGGGCACCTTCCGCGACCGGCAGAACTGGATCGGGGGGTCGAGCTACAACCCGTGCGCCGCGGACTTCGTGCCGCCGCCACCCGACGAGGTCCCTGCGCTGCTGACGGACCTGGTCGAGTACCTGGAGTCCGACCTCCACCCACCCGTGGTGCAGGCCGCGCTCGCCCACGCGCAGTTCGAGACCATCCACCCGTTCGCCGACGGCAACGGGCGCACGGGCCGCGCCCTCATCCACGTCGTGCTGACCCGCCGTGGGCTGAGCCCGCACCACGTCCCGCCGGTCAGCCTCGTGCTGGCCACCCGCAGCCAGGACTACGTCGCCGGGCTCGAGAGCTTCCGCACCAAGGGGCACGAAGGGCCGGCCCGCTGGATCGCGACCTTCGCCGCTGCCACGACAGAGGCCTGCGAGCGGGTGTCGGGACTGACCAATGGCCTCGCCGCCCTGCAGGGACGCTGGCGCGAGGCGGTGGGGACGGTCCGCAGCGGTTCCACGGCGGCGCAGCTGCTCGACGAGGTGCTGCCGCAGACCCCGGTGTTCACGGTCGGCCAGCTGGTGACGCTCACCGGCCGCTCGACCCAGGCCGTCAACGAGGCGGTCGACCGTCTGCACAGCGCCGGCGTGCTGCGCCAGACCACGGCCGGGCGGCGCAACCGCGCCTTCGAGGTCGACGGGCTCATCGACCTCATCACCGGGTTCGAGCGGTCGCTGGCCTCGCCGGCCGGTGACACCGCCGTTGAACCGCCGGCACGACCCGTGCCCCGACGCCCCGCCCGCTGACCCGTAGCGCGACGCCTGTCGTCCGCACGACCTCCGGCGGGGTCAGGTGCTGGGCCCAGGGCGGTAGTGCCGCAGCCACGCCTCGGTCTGGGCGACGTGCGCGCCGGCGGCCGTGGCCGCGGCGGCCGGGTCCCGACCGACGATGGCGTCGGCGATGGTGCGGTGCGCCGCGTTGGACGTGCGCATGATCGTCGGGCCGTCCGGCATGCCGAACATCTGGTACGAGCGGGACCGCGTCCGCAGGACGTCCAGGAACGCCACGAGGGTGGGGCTCCCGCCGGCCCGGGCGATCCGGGTGTGGAAGTGCGCGTCGAGGGTAGCCGCCTCCTCGACGTCGTCGGTCGCCTCCATGGCCGCGCACAGCTCGAGCAGGCCGGCGCGGAGCTCGTCGTCGACGCGGGCGGCGGCCTGGCTCGCGGCGTGCGCCTCCAGCACCCGGCGCACCTCGTACATCTCCAGCAGCCCGGACAGCGGGAGCAGGTCTACCGTCAGGCGCAGCGAGCCGATGAGCTCCTCCGGGCGCAGCGCGGTGACGTAGACGCCGGAGCCGTGGCGGGACTCGACCGCACCCAGGGCCGCCAGCATGCGGACGGCCTCCCGCAGGGAACCCCGGGAGACCCCGAGCTCGTCGCAGAGCTCGGCCTCGGCGGGGAACTTCGACCCGGCCCCGAGCCGCCCCGTGCTGATCATGCGGCGGAGCCCGTGGAAGGCGTCGTCGACGGCGCTCACTCGATCTCGTGCCTCCCTGGGTTCGTCCTCACCGTAGGGCACCGGAACAACTTATCTGACCTGCTGCGCAGCAGCAGGTCGATTGATGCGATCGAAACACGTCTGTAACCCAAGTCATCGGACGACTTGTCTACGGTGTGCTCACAGCCCAGGACGAGGAGATCTCCACCGATGACCCAGCTCGACGTTGCCGTCGCCCCCGTCGCGCCGCCGCCCCTGCTGCTGCCCGACGGCCGTCCGGCCGCGGACGCCTGGCCCTCGGACCCCGAGCTGCGCCACCTCAACCACGGGTCCTTCGGCGCCGTGCCCCTCGCGGTGATCGAGGCTCAGGCCCAGCTGCGCGCGGAGATGGAGGCCTCGCCGCTGCGCTGGTACGTCGGCCTCCCCGAACGCCACGCGGCCGCCCGCGCCCGGGTCGCCCCGCACCTGGGGGTCTCCGCGGACGACCTCGCCCTCGTGCCCAACGCCAGCGGCGGGGCCAGCGTGGCCTTAACGTGCATCCCCGTGCGGACCGGGTGCGAGATCGTCGTCACCGACCACGGCTACGGCGCGGTGACGATGGGCGCCGAACGGCTCGCGCGCCGGTGGGGCGGAACGGTCCGCGTCGCGCGCGTCCCGCTGTCCGCCGGGCCCGAGGAGGCGGCGGCCGCGGTCACCGCGGAGTTCTCCGACCGGACCGGGCTCGTCGTGGTCGACCACGTGACCTCGCCCACCGCGCGCCGCCTGCCCGTCGCCGAGATCGGTGCCGCCGCCCGGGCGCGCGAGATCCCCTTCCTCGTGGACGGCGCGCACTACCCCGCGATGGTCGCCGACCCCCTGGCGGGCGTCGACTGCGACGTATGGGTCGGCAACCTGCACAAGTACGGGTGCGCCCCGCGCGGTGCCGGCGTCCTCGTCGCACGTGGACCCCTCGTCGGGGAGATGAACCCGCTGATCGACTCGTGGGGTGCGCCGAAGCCGTTCCCGGCCCGCTTCGACGAGCAGGGCACGCTGGACACCACGAGCTGGCTCGCGGCCCCCGACTCCCTCGACTGGATCGAGGACCTCTGGGGCTGGGACGTCGTGCGCGAG
>Ga0160429_1000712_pt1 | contig 23326 bp, 27 predicted proteins | sample SolpanmetagenomR_FD_108199 | JGI IMG/M metagenome (GOLD analysis project Ga0160429, IMG submission 108199) | Solar panel surface microbial communities from Lawrence Berkeley National Laboratory, California, USA - R | ecosystem: Engineered > Built environment > Solar panel > Unclassified ...
AGAGCGCATACGGTCACTGATGCCCGAAGCTGACACGGACGATACATTCTGGGTATGTGACGATCCAGTCTTGGCAAAGCGTGACGAGTACTGATATATCTCAGCGTATCGAGCCTTATGGTTGGGATAGTGAAGATCGGACATATTTTGTGCTTGACGATGATAGACTGTATCGACGGACAGATGCGCCACTGCCACCGACACCGGTAAAGAGCAAATCAAAAGCAAAGCCGAAACAAACATCGAGATCTTCACGTTCATCGAAAAGGAGAAAGACAGTTCAATCTCAGGTCGAAAGTGATGTGGATGACGAAAATATAGATAACACTTCACTGATAGACATTGAGAAGATAGAGCCGGAGATGCCGCAAGATGATGGGTTTGGTGGCATGATATGGGAATGTGTAGCCGTGACACTTGAAGAATTTCAAAATTTTATGGATACATTGAGACGAAGTCGAGATGCTAATGAGAAAGCTCTGGTCAAACAAATATCCGAGCACGTCATACCATTACTTGAAAAACGCGCAGAAGCACATCGTCAGAAAATGCTGAAGCGTCAACGAGAAATGGAAAATTTGCAAAAAATGTCCATGGCGAAACGATCGAGCCGAATTGCCGATAAGATGGAACGACAAAGACGGGAAGAGGAGGAGGCTGCCGTAGAGCGAAAGCGACTAGAAGATCTCAAACTGGCAAGGAGAGAAATTGAGCGGCAGTTGAAGCGAGAGGAGGTGAGATGCTAATGACAAACACTTTGAAATTTTCGACAATGTACTGACTTTGTATCGTAGGACCGCACAACAAGAATGAATACTCGGGAACAACGAATCAGAGAACGCGAGACTAACCGAATACTTCATCAAGCAGAATTACAACGCATAGAGCAAATGGAAGAGATGGATGCTAATGGCGTGACTAACGGTGTACGTCACTCTTCTAGACAACTACAATCAGAAAAAGAAAGACAGCAAAGAAAGGTAGAGGAGCTTGAAGATTTAGGTCAATCTGACAAGTGGTTTTTCGATTGTTCTGGTTGTGGCTTACATGGAGAGAATATTGATGATGGAGCTCACAGTATTGCATGTGAAAGATGTAATATATGGCAACATTCAAGCTGTAATGGCATATCTGTAACAGATGCTGATAGGGAGGACTTTCATTTTATATGTTCTGACTGTAAGAGAAAGGAAGAAGTTGCCAAAAGACCAAAGATACCGACACTCAAGCTTGGTCGATTGGATGGTTCATCGCCAGCACCTCTACAGCCTGATGTACCTGCTCGGCCGATGACACCGCCGCCGGAACTAGTCGGACTGGAGTTCAACGCCATAACGACAGTCACTCCTAATCAAAACGACCTTTCAAGACATTTCAACGACAATCATGCGGGATCGGCTAATCACCAGCATTCTTCAGCGATACAGTCGTCAGTAACACCTCATATACCTTTGGAACATACGAACACCGAACAGACCCATACAGCCGACACGAATGGAATTATAAGTCCTGGCGTCCATAAGAATTTGCACCAGAACGCACATGCAAGTGCTGTTGCGTCCAACGGATTACATCAGTCATCGAACAACCACTTTCCTCCACCACTGATTAGTGCCACAACAACTGTTGAGTTCCCTCATGCAAATGGATTACAAAGTCACGATCCTCGTTTACCTCCTCCAGCAGCTTTCCATCCTCCGGCATTCCTCCCTCCAACCTTTCTTCCGCCTTATTCAAATTATCAAGAACAGTCGCCCTCTTCTCGACTAACGAAAGACACGAATGGAGATACAACCATGTCGGACAACATTGACAAACCGCCTACTTCACCAGTCAAGTCAAACAACGCTCCCATCCCATCAACGATACAAAACCCTCGCAGTCCTTTTAATGCCCCGATGCTTTCAAGTCCACATGCATCTCCATTTCATGATTTATCACCTCCCTCGAAAACCATGCAAGAGCAGAAATTAGCCGGTCTATCTCCCGTCAAGCATGTCTCTCCATCTTCACATAATTCCTTCCGCGCACCTTTTCTATCTAGTTCATCGCCTTCTAAACCTCCACCGTTGACAGCTACACCAACTACACATCCTCCAATCATTTCTTCACCACAGGCATCAGATTATCTGGCAGCAACTCCTCACGCAGTGTATTCACCTATTCCTCCAGTCGGCGATGGCCCAGTCATTCCACAAAAACACGATCAACCAGTAAGACCACCATCACAAGATCACGTTGGTGAAATGAGCGCATTACCTCCAACAAAGCTCCTTTCACCAAGTCATGTTCAAGATGGAAAAGGTATGGGTGTTCAAGCTGGTGAAGGAGGTTTAGGTACGGGTAATGTACCTGTTAAGAAACTTCCTCCTTTGGAATTATCACCGATTCCTCCTTTTGAAATTAATTAGTAGTGTAAATTACAAGATAGGATACGTAAAGTACATGGAGTTGTGAATATTATCAATAAATGAATAAAAATGTAAATACAGTACTATAAAACACACCTTTTTCTGACGTGATTACCATGATGACGTCAGCATTAATATTCGCCATCTTTATTCATGTCACTCTTACAGTAACCTCAATTGATAAGATATATGTACAGATTCGTTTCAAGACAATTATCTCGCTCTCGACCAATTAATACTGTATCCTCTCGCTTTCGTAATAATATAGTCAGAATGTCATCTACCGGTTCTAACAACAATCAACAACCCAACCCTTCTTCTACTTCTACTTCTACTACCGGATCAGGTCAAGAACCAGGATTGATATCTGGACATGCTCAATTCGCCAAAGGAGCCGTAGTCGTACGCCTTCCCCTTTCCTTTCGCCTTTTCCTTTTCTTCTCTTCAGTTTCATGTCTAGATATCCAATAAATGTTTTTATTTCGACAAGAAAAGATGGTTTGCTGATAGAGTCATGTGCCATAGGAAACTATAGGAAACCTCACATCTTCGCCATCGTGGACGCATTCCGGTGCAGAGACGAAACAAGCGGGGATAGCAGAGATGAAAGCCGCGGGAGAAAAGCGGGACGAACAAGGCGGACACGGGATGGGAAAGGGAGAAGAGATGTTAGGAAAAGTGGCTGGATGTGAAGGGATGGTTAAAGAGGGAGAAAAGTCGCAGTCTTGATTATGCATACATAGCTACATATAATACTGCAGTCAGGAAGAAATTATCCATGATCCTAAACAGACGCAATTCTTCTGGACGTGCAGTAGCCATGTCGGAGGAGGATGTTCAAGTTCGTTGGATGTTCTGTTGCCGTCTAAGATTTCTGCGTAATAATCTTTCGTCACACTACCGCAGCGCCTACACGTTCGGACTTTGACATGGTTGTCTAGTTTCATCTTTGTGAGGACGTCATATCTTGCTTTCGTCTCTGTAGTTCGATCGTCTGATTTAATATCATCACATTCTACATCCCAGAACAATACCTTTGTCATATCCATACTTTCACATATCTTTGTCATTACTTTACCTGTCAAATGTTCGCAAACGCTTGATAAAACATCCGGTATATCACCGTCGACGAGAAGTCTTGTTTCAATCTCTACGCGTTGAGATGATGTCAATTTCCCATTCTTGTATGCTTCTCGAACGGAATTGTCGACTTCCATCACTAACGACTCCATATGTGGAATCTTAAAAGGGATCAATTTGAATAGAGCATTAATATCGTTGATCATGACACGTTGTGATGGTGACGTAATTATACACGTTGACATTCTACTCGAATAATGTTTGAGTACTTCCAAAGTCATACGTAAAAGTGATCGTGAAGTTGCCGACAAAAGTAAATGTACAGCTGGACTTTTCATTTCGTCTAGAAGCTTATCAATAAATTATGAAACAATCATCAAATGCGATACATACTGATCTTTTCCATGAGTTTGATCAGATCGAATGGCTCCGAAATAGCGTCATGTAGTACCCAAAGGTCATCCAAAAGTGTTACTAAAGTATCAATGATCCATCTTACAGCTTGACGAAGAGATATTATCTCATACGTGTCTGGTGATTCTCGTCCAGCTGTAGTTTGTGCTAGACTTGTTGCTATCATTTTGAGATTCATCGATATCCATATAACTTTACTACAAACATCACTTTGATTCGTTGGAATCATCCGTTGAATAGCAAATACTTTGTACTGAACGGTATCACGCAAAGCCCGTGTTGATGCCTTTAAGAAATCCTCTGCGACAAGATCTATGGGTCGTTGCATGATTCTATATACTTGCCGAATAAGTGATCTTCTTGTCGCTGTAATCATCATTAATAACGAATTTATCAACATTGTGTAACAGCAGACTTACGAATTGGCATGTTATTGGGTATTAATGCCATGGCTTCGTCTGAAGATGCTTGTATCGACGTCATAATGGCAATACTACGAGCGATTGTATCAAGCATCGACTGCAGTTTCACTATTACCATTCATTCATGTCAGTCGTACTCAATAAGAAGCCAAGGCATCCACATACCATCATCAACCGTCAAACCAAACCAGTCGATATCCGACGACACAACATTTAAAATGCATTTTTTATCCCATGTCTGGAGAAAAGCAAGACATGCATTGGCAGATATGCTTATCAGTTTACCTTGGCTTGTAAGCTCTCAAGAATAATTATAAGACCTTGAACTGTACTCACAAGCTTCGGTGGATCGGAACGAGTAACCTTTATGAACAAGGCTTTCGATATTATACTCGTCTTCATTGGTTTGAACTAAAGTGAGATTACTACGCTGTCGAAAATCAACTGAGCCATCAGTATGCAGAAACGCAAGAATAGGATCGTAGTCGACAGTCTTGATAGCTGACACGACTTTCGGTATCTTCATATCAGGTAATCTTCTCAGAACATCATTTGTCTACCTTTCAAGATTAGTAAATTCCACAAATAACGCATTTAGACGTACATCAAGAGTTTCAATCTTGCCTTCAGTCGTTCTTAGGGTCGAGAAGATCTCGAGAGCTTCATACTTTAGGCCAGCAACATCCCATGATGCAATGGTGGTCGAAGTTTTGTCCGGAGTCGACAGTAATGCAAAGATCTTGAAATTTCCATTTGTTGGGTCTGACATTATGGGAGGAGGAATCAATTGCAAGTCATAGACATGTACAGCTCTTGAAGTTCCAGCATCTTCCGTGTCACCTTGTGAAGCTTTTTTCTGCAACAGAATCCCATCGAGTGAATGCAGGGTCTGAACTTGCAACTGTGCAAAGGCTGGTTGACCGGAAGACCAGTTCAACGTAACACTATATAATCGAAGACACGATGTATTCGAGTATGTAGTCAAATATAGCAAGCCTGTACATTGCTGTTCGTCAGTACAGTTGTCAGTCAGATGACTTAATCTATAACATACAATCTGCATCCGCAAATGCGGCATGCGTCAATACCTCGTTTGTGTCAATCATGTCCGCAATCGGATGTATGATTTCCAACCATGTATTAGAGCCTTGCTGAATAGTTAACTTTATATTAGCAGATGCAGTCACGGAGAGGAATGCCGATCTGCCATCATTTGCATGATGTGGCCAAGCGATTGAAGTGACACCAAGTGGATTCGTCCAATCAGTCCCAGGGACTATTGTCTTTGCTATTTGTGGTATCTAAATGGAAGAATGTGATGTCACTATGTATAGCCAAAAGATTTGCAGCGAAGGACTAACACTGAACTGCTGAGGATGAACTCGTAACCAATGTAGACCTACAACATTGGTAGTTTCTTCGATAGCTGAAGCTCCTGTCACACTTTGCGCTTGTAGTCTGTCCAAAGCTAAAGCGGTTGAGAATATATGTGATTGTCCATTTTGATCAATGGCGACCAATTCTGTACTTAGACCATTCCATTGCAGGTGTACAAATCGAATGCCCGGAGGAGCTTCAGATTGTTGCCTGGAGGGTTTGCTGAGTGTCCATCCATTCGTTTGTCTATCCTTTAAAGTCGTTCGTAGTTTGATCCGTTTCCCATCAGCCGAAAGATATGCAATGCTTCCACTCTTCGACCATGAAATTCGTCTTTTGAGGAAGGATTAGTCATATATCATGTCAGCAGGCTACGGTTCACATACTGACAGCATCCACTTGCATAACGTCTGTCAAGTTGCTTGGTCATGTAGATATCGCGAGTGTCTGCACTTGATTCTGCTACATTATTCGACGACATCTCTTCGCCAAATAGATCAAGCATTGACTCATCCATGAATGGCATTGCAATACACGGGGAGAATAATGTGGAGATGTTCAATAACTACATAAGATAGTGATGCTGTGAATGTAGTACATGGCAAATTGACATTGGTAATTAATTCTTGGTGTTGACGTCACGCTGGAGACACTAGAGCAAATCATGATATGCGATACATAAATACAGTGTTACGAATATTCCAACAAGAACCAGTATAACTGATTCAAGATAGCATGATTGTAATCATCAACATTGAAAGTAAAGCAGCCCGGACATGAAAGGGCATAACATCTCTACGCAATTGACAATGTTTTGAATATTAAAAACACAACCAGGCTGAAACTCTAAGATGAACTGTAAACATTGTAGATAGTAAAAATAACAGATCCCCATATCTTGGCAAAGATCAAGGAACGCGAACTGAGAAAAATAGTGTGGAGAAATGAAGGAGGGTCAACCAAAGACCGTTATTATTTCACGGGCTCTTTAGACAACTTCCCACCTCTACTTCAGATTTTTGGATTTGTTGTTCTTCTCTCGCCGTACTGAATATTCCGCCCAAATCACGACCTCTGACTTTTCTAGCATGATCGCAAAGTAGATGAATGGTCGCGAGTATTGTCATGGCTAGTTAATCCGGCTCGGAACGCTCTTTCTTGTAACTTTACGAATTTTGGCTTGTCAACTGCTGAATTTAATAATAATACATTCCTTCCACTTTTGTTGTCATGAAACCCATACAAATCATGAATGGAGGATCTAGCGACTGCAGCTCACCTCTGAGCTCACGGTCGGACACTTTATCACCACCTCCCTTCCATTTTGAACAGTCCTATCCTTCTCCACCATCATCACAGGAAGCTTCCGATAACGATTCCAGCTGTACTGGTCATGGAACAAAGCGGATGATGTCGGACCAAGAAGGACCCCCACCAGCCAAAAAGCGACGTGTCGCCGAGAAAAAACCTAAATCTACGGAATACTTGGATTTAACAAAGCTTACACTCTCTGTTGAGCAATCTGTCCAGCTTGACCGACTTGTCAAAGCGTTGCATGGAAAGCGCAAGGTAGTTGTGATTGCTGGTGCAGGTATATCAGTTTCTGCCGGAGGTATATATCTGCCTTTACAAGCCCACTTGTCTCCTATGGATTTTGTCTAATCTCTCTACAGTCCCGGATTTTCGATCATCTAGCGGTTTATTTACAACACTTCGTGCCGAACATAACCTCAAAGGTTCGGGAAAGGACCTTTTTGACGCATCAGTCTACAAAGATGCGGATTCAACTTCGTATTTTCACGACATGGTTCGCAACTTGTCCAAGTTGACTAAGAATGCAGAAGCTACAGCATTCCACCATCTAGTTGCTAGTCTGGCACAAGATGGACGTCTGCTGCGACTTTATACACAGAATGTAGATGGAATTGATACATCATTACAACCATTAATAACAACGGTTCCACTTCAGAAAACGTCAGAAGGGAAATGGCCAAAGGCTGTACAATTACATGGAGGACTTGACAAAATGGTTTGCACCAAATGTGGGCATTTATCCGAATTTGATGCCAGTCTGTTTGAGGGTCCAGTTCCACCAATCTGTCCCGAATGTCAAGAGCAGGATCGCATTCGGACGCAGCATGCAAATAAAAGAAGTCACGGGGTTGGCTTTCTCAGACCGAGAATGGTCTTGTATAATGAACATAATCCGGATGATGTAGCGATTGGCAATGTTGTTGCTGAAGATTTGCGGAAGCGTCCAGATGCAGTAATTGTAGTGGGAACCTCGTTGAAAATTCCTGGAGTTAAACGTATAGTCCGAGAAATGTGCGGAATCGTGCGAGATCGTAGAGATGGCATGTCTGTGTGGATCAATAATGATCCTGAACCTGGAGGTGCTGAATTTAAAGATTGTTGGGATATTGTGGTACGTGGTCCGTGTGACCAGGTTGCTAAACACGCGAAACTCCCTCGATGGTACGAGATGGACGTTTCGACCGATGTCACTGAAGAGGATTGGGAAGAAGCTAAAGTCAAGGATACTCATGTGGTTATTAACACAACTTTCAAGCCTATCCCATCAACAGATCCTTTTAGGACTGCCCCAGCATCTCCTGATTTCTCACCGTTTGCTTGTAGGAAATATGACGCCGAAGTAGAGACTTTACATGCCCCTCCAACACCATCAAAGTCTCCGTCAAGAAGTCTCATGAAAAAGACCCCACTACCGACAGCTTTTGATGTTTTGAAGCTTAAGAAAGCGGTTACAGATGGGAAAACCAAGACGAATGCTGGACGTAAGCCTAAAGCGACTACTGGAAAATCAAAGCCGAGAGCAAAGGCCAGCAAGATCTCTACTGTACCCAATATCAGAATCGATCACAAGATGACTCAATCGAAATCATCAATGACAAAAGTTGTTGTTTCAAAGGGTAACGTCATGGATCCTGTACATGTTGCAGATATTAGAAATAATTCGGTCATTATCGATTGATATGAGTTAATCTCTCTCGTTTGTTCTGTCGTTATTTGGTCCTGATTATCGATTCAATAGCATTGCAAAGGAAAGGGGCATGGGTAGAAGGAAATTATTGGCAATTATTTGTTTTCTACTTGATTTATAGCATTATTAATATAAACTTGTATTGTCACTCTGTTCTTGTGATTAATATAAACATTACAGCTTTGCCTTGTTCTTTTTAATTGCTCCATTGTTATTTGCCTGTTGCATCCTTTTCTGCCACCAATCGTTTACATCTTTCTTCGTCTCATCGTTGATGACAACTCTGTCCTCACGTGAAATACTCTGGACAGCAGTTGAAATCAAAGCTGTCTCCTTTTTCCATTGTCGAATCTTGTCAATAATCCATCGTGTACTATGCTCCACTACACCCTTTACATCCTCCATCGGGACCAAATGTCCAGTCTGCAGAACGACTTCTTCGACCTGCCCTGCATCTTTCCCACCACTTCCTCCAAGACCTGTACCCGTGACATCCAAACGATCACGACGATCCGAGATTTTCGACATGGGAGATGTCGCTCCGAGGATATATAAAGTCGGCGGCCGCAGGGATGGTAAACGAGAAAACGTCTCTGACGGCTCAGGTCTATAAAACGGTTGAGTTCTGAACTTGTCGTCTGAGAAATTCAAATCTGGATACGTGAGATGAGTCGGGGGTTTGGAGGTGGGTATTGGGCGCATGAAAGAGAATAGTTCTTGGTGTTTCGAAGTTCGCAACGTCACTGCATAATCATCACCATTGTTGTTGTTTTCTTGAGGAGTAGTGGGACAAAGACCGTGTTCGATCCAAGCTTCCAAAGCACGGGGATCCCAAGATTTATAGAATGGGGATTTCTGAAACGAGGCCCGGGCGGAAGAGAGAGACGGCCATGAATCTCGTCGTTTGAGGGATGCTATTACCGGACTCCACACTTCTGGCACGTCGTTGCGAAGAATCATTGGTTCGAGAAGGATCAGAGATGTGAACAGTCGAGGATGCACGAGGGATAGATTGACGAGATTGTTACCACCCATGGAATGTCCGACTCCCATGATTGGAGCGACGATTTCTGTTGAGAATGCGTTGGTGAGCATTAATAGATCCCGGGCGTGGTCTGTCCAGTGAGCTGTACTGTGTTAGTTTCGATGCAACGATTGACTCGCAAAGAGATTAAGATGGGAATGGAATTTATATGTATATATTGTAAGACATAAAGCTTACTATCATTGCCTAGTTTACCATCATTCAATCCTGAAGAATAGCCTTGTGCAGCTACATCAGCGATCCAGATACTTCGAATAGAAATTGATTTTTTGTGTAGACTTTTGTAGAGATCGTCCCATAATGGTTCATACATTTCCTACCAACCATTCATTCAATATTCACAGGGTTATACAGCTTACTTGAAAAACAATTACCTTTGGGAAACCATTCGCATGGGCTCCTATGATTGTTACATCGCCATTTTTTGGTCTAGGATTGTCTAGTGGGATGTATTGTTTCACAGCGAGGAACAAGGGTTCGTCATTTGCATCAATAGTAGCACGAGGGTATTCTCGTATATGACAGCATTGAACCGTGTGTTCTTTGACTTCGAAGTATTGAGGAGCCATCAAGAAATCTCCTTTTTTAATTATGCTTGATTATGAGAAGAAAATGTAAAAGTCAATTAAAGTCAGAAATGACACGCGAATAAATACAATGCGTCAAAACGAGATTTTATCACCTTGTACAACACCATCATTTCACATGAATGGATATTTTGATTGCACAGACACCCTGATTGGCTGATCTGTTGAACCATTACACAAGGATGAGGAGGCACGGCACGATGGTAGATTATGAACAAATTCGATGATCAAAAGTCACGTGCACAGAAATCAAAATAACGAGGGTTAAGAAATTCGATTTCATCGACTACATTAATCATTAGCCATGAGATGATAGGTTGGCCACTGCGATGCCAAAGCTTATCGCAGTCGATTTACCACTCATTCCATCATAGCAACACTCTATGCTTCCGGTCATTAAAGAGACCCTGGTCAACAATAAATCATGTAAGAACCGCAGCATCGAGTTCTCGACATGTCGTCTCAGAACTCGAAAGACGTATATCACAAATCCCAATCGAGAGATTTCGTAATTTCTGTATAGTCGCACATGTAGATCATGGCAAAAGTACATTGAGCGACCGACTGTTAGAATTGACGGGGACTATCAAAAAGGGAGAAAATAAACAAATTCTCGATAAACTCGATGTGGAAAGACAAAGAGGGATCACGGTCAAAGCTCAGACTTGTAGTATGGTATATAATCATAATGGAGAGGATTACTTGTTACATCTGGTAGATACACCTGGACATGTCGACTTTAGAGCAGAAGTGTCGAGAAGTTATGCCAGTTGTGGAGGAGCTTTGTTACTTGTCGATGCAAGTCAAGGTGTTCAAGCACAGACTGTCGCAAACTTCTATCTAGCGTTTGCAGAAGGACTGTACCTACTTCCAATCATCAATAAAATCGATTTACCTTCTGCAGATCCGAAAAGAGCTTTGCAGCAGATTAGAGACACATTTGAATTGGATGCTGATACGGCGTTATGTGTATCTGCAAAGTCAGGTCTGGGTGTTGAAAGTATATTACCTTCGATCATTCAGAACATTCCACCGCCAATAGGAAATGATAATAAACCATTGAAATTACTTTTAGTAGATTCCTGGTATGATAATTATCGTGGAGTTGTATTGTTGGTGAGAGTGTTTGATGGACAAGTCCGAGCAGGTGATCAACTCGTATCTTTTGGAACTGGTTTGAAATATACAGTAGGAGAAGTGGGAATCATGTACCCAGAAGAGACCTCCCAGACTGTAATCCGAGCAGGACAGGTTGGTTATCTATTCTTCAACCCAGGGATGAAGAAATCACAAGAGGCAGTAGTTGGTGATACTTATACCACTGTCGGGTCTGAGAAATTAGTCGAACCACTTCCAGGATTTGAAGAGCCTAAATCAATGGTTTTCGTCGCCGCCTTTCCTACCGATCAAAGTGATTACGAACATCTAGAAGACAGCATCAATCAAGTCATGCTTAACGATAGGAGTGTCACGCTTCAAAAGGAATCTTCCGAAGCACTTGGAGCAGGCTGGCGTCTAGGTTTCTTGGGCACCCTTCACTGCTCTGTCTTTGAAGATCGATTACGACAAGAACACAGCGCAACAATCATCATAACCCCACCGTCCGTTCCTTATAAACTAATCGACAAATCAACCCATCAAGAACGTATCGTTCAAAACCCAAATGACTTTCCAGACACAAATCTCAACAACATCGAAGTCCAAGAACCATTGGTCCTCGTCACAATCACTCTACCAGAAGAATACCTCGGCCGAGTCATCGATCTCTGCGAATCCAACCGCGGCATCCAGCACGAACTAACCTTTTTCACCGCCACGCAGGTCATTCTCAAATACGACCTTCCGCTCTCCCAGCTCGTCGACGACTTTTTCGGAAAACTAAAGGGCCAGACAAAAGGCTACGCCTCGCTCGATTACGAAGAGTCGGGCTGGCGGAAAGCAGAAGTGTACAAGCTGCAACTGCACGTAAACAAATGTCCCGTCGACGCCATTGCGCGCATCGTGCATAAATCCCACGTCGACAAGATTGGGAAGGAATGGGTCGGCAAGTTCAAACAACACGTGGACCGACAGATGTTTGAAATCGTCATACAGGCCGTCGTGGCCGGGAAGAAAGTCGTGGCTAGAGAGACGATCAAGCCGTTTCGAAAAGACGTCTTGGCGAAATTACACGCCAGTGATGTTAGTAGGAGAAGAAAGTTGTTGGAAAAGCAGAAAGAGGGGAGGAAGAAGTTGGCCATGAGAGCCGTGGGGAATGTGGTTATTGATCAAAAAGCTTTCCAAGGATTTCTGGCAAAGTGAACTTTTTAATATTACGATGAAAATTAATTGAAGAAACATCAAAAGAAGGTAGAAAGGGGCGCTCTATAGCCTGTTTGGTATCTATATACATTATATAAAACATATATATCTAACCATCCATCTCTTTCTTGAAGCTTTGGTATACTGATAACTTTTTTTTTCTTTCTCATAAGATCAACATTATAAACGTGGATATAATATTTGTGGAAATCATAATCATGACAACTATGGTTATCTTTTTTTGTCAAAAAGGCCCTATTTAATTAGGACAATTTGCTTGGACGTGTCCAGGTTGTTTACAGTTGTAACACACACGTTCTCCTGAATTGTCAGGATTGGTGCAATCTCTGGAAATGTGTCCTTGTTCACCACCTATAAAATAATAATTAGTACATCATGAAAATAGTGTCATGATCATATCTTACATTTATAGCAAGTTACGGTACTTTCTTTGCGACCGTATGACCTCGGTTGATAACCACCATCGTCTTGAGCGGGAGGGTTTGTACAATCTCTTGCGAAATGTCCAGGCTGGCCACATTTATAACATTTTTGTTGTTCTCTGCCTTGACTATAGTTGTTCTGTCGATTGTTTGAACGAGCCTTTGGTGGAAGAGGACAATCACGTGCGATATGACCATAACCATTGCAATTATAACATTGTTGACCTCGTGATCCTTCAATTTGCGGTGCGCCGCTGTCGCCGGCAATTGATTTCTCAGTGCAATCACGAGCGAGATGTCCGACTTTTCCGCAATTGTAGCACTTCTTGTCGGCTTCCCGAGCATTGGCAGCGTCTTGGCTCGCAGGCTCGGTACAGTCACGGGCCAGGTGACCTGCTTGACCGCAGTTGTAACAGGTTGGCTTTGCAGCTTCTTCGGGACAAGCACTCTTGACGTGACCTTCCTTTCCACAATTATAGCAAGTGACCTTTTTGGGAAGTGGACATTCGCGTGAAAGATGTTCGGTGGAACCGCCTTGTTATAAGAGTCAGTTATTGCTCTTTTTTATCGTCATCTTTATTATCGATTTCACATACAGTTGTAGCAAGCTTTACCACTTGCGACTGGAGCATCAGCCATTGTGGAGTCGGCTGCTACTGCAGGTGCAGTTGCAGTTGCATCTACAGAAGATGTGACAGGGTTTTCAGTAGTGGTATCCATTATTGTGATATTTCTCTTGTCGATTGAAAAGAGGAAAGTATTGGGGACTCGTCGATCGCGCAAACTGCTATGTATACAATTGTTACAAGCCGACAGAGTCGAAGCCCTGGTCCAGACTAAATTTTCTTAAAGCTTCGGAAAAAATTGATTTGCAGCGTGGGCACGTGCACGGTCTTTCCGCACTGGTGGAACTAAGAAGTAAAAAGCTTAAACCTTACCGTTTGGGATATCATCGTGACGTGGTACAGTAGACCGTACTCTTTGTATTGTGAGTTGCGTATCATGATAATTCCATCTGGTTACCATTCGTGATACCAATCGAGTCTTCATCTTGTGATTCTTGACTGATCAATTCCCTGCTTTGACATCCAGGACAATTGTGCACGACTTCGTGACAAAATACGTCACAATCTATACAGAAATGTGATTCACAGACAGTACATTCGTATCGACTGCTCTCACTTGCGCCTTCAGCTCTTCTTGTACTTGACTTTTGTATTGCAATGGATGTGATGTTTGAAGTCGCCGGACCATATTCTGCAGGTATACTTGGAAATGCAGTCAGACATCCATAACATTCAACGCTTTGCTTTCGTCGCGCTTTATCCCATGACACTTCGACCCAATTCATAAGCGGAAACAGGTGGTGATAACTTCGTGCCAGATGTGTTGACAATATCAATGTGAGATCACATGCAGGACATGTTGCTGGCAGACCACATACTTTTGCAGCACATCTCGAACAGCGATACCCTCCCATGTTCAAGTTTCCGTGACATGCACATAAAGTAGGACTAGTTTCCACCACTCGAGAAGGAAACCCCATCATCAAAAGTGCTGCTTTGTTACGTTCTCGCATTTCTTTGTCAGTGGCTCTTACGACTGGTGGCGTTGTGACTGCCATGAGTAACTCCTTAAAATCAACTTCGTCAACAGCTACGTTATACGTAGATGTATCGCCACCATTTGTCTTTGCACAGATCTCGTTACAAATGTGCATTCTAGCTGCTAACCCAATGATAGTGATTCGTAACTTGTCCCGAACACACGCCCTAATCGTTTCATGAATATCGCCCGGATCACTCGATAATAACGCTCCTAGAATGAATATAACTTCTCTAGTGCCATGAGATGGCGTATGATATAGAGCAGCACGAGCCATCTCGAGAGCGTTCTGCAGACTAGGATTACCCTTTGGTTCAGAAGTCCGCAGAGCCCTCACTGCATTGATATGATCGTTTGGATTTCCAGACATATCACTCACACGCATAACAACTCCGTCGCGCATACCTAAAATACCCAATTGAGAGATGGGGTTTTGCTCAAAGAACTCCTGTATAAATGTGACCAAGTAATTAAGCATCAGTAGATAACGTGTCGGTCTCAAATCTTTCTCGTTCATGGCTGTAGATAAATCCAAAATCAGCAATGTATGTCGAATGATACCCCTCTGAAGTGGCGTGGTGTCCTTGAGCAGTCGTCTTCGTTTATCGGCCTCTTCCAACCCCCCAAGTACAGCTTCAATCCTCCCATCTGCGCCTTCTTGGAGATCCCAATTCTTCGATGCGGCTGCTTCCCATGCTTGCGTGGTTCTATGCTTGCTTTTCGTCCCATTTGCTCCTGTACCTGAGCGACGACCTCCTTGGATGTTATGATCAGCATGAGTCTCTTCGTCACTCGACGCATGAAAATCGGAATCAGAGGCCGGCATTCTTGGATCAAAGTATTACAGTCACAAGGAAAACATAATGACAATTTACAAGACGACCCAAATTGTACGGTCTGATTATTGGTCAGTATCAAATTTCCATTGTCAACAGTCTCACAAATTAGTCACATACAGTGTCTTACAAATGAAAGAAGATGCTGAATCAAAGTCGGGATCGAAAATTATGAGCTGGGATGGAACAGTACCGTTGTGGACAATTCTTATAAAATTCTCAACTAACGATTTGACAGGCTCATTCACTTTGAACATCACAATATAATCTATATGCACCACACACTGCTCTCTAAATATGTTTTGAATGGGTATCTCATTTGTACATTTTATATTATTAGACTTATTATTAATAATTACGATTAGTTATGGAGCAAAGATGATATTGTACTAAAATTACCACATGTCCAATAGCTTAAAAATAGTCATGTCAAAAACGCTCTGCGGGTATTTTTTTACTTAAAGACAAGAACAGAAAAAGGGAAAAGTCGATGCAATGAGATAATCCTGAGTATGTGCGATGTGGAGGCGTCGCACACAAGGATATAGGTTTGTTTATCGAGAATTGTTCGAGAGTTGTTGGTTAGCGTGTAAATAGCCAGATCATATCTCTCTGACGGGTATGGGCCAGTCATCTTCCGTGATAGATGTCCAGTAAACCCATAACAGGACTACCGTCCCTATGTTGCAGAGGACTTCGAAAAATCCCCCATTGATAGCACCGTTCGTACCGTTGCAAATGTGTACACTGATCACAAATTGAAATACCTGTCCCAATGCAAAGACCAAGACTGCAGCGATAAGATATACTAAGAGCATGTCAGCACTTGATCATTGGTGACCATCATCCAGATGACTTACATAGCGGACGAGTTTCTCTCAAGACCCTTAATACCAAGTTTGCGGAAAGTACGACAAACAGAACTATAAAGATCAACGGTACTAAAAGGTAAAGCGTATAGATGGAATAAGATTGATTGGGTGAATTGAGTGTGCTGTTGAAATAACCTGTCCAGCTAAATCCAGTATCCAGTGCGATATAACCTGTTCCAACAAATAGTGCTGTAGCAGATGCAAATATCAAGCCCAAAGACAATGGTGTACCGTCATCGAGTAACTGATATCCAACCACTCCGTTCATTAACAATATCCATGTGGTTGAAGTGACAGCAGCAATGTTGATGGCGGTGAAAACTCTCTTGACACCACTTTGTAGTGGAAAGCCACCAACGGAGAATATCTCGGAGATGGAAATAATAATATAGCCAAGTAAGAATAATTGAAACTCCCTGGTAATGGTCAGTTGGGATCCAATAGAAATATTGTATTATTGTGTTCCTACGCACCTTCTTCCAACAGCCGCTCGTTTGCGATTCGATCGAATCAACAGTAACAAGGCTATGACTATAGCAATACCGTCGAGCAATATCGTTCCTAAATTGGCCAACCGTCGACCACCGCTTAGCGATAAACCTCTTAATTCACAACCAGAGGCATAGTCGTTCGTGGTGGAGTGAGGATTGAGGAGGAACAGATTACATGGCGGTAGAGTAGAATGAGTGTTTCCAGTATCGCGGCATAAGTTCTGACATATCTACGTCAACTATCCTCTCGATTATATAAATTGAATATTGGTATTTGTGCTTACCTGAAACTTGCCGTATTGAGTCATTGTAGTGAGCGTATGTAACGAAGGAGCGCGAGGACCAAAACTGCATGTACTGTAACCAGACCCGTCCCTCTGACAGATATAATGAGTCCTTTAGAACGACAATAATATTGAAAATGTCAAACAAGCTGAGAGATGCGACTATGGCCAGGCGAAGCACGACTGATTCGACCAGTTCCTGGGAAGCAGATTGGGTGCGTGCGGGAAAAACCAGGGGAAACGATTTGACAACCCGAGAAAAGAAAAAGAGCAATCGCAACAAAAGGTACCAAAAGAAGGTTGTTGGTCCAGAGAGATTTGCTGCAAGGGTTATAAGGTGGGGGTGCAGAAATAAATGAAGGCTTCTGACTTTAGCGTGAGTTAAATTTTCTGCTTTGTTGTTTTTTTAGAAACTGAACCAAGGATACGATTGTCCCGTATGTCAGAAGTAGACGTCGAACTTTTGAATGTTATATGTGCTTTTATTGAATTATTATTGTATGCAAGTGTAAATTTGATCAGATTAACAATATTGTGAACCTCTAATTAGGTAAAAGTGAAGGTCTATATGAGAAAAAGCGAGTGAGGAAATGTGAGACAAGGATGTCTGCAGATGTACGAGTCTAATTTGACCCAGAATGCGAAGAACTTTTGAGGTCAGAAAACTTTTTGGTCTATTATTACAGACGTGAGCGAAGAGGACCTGCGGTCTCAAGCGTCACAACGTTTGCGATTTTCAATACGGTTGGTCAATTATTAAAAAGCAGAACATGCTGACACAAATAACGTTGAAAGCAAAAGATTTGAAGGAGTCCGTGCTTGATTCGAGTTTGCTGATCACCTGGTATGACGCTATATTGTTGCACAGGCAACAGGAGATATTCTTCGCGATTCTTTGGCTATTTTTATTTCTTTCATGTTATAATGTTGGTCGACTTGTCTTTTTATTCTTATACAAATGCAATCTCCAATCTCGAATCTTATATAGAATGATGATTATTATGATGCAAAGCTGCAGGGTGACGCCATAGTTTTCTGACCCCATTGACATATTTTCCTGCTAGAGATCTGACATTGGACGGAACTCGCTTTTGACAGCCGTTGTGACGACTCTGAAACACTCGCTCCAAACGTTCACATCATCACCATGGTGATTCTGCAATATCCTATTATATTCCAAGTGCTATCAAGCCATACCACTGCCACAATAGTCTAATCAGGATTGGTGACTTATCATGAGAGTGGTCATAAAGAGTTATAAAGACTACAGTACTTTTAAAGTGTCACCTACAATGGACCGAGGCTAGGAAAATCCTTGTGACGCCTGGTAATACAGCGGATGATCATAACACGTGGCGGACGAAGTAAATCCAATTTCCTCAATGTAACGTGAAGTTTAATGGTGTATCATATATAGATATTGCCGGTCCCGATGAATGTCATACTGTACGCCTGCATTTGAATGAATAGAACATATCAAAACCTCGTTTCGATGACGATATAACCTTCTCTTGCCACGACCTTTTCACACCACAATCTTTAAGCATCTGAAACCATCTCAACATGACAAAAGTAACGGATGAAGATTCGAGCCGAAACCCAGCTGTAATATGCGTATTGTAAGTACGGTATCTTGATTCTGCCTAACGAATCACTGACTCACATGTAACAGCTGTGGAGCATATCCTGGCAACAATCCGGCATACTTGGAATCAGCTACAGAGCTGGGCAAACTCTTTCATCAACGAGGCATACAATTAGTGTATGGCGCAGGAACGACTGGTGTCATGGGTCAGATCGCGAAGACTCTTGTCAGTCTGTCAGGTCCTCAGTCAGTGCATGGCGTCATACCAGAAGCGCTTATGAAATATGAACAACACGATGCTTCAACCGAGGCCAAAAGAGAGGCGGAATATGGTCAAATGACAGTCGTACCCGATATGCACACGCGGAAGAGATTAATGGTCGAAAAAGTCATTCAGGGTGGCCCTGGGAGTGGATTTGTTGCCTTAAGTGGAGGATTTGGCACAATGGAAGAACTTATGGAAGTAACGACATGGAATTCATTAGGAATACATTCGAGAGGTATTGTGGTGTATAATATAAATGGGTTCTATGATGGTCTACTACAATGGATACAAAAGGCTAGTGAAGAAGGGTTCATCGGACAAGCTAATGCCGGGATCATTGTAGAGGCAAAGACTGCTGAAGAAGTGGTCAGGGCTTTGGAGAATTATCAGCTCTCTGAAGGACAGTTAAAGTTGAATTGGAAAGAGAGTTGATGGAGAGATGATCTGTTGTTTCATGTCTTATGACTCGCATGCCTAGGCTGGCTAGTATATACTCGCACCGCATTACGAATTGCATATAAGCATATCATAGGTAAAATTGGGGAGGCATGTAACTACATCTTTCTTATTTTAGTTATAGTTAGCATTGTTTGCCATATCGAATACTGTATGTCGATATAGTAAATCAAACCCGGTAGGTCTAATGCTATGACGCAATAAAGGTCGCTGTAACAAAGTATGACGTGAATTTAATTTTGAGACTTGACACTTTGCTACCATGATTGCTTAATACTTTTCAATGAATCTGCAAGGCTACACTATGGCTTATTCTATCGACGGGGTTACAGGAAAGGATGATGTGCCTTAGGAAGATCGATGAAGTTGACCAGTCTTAAATTGCATAATCATCAGCATGCAAGATGTCTTTAAGTGTCGATATTCTCGGTCCAGCTACGATAGAGCCATTGATAGCACAGTGTCGGCCAGATCTGCGGCTGGGCGATGATACTACTCTCTGGAGAGAATATTCGCTATCAGCATACAGACTGAACCTTGTAAGTGCTGATTTGTGTTTGAATTCTTCCAGTGACTCCAGTGACGATTGAACATCTTAACCACCTCCTGGTTGTCCTTACAAGATCTGCCCGACATTGACTGATGACATTAGACGGCACTTTCTCAGAATCATAACCTCTATATTGTAGCGGTTGGACCTAGAATATTCGTATTTGAGCCCAACTTTCCGCATCAGAGACTAGCTGATTCAGGGCCAAGGCTAATTATCGAAACAATACCTTCCGCACCGAATCTGTCTGGCCATATGAATCCATCAATACCGCATGCAATCAACAACCTCATCATTGGTGAATTCGGTATCGAGGAGATACTTGTAGTAGCTCGTGACAATGGCGATGTTGACAGTTATCTTGTTAGACACATACACGATAGCCTTAAGCGAGCACAGCAGAATGATCTTTGTAAATTAACCACAAACTTGAAGCCATTTTTTCAGAGGAATGTCGGAAAAAGTGCTTGGGGAATTGCTGTACACAAAAATGCTCGGTATATTGCAGTCAGTTCAAATAATCATGATGTGCATATTTTTGCGTTTGCTTTGGTTGACGACAAAATGGGTGGAACAGCCTTAAAATGGCGGCGTGATGTTGATATTACAATCAACATAGAGAATGGAAGTGCTAATATACCATGTATCAGCTTTTGTAACACGGTTGATGATAACGACGGCAAATGGTTGTTCAGTACTGATATAAACGGGACAACTGTATGCTATGATCTTTCTAATCTCGAGCTACCACAATCTATCAAGATCAGACCAACTGATCGAGATCAAAGATATGATATCAGCTGTGCGGGATGGATAATACAACCACTGGATCCTTGGATGTTCAAGGAAGTAAAAACTATAGAGTCGATGGACCAGTCTTGTGACTTTTTGCCTGGAAACATAGACGAGACTTTACCTATATGGGACGTGAAAGATTCCTTCTCCGACAGCCATGGAATCTTGACAGAAACTCAGCGCGTTGAAAGGACGACGCCGTTATCACAGGGAGATTTAGCTCGACTTGATAAAATGTATGGTACTATTGACATTTCTGTCTCAATCACTAATAATAACCCCTCGGCGACGGGATTTTCTGCTGCTTCAACCCGAGATGCACACTCGAACGATTCTACGGGGCCCGAACGTACTACTACATTGACCGTCAATGAATATTTCGCAGATTCGAGTAGTGTCAGTGAAGAATCGGGTTGGAACGCAGAAGCGGAAGAATCAGCAGCGGCGAACCTCTGGAGAGTAGCTACAGATGATATGCCGAATTCGGGTAACGTCGTGTCTAACAGCGAAGTGCATCATCATCAAATGAATGTCGACGCGAGCAATCCTCATCAAGAGACCAACGAAGAAGTAAATGGACATATGGGCGTGGGAATGTTTCAACAAATCGCCGATCTGATCAGTAGTGGAAGTGATGAAGAAAGCGATGAAGAATGGGATGAGGATCTTGACTACATGTTGGACCTTTCTGACGACGAATTTCCCATCAAGAAACAACCCGTCCGCTGTGAGCTTGGCAATTCTCGTTCTTTGTTTCCCAATTTAAAAGTTCCACTGCTATACATGTCACAAAAATACATATATATGTTGCAACCATCGACTAGTAAGTCGCCAAAAGCTACCGACCACTTTCCAATCATACTATACAGACATATCTGGGGTAGACACTTTGATGAATCTAGAAGTCAACTTCGCGATTTTGAAAGGTGTGCTCTATTTACTCAGATAGCTCAGCTCGGGCTTATTGTTGTTGGCAACCAGAATGGTCATGTGGCCATCTTGTCGACCATCAAAGCAAAGAAATTTACAGGGATGAATTTCCCAGATAGTGTAGGCCTAGAGTCTGTCCGAGGCAAATGGAAATGGATCTATGCATTGAGATTGGAAGCCATGCTTCCGGTATTTGATCAAGGTCATGAGGATATTAGACCCAGATGCCCCCTCATTGGCCTCACGGTAGGACCTATACAGGGCTCTTACGATCTACCAGATGATCGAAAACGATGGCGTTTGATGTTATTATATTTATCTGGCACGGTTCTCAGCTACGAGATTAGCAGAACATGTATAACCAGCGATATTAGTATATCCAGCATGGTCATTTGATGCCCTTTTCATGACTCTGTACATTATATACTTTCATTGTATTATAGAATATTAAAAATTTATCAACATGATTTATACAATCCCTCGCTATGCAATAAAATTCTGACACATCTTTATCAACTAATCTATGAAGACGATATAACATCATCCAATATCTCAACATGACCACCCGTAAGATCATTCGCTCCCACGGCTTCCATAACACTCTCTCCTACACTGGCCATTTTCCTCTCCACCATCGCTTTTAATTGCGTAGCATTCATATTCGGATCTCCAAAGACATAATACCAAGCTCTACGGATAATATTCGACATTGTCTGCGGCAGATAGAAGAAAATAGCCATCGACAAGGTAACCAACAACGAAAGAAAAATAATCCCTAGTAATTCATCGGTTTAGAATATTTCAATCTATATTTAGAAAAGAATATATTGGAGACGTACGGAATATTACCCTCTCGGTACGCGTCATCATGTATAGCGCAAACGTCACGTCGTATTGATATTTCTTTTTCCGTAGGTATGCTAATATGCGAGAGGGAGAGAGGGAAAATATAAGTATAGGTGGGAGTAGTATTATCGCGAGGAAGAAATATGTGCTCGTGTTGAATATAGACGCCATGTATGGGGAGTGGGATGAAGAAGGTGTATGGATAGGAGGTGTGCTTGTATCGGTCAATTGAGCGGACATGTTGTCTTGTTGTTCCCTTGTCATAAACAAATTTGAAAAGGTGAAGGGATAACGAAGTGATGATATTCGCGATTTTCCCCAGGTTTTTTGTAATCAATAAAATCTACAGATGTCATGCTAGTGAGAATACTGTAAGTTACTGTATGATACTTTAGTCATCTGCCATCTCCAACATTGCGCGGTATAAGTTGGCGTAAAGAGACGTGAAAGGAGGGGTGCAGACTTGTTGGCGGCAAAGACCGCATACGATATATGTAATTACTAGCCGACACAAGGAACAGTCAAGAAACAATGGATGCCTTTGAAAGTGATGAGGATAGTGATTACACTAGTTATTGGCGCGATTGGGTATGTACATAGTTCTTGTCTCTCTCCTTTCAATTATTCTGTATATTCATCTGAATGTGCTTGTTGATCTGTCTCTGGCTGTACTGTTATGGAAATTCTGCATTAACCCAAGGTACATTCGATTTAATGCTTTACAAATAAC
>Ga0160429_1000713_pt1 | contig 23300 bp, 16 predicted proteins | sample SolpanmetagenomR_FD_108199 | JGI IMG/M metagenome (GOLD analysis project Ga0160429, IMG submission 108199) | Solar panel surface microbial communities from Lawrence Berkeley National Laboratory, California, USA - R | ecosystem: Engineered > Built environment > Solar panel > Unclassified ...
GCGCCCGCCAGTAGCGGCCCTGGTCGCCGCGCAGCACGAGGTTGTCTTTCTTGGAAATGAGCGAGACGTGGCCCGTCGCCACGCCATAGAGCTTCACCTGGTCATACACCAGCACGTCGCCGCCCAGCAGGTAGCCGGGCGTTTCAATCTGGGCCTTGCGGGCAAAATTGGACACCCGCGTGACGGTATTATAGGTGCCCTTTTCGGCGTAGAGGTCGCCCTGCGGGCTTTTGATGCGCGTGGGGCCGTCGAAATACGCGATTTTACTGACCGTGTTGAAGGTCAGCGTGTCGTTGCGCAGGTCGGTGGGCTGGCCCTGCTCGTCGAGCGAAACTAGGTGCACATCGCGCTTGAAGACAAAGACTTTGCTATTGGTATCGTAGAAGCCCTGCTGGCTGTCGAGGGTATTCTTGGGATCTACGATGTGGCCACCCACGGTGTAAAAGGCCGTGCGCCGGGTGAGGTCGTAGTCGAGGGCCGTGGTGGTGAGCGTCATGCGCGGGTCGTGCATGGTCACGACCTGGCCGGTCATGCGGGCCGTGCGCTTGTTGCCGTCATAAAAGCCGCGGTCGCCGGTGATGGTCATGGTATCGCTCTGCACGATGCGCACGTTGCTAAACGCCTCAATCTCATTGCGGTCGAGGTACTGGTAGGCCGAGTCGCAGTACAGCAGCACGTCCTGCTGCTTGAAGACGACGTTGCCCAGCAGCTTACGGATTTTCACGCCGTTGAAGTCGCCGCCGCTCAGCTTGCCGGCGTTTTGCAGGTCCACGGGCGTGCCCTTGGCGGGCCGGGGCTGGGTAGTGGGGCTAGCGGGCCGGGGCGCGGCCGGGGGCTGGCGCTGGGCCCAGGCGGCCCCCAGCGGCAGCAAAAGCAACAAAAGCAGGAAAAAACGAGGAAGCGGCATTCGGGCCAAAGTTACGGCGGCGGGCGGGGCCTAACGCGCATCGCGGCCGGCTAGTGCCCGAAGGCCGGGCTCGCCTCCTCGCCTACCCACGGGCAGCCGCCCTTTTTTAGCCGCGGGCCGGGCCATTGGCGCCGCGGACGGGGCTAGCCAGCGAACTTTGTAGCCCCGCCGGCCGGTTTTGCGGGCCGCCTTGCTCCTTTCCCATGCTCGACCACGTTCGCCAGTTTATTGCTGCTAATTCTCTTTTCAACCTCGAAACCGACACCGTACTGGTGGCCGTGAGCGGCGGCCTCGACTCGGTGGTGCTGCTCGACGTGCTGCACCGGCTCGGGGCCAAGCTAGCCGTGGCCCACGGCCACTTCGGGCTGCGCGGCGAGGAGGCCGACGCCGACGAGCAGTTCGTGCGCAAGCTGGCCAAGCAGTACGAGGCGCCCTACTTCGCCGAGTTTTTTCAGACCAAAGCCTTTGCCGAGCGCGAGGGCATTTCGACCCAAATGGCGGCCCGGCTGCTGCGCTACCGCTGGTTTGAGCAGGTGCGGGAGGCCAACGGCTACGCCGTAATCGCTACCGCCCACCACCGCCGCGACGCCGCCGAAACCATGCTGCTCAACCTCACCCACGGCACAGGGCTGGCCGGGCTGCACGGCATTCAGGCCAAAAACGGCGCCGTGGTGCGCCCGCTGCTGGCCCAGGTCAAGGACGACCTCTACGATTACCTGGTCGAAAACCGCCTCATCTGGCGCGAGGATGCCAGCAACGACAGCCCCGTGTACCAGCGCAACCGCCTGCGCCAGCAGGTGCTGCCGGTGCTGCGCGAAATCAACCCCAACCTCGACAACACCCTGGCCAGCACCGCCGAGCGCGTGGGCGGCGCCGAAGAAATAGTGCGCCGCTACGTCGAAGACACTGCCGCCCAGGCCCGGCGCGATGCGCCCGAGGCCACGTACTTCAGCATTGCCACGCTCCAGAACACGGCCGCCACCACCCTGGTGCTGCACGAGCTGCTGCGGCCGTTCGGCTTTTCGTGGCCCGTGACCAAGGAGATTGTGGCTAGCCTGGGTGGGCTCGCGGGCAAGCAGTTCGACTCACCCACCCACCGCCTGGTGAAGGACCGCGACCAGCTCGTTATCACGCCGCGCCGGCTGGCCCAGTACGGTACTTTCCAGCTCGCCGAAGGCCAGGAAGACCTGCTGGCCGATGGCCTGCGCCTGCGCGCTACCCCGCACGCGGCGGCCGGCTACGAGATTCCGCGCTCGCGCAGCACGGCGGCCCTCGATGCCGACAAGCTCAAGTTTCCGCTCACGCTGCGCCGCTGGCAGGCCGGCGACTGGTTTATGCCCTTGGGGATGAAGGGCAAAAAGCACCTCAGCGACTTCCTCATCGACCAGAAAGTGCCGCTGAACCTGAAAGACGAGGTGCGCGTGCTGACCTCGGCCGACGGCAAAATCTGCTGGGTGGTGGGTTTCCGGGTCGACGACCGCTTTAAGGTGGACGAGGAAACCCAGCGCGTGCTGGCCGTGCAGCGGCTGTGAGGCGGGCCGGCTAGGGCTACTGCAAGCATTACCGACCTATCTCCGCGCATATATTGCTGGCTCATTAACCAGCAGTATATGCGCGGCTTTCGTTTACTATTGGCCCTAGCGACGCTGCCCGGCCTGCGGGCCGCCGCCCAAACCCCTGCCCTGGCCCCCGAGCCGGCCGTACTGGTGGGCACTTACCGCCTCAGCTACCAGCCCGATTCGACCAACCCCACCAAGCGCGCGGATATTTTTTACCTGCTGCTGGGCAAAACGCTGTCGAAATTTCAGAGCCGGGGCGAGCAAGCGGCCGACTCACTGCTGGCTGTTTTTGAGGGATTACCTTTTAATCAGGAGACGGCGCAGCTGTTATCCAAACAGATAGATTACCTGCCACGTAGCCGCTCGCACTACAGCATTTATAAAGCGGCCGGGCGTCTGTATTTCTACGACCGCATCACCAGCACGCACTACCGCTACGAGGAGCCCGCTACTATACTAAGCTGGACCATTATGCCCCCCACGGTGACCGTGGGGGGCTACGCCTGCCAGCGGGCCACCACCAACTATGGCGGCCGGCAGTGGGAAGCCTGGTTTACCCGCGAAGTACCCGTGAGTGATGGGCCCTATAAATTCAGCGGCCTGCCTGGCCTCATCGTGAAAGTCAGCGACACCCGCCAACACTACGTGTTTGAGTTGGCTAAGCTCACCAAGCCTACCACCGAGCGCCTCATCACACTGCCCAAGAAAACGCCGATTGCGACCGACCGCGCCGCCTTTCGCCGCGCCCAGGCCGCCTACCAGGCCGACCCCATGGGTAGCCTGGCGGCGGCCAACGGCGGCCGGGGCGGCGTGTACAGCACCGACGGCACTAGCCCCGAGCAGCTGGCTCAACGCGCCCGCGACCTCGCCCGCAAGCGCAACAACGCCCTGGAGCTGCGCTGATTTTTTATTTTTTCCCTTCTATGCGCAAACTTCTCCTCGCCGCCGCTAGCCTGCTGTCCCTGGCTAGTGGCGCCCAAACTGCCCCCACCCTGCCCGCCGACCAGGCCCGCGTGGAGTGCCACTACCGCCTCACCTACCGGCCCGACTCGACCAGTACCGAAACGCGCACCGAGCTCACGCGCCTGTAAGTAGGGAGTAAGCTCTCTCGCTTCGAAACCGAGAACGCGCGGTTTCTGGACTCGACCATAACCGGCGCGATAGCTACCGCGAACCTAGCCCAGCAGCGGGGCGAAACGCCACAAATTAATATTGATAACCCCGACCGCAGCCGGTTCAGCACCTTTTTTCGGGGCGTGGTTTTTAAGGTACCCACCGCGCAGGAGTTATTTCTCTACGACCGCATCGGCCCCGCCACCTATTATTACCAGGAGCCGGCCAGCCCCTTTGCCTGGGTCATTACTCTCGCCACCATCGCCGGCTACGCCTGCCAGCGGGCCACCACCTTCGGCGGGCGCACCTGGGAGGCGTGGTTTACCCGCGCCGTGCCCATTCCCGACGGGCTGTACAAGTTCTACGGCCTGCCCGGCCTTATCGGGAAGGTGGGCGATACGCGCGGCTACTACCTGTTTGAACTCACCCAGCTGCGCCAGCTAGCCCCACTGGCGGCCATTGCCCCGCCCAAAGCCGGTGCCAGACTCCTGCCCAAGGCCGAATACCGACTACGACCGCACTGCCTTCACTCAGCTGATGGCTAGCGGCAGCTTCCGCTTCAACGCCCCCGAGGAAGCCGAAAAAGCCCGCCTGCGGGCCCAGGAGCGCGCCAAGCGCAAGCCTAACTCGCTGGAATTAAGATAGTCTTGCCGGGTAAAAAATCTTAGTATTGCAGCAGAATACCAATCAAACATTTTGGCAGCTCACAAACAAACAATTTCTCTGTCAACACCTTAGCTAAACCAGGCGAATAACTCAGTATTTAAAATAGGAATTCCAGTTTTTTTTTGCGAAGTTTTACTGCTGTCTTCTGCCTGCCTAACTCGCTCAGCTTCTGGTAGCTGATACGGCGGGCTACGGAGGACGGCAGGCCGTAACCGGGTTGGCTACCCTCTTTCTATGCGACGGCCCATTATAGGTTCTGCACCTGGGCTCTATCGAAGTAGCAGCTGTATAATTCTGCGAGTATGGCAGAATAAAAATTTATAAATTTTCACATGAAAAAGTTTATTTTAGCTACTGCTTTGTTAAGCAGTTTCTCTCTGTGCAGCAGTGCTGCGGACTCACCAAAGCCATCAAGTGTATTAAAATCAAAAATAGCAGTACAGCCGCTTAAAACTAATGAAGTAATGTGCGCAGATTTTGTAATCTGTGAACAGACAGCAACTATTTGTGGCTCAACCCCATCACAAAGAGCACGCGTCTTTGAATATGCTGTCGAATCTTTATGTGGTGACGGAACTGTTTGGACCTAATTAGCAGATAATCTTCAAGCCTCGCTTGATAATCAAATTATTTTCCTATCAAGCGAGGCTTGAAATAAGTCAACACATTTTAAATGAAGCTGTACATTTTGACATTTGCACTATTATCTAACTCTCTTCTCTGTAGTGCTCAAAGCGTTATAGAACAGAACCCTGAACCAATTGAGTTAAGCTGCGTTTTTAAATTCACTTTTAAAACTGATTCTCTAAGTAGCGTCTTTCATTCTGACAACCAATTATTACAAATCACTAAAGACTTTTCTAAGTATGAAAGTAAAGGCCAAATTCTAGCTGATTCTCTTTTAGGTATTTTTAGTACTATGCAATTTAATCAAAGTAGTGCTAATTATTATATTCAACAACGCAGCAAAATACCACCTTACCGAACTACATTCAAGGTATACAAACTTAGGAAAGCTGGAATTATTCGTTTTTTTGACAGAATTACAATAAATGATTATTTTTACGATGAGCCAAACAATTTATTTGCATGGAATATTTTACCTGTAACTAAAAACATTGCGGGGTATGCTTGCCAGAAGGCAACTACTGTATTTGCAGGAAGAAGCTGGAATGTCTGGTTTACCCGTCAAGTTCCTGTTTCAGATGGACCTTATAAATTTCAAGGCTTACCTGGCCTCATTCTCAAAGCTGAAGACTCAAAAAACAATTTCATTTTCGAGATAATAAATATATCAAAACCAGCTAACAAAGTCACTTTGTCTTTTCCTGCTACTTCAAATGCTCACAAGACTACTAAAAACGAATTTCGTAAGGGCCGTGAAGCTAACCGAAAAGCCGGTTTTTCCCAGATGACAGCATCGGGTGAGCTTTCTGTGAAAAACTCAGAGCAAGTTCAACGTCAGCAAGCAACTAAGCCTTACAACCCAATTGAGCTACAGTAATTCTGTATACTATTTTACAAAATGCTAAAAATAAAAATTATATTTTTTTTAGCGATACCAACTTATTCTTATTCTCAAACCATCCTCACCGGCACCGTGCGCGACGCGGCCGGCAAGCCGCTGGAAGGCATCCTGCTCGAAGCCGAAACCAAGACCCAGCCGCCCGCCACGGCCTTCGTCATCTCGGGGGCCGATGGTAGTTTTAAACTGACCCTAGCCGCCACCCCGGCCAGCGACTCACTGCGCCTCATGGCCCGCGCCCTGGGCTACGCCGAGCAGCTCGTGCGGCTAGCCAACCGCAGCCAGCCAGTGGCCCTGACCATGCGCGAGAGCGCCACCGCCCTTAAGGAAGTAGTGGTGCAGGGCGCGCCCATCACGCGGCAGGGCGACACGCTCAGCTACAAGGTCGATGCCTTTGCCAACAAGAAGGACCGGGTGATTTCGGACGTGCTCAAGAAAATGCCGGGCATTGAGGTGGCCGGCGACGGGCAAATCAGCTACGAGGGCAAGCCCATCAGCAAGTTTTACATCAACGGGCAGGATTTGCTGGAAAGCCGCTACACCCTGGCCAGCGACAACCTGCCCAGCGATGCCGTACAGAGCGTGCAGGTGCTCGAAAACCACCAGCCCATCCGGGCGCTCGATAAGCTAGTGCACCCCGACAACGCGGCCCTCAACATCAAGCTCAAGCACAAGATAACGGCTACCGGCCAGGCCCGGCTGGGGGCCGGCGTGGTGCCCGCGCCGCTCGGGGGCCTCTGGAACGCCAACGTATCGCCGATGCTGTTTACCAAAAAGCAGCAATTCATCGACACCTACCAGAGCAACAACACCGGCCAGGACGTGGCCGCCGAGCTCAAGCCGCTGACCCTGGCCGACTTGCAGCAGCAGAGCGAGAGCAGCAACCAGAAGCCCGACCTCACCCACATCGTGGGCCTGGGCCAGCCGCCGGTGGCCAGCAATCGCTACCTGTTCAACCAGGTGCACCTGCTGAGCGCCAACCATTTGGTGACCATCAGCAAGGAGCAGCAGCTGCGGGTCAATGCCTCGTACCTGCACGACGCGCAAACCCAGCGCGGCGGCTCACAGACGTTTTATTATTTGCCCGATAACCAAATAGTTAAAATTACCGAGGAAAAATACAATAAGCTGTATTTCAACACCCTGCAAACAGATTTGGCATATATCAAGAATGTCAAGGACTACTACCTCAAGAATACGCTGAGTCTGGAGGGAAGGTGGGATTCGCAAACCGGCGACATCTACCGGGCCGAGAGCGGAGCGCGCATTGCGCAGGCGGCGCAGAACCCGTTTTTTGCCGCCACCAACCGGCTGGGGCTGGTACAGCCGCTTAGCGCGGGCAAGATTTTGCAGGTGTCGTCGCTGGTGTTTTTCACCAATTCGCCGCAGCGGCTGGCGGTAAGCCCGGGCGTGTTTGCCCCGGCCCTCACGGGTGGCGTGGCTTATGACACGGCCCGGCAGCAGGTGCGGCTGGGGTCGTTTTTTACGAGCAACTCGGTGGGCCTCACCGCCAGCCGCGGGCACTGGGCCTACGCGGGCACGGTGGGCTTTTCGCAGGAAAATCAGCGGCTGACCTCGGCGCTCGAAACCGCGCCGGTGCCTGCCACGGCCGGCCCGCTGCTGCGCAACGACCTGGACTGGGCCCGCGGCAGCTATTACGCCCAGCCCGGCCTCAGCTACAAAGCCGACCTCTGGAACGCCAGCCTCGACCTGCCGGTGAGCTACTATGACTTCCGGGCCAGTGACGACGCGCTGGGCGCCGGGCAGCGCCTGCGCGTGCTGGTGGCTGAGCCACGCCTGAGCGCCCGCCGCGACCTCGGGGCGCTGTGGTACGCCTCGGGCGGGGCCAGCCTGCGCAACGGCTTCGGCGATATTTCGCAGCTCAATTACGCCTACATCTTGCGCGACTACCGCACCTTGCAGCGCAACGACGCGCCGCTGCCGCGCAGCATCGGGCAGAGCTACCACGCGGGGCTGTACTTTAAGAATCCGCTGAAGTCGCTGTTTTTCAGCACCAATTATTCGTTCTCAACCACGCTCAGCAACCGCCTTTACAGCAGCCAGGTCGATGCCAGCGGGGCGCTCACCACGGTGGCGCTCGACCAGGACAGCCGCCGCATTGCGCACACCGTTTTCGGCAACGTGAGCAAATTCGTGAGCCCCTGGAAAACCAATTTCAGCCTCAACCTCTCGGCTAGCCTCAGCCGCCAGCCGCAGGTGCTGAACGGCCAGCTGGCCCAAACCACCAGCCGCTCGGGCACGGCCACCTTCAAAACCAGCATCTCGGCCTTCGATTGGGGCAGCCTGGAGTACAACGCCTGCCTCACCACCCTGCGCAGCCAGGTGGAGGACGCCCCCACCCAGCCGCTGGCCCTGCTGCAAGACCACCACGCCAGCGTGAGCATCTTCCCGGTGGGCCGCCACGCCCTCACGGCCGCTGCCGACTACTACACCAGCCAGGGCCCCAGCGCGCCGGTGCGGGCCGTGTTTGCCGACCTCACCTACCGCTACACGCTGCCCACGACCCGCAAAATCGATTTGGAAGTGCGCTGGAACAATATTTTCGACACCCGCCAGTATCAGTACGGCTACGTGAGCCAGGTTACGCTCGTGCAGAGCACGTATCAATTGCGCCCGGCACAAGTGCTGGCGCTAGTACGGTTATCGTTGTAAGTAGCGCGGAGCTTCCGCTTCGTGCGCGAGCGCAGCGAGCAACTCGCGCTAGGGTCGTCCGGTTCCGCCTGCTCGCTACGCTCGCGCACGAAGCCGGCGCTTCGCGCTACTGAAACTGCGCGTTGCGTGCTTGCCGCGCAGCTTTCGGGTGTACTTTTACCGCGCCAGAGTTGCTGGCACCGTTCCCTCCTACTCTTCAGTTATTCCCATGAAAGTTACCGTAGTTGGGGCTGGCAACGTGGGCGCTACCTGCGCCGACGTGCTCGCCACCCGAGAAATTGCCAACGAAATCGTTTTGGTTGACATCAAGGAAGGCTTCGCCGAAGGCAAAGCCCTTGATATCTGGCAAAAAGCCCCCATTATCGGCTACGACTCGCGCACCGTGGGCGTCACGGGCGACTACGCCCGCACCGCCGATTCGGACGTGGTGGTTATCACCTCGGGCCTGCCCCGCAAGCCCGGCATGAGCCGCGACGACCTGATTGCCACCAACGCCGGCATCGTGAAATCGGTGACCGAGCAAGTGGTGAAATACTCGCCCAACGCCATTATCATCATCGTGAGCAACCCGCTCGACGTGATGACCTACCAGGCGCACCTCACCGCCAAGCTGCCCCGCGAAAAGGTATTCGGCATGGCCGGCATCCTCGACACGGCCCGCTACCGCGCTTTCCTGGCCGAGGCTCTCAACGTGAGCCCCAAGGACATTCAGGCCGTGCTCATGGGCGGCCACGGCGACACCATGGTGCCCCTGCCCCGCTACACCACCGTGGGCGGCATCCCGGTTACCGAGCTCATTGACAAGGATAAGCTCGACGCCATCGTGGAGCGCACCAAGAACGGCGGCGGCGAGCTCGTGAAGCTCATGGGCACCTCGGCCTGGTACGCGCCCGGCGCGGCGGCCGCCCAAATGGTGGAAGCCATCGTGCGCGACCAGCGCCGTGTGTTTCCGGTGTGCCTGGAGCTGCAAGGCGAGTACGGCATCCACGGTGTGTACCTCGGCGCCCCGGTTATCCTGGGCAAGAACGGCATTGAGAAGGTGATTGAGCTGCAACTCAACGACGACGAGAAAGCCCTTCTCGAAACCTCGCGCGGCCACGTGAAAGAGGTGATGGATGCCCTCGACAAGATGAGCGCCCAGCCGGCTGCCTAGCCCGCGCCCGCGCACCAAGTAGCAAGCGCCGCTCCCTGCCGGGGGCGGCGCTTTGGCGTTACAGCCCTAGTATACCCCGGGCTGGCCCCCGCACTAGGGGGTTGGCGTGGGCAATAAGCCCTGCGTGCTCGCGTAGCTGATGAGCGCGGCGGTGTTCCGGCAGCCGGTTTTCTCCAGGATGTTCTGCCGGTGCGTCTCCACCGTTCGCTTGCTGGTAAAGAGCTGGTCGGCAATCTGCCCCGTAGTGAGGCCCTCGGCCACCAGGTGCAGAATTTCCTGCTCCCGGCGCGTGAGGGTGACGCTGGCCGAGGGCGCCGGCGCGGGAGGCGGGGGGCTCGCCGTGCGGGCCAGCAGGGCCAGCCCAATCTCGGCGCTTAGATACGGCCGGCCCGCCAGCACCGTGCGCAGGCCCGTCAGCACTTCTTCCTTGGCGGCATTCTTAAGCAGGTAGCCGTGGGCCCCGGCGGCCAGCGCGTGCTGCACGCTCAGCGGCTCCTCCACCATCGAGAGCATCAGAATGCGCAGGTTTGGGTACTCGGCGTGCAGGCGCCCGGCCGTGGCCAGGCCTCCGAGCACGGGCATGTGGAGGTCCAGCAGCACCACGTCGGCGGGGGTGGTGGGCAGCTGGTCCAGCAGCTGCTGGCCGTTGGCTGCTTCGCCCACGATGGTAAAATCCGCCTCCTGGGCGAGCAAGAGCCGCAAGCCTTCGCGCAGCACGGCGTGGTCATCGACGATAAATAATCGGCTCATCAGAATGTAGTGGGTAAGGGTAAGGGTAAGCGCACCTGGCACTGGGTACCCCGGCCGGGGGCCGTGGCTAGCTGCACGCTGCCCCCAAGCAGGGCGGCGCGGCTGCGCAACGTGCGCAGCCCCAGGCCATCGCTGGTCTGGGCCGGGTCAAAGCCCCGGCCGTTGTCTTCCACGCGCAGCACCACCCAGGCCGGGAGCACCTCTACTTCCAGCGTGGCGGCGGTGGCGTGGGCATGCTTGAGTACGTTTTGCACGAGCTCCTGCGCCAGCCGGTACACCGCCAGTTGCAGGGAAGGCGGCAGGGCCGGACTATCATCCACCACTAAATGGCAGTGCCAGCGCAGCGCCGGCGTGCTCAGGGTGTTGCACATGCTGCGCAGAGTGGCCTCGAGGCCAAATTCCTCCAGGATGGCCGGCGTCAGTTCGTGCGAGAGCGCCCGGGTCTGCCGAATAGCCTCGCTTAGCAGGTCGGCGGCGCGGTGGTGCGGCGAGTTATTCGGCGCGGCGGGCAAGCGGTCGAGTTGCAGCTTGGTGGCGTACAGAATCTGGCCGATGCCGTTGTGCAAGCCCTCCGCAATGCGCTTGCGTTCGACTTCCTGGGCCTCCTGCACGGCCTCAAACAGGGCGTGCTGCTGGTCCAGGCGCAGGCGCAGGTTTTCCTGTTCCAGGCGCTGCAACTCGCTGATGTCGAAGTCTACGCCCAGCACCCGCGCGGGCTGGCCCGCCTCGTCGCGCAGCACCACGGCCTTCAGGCGCACGGTCTTCAGGTGCTCGTGCACGCGCAGGCGCAGGGTTTCCTCCACGCTCTGGCCGCTGGTGAGCTGGTGTACCAGCTGCTCGGCGCGGGGCCGGTCGTCGTCGGCCACCAACTCCAGGTATACGGCGGGGCTCACGGGCTGCCCCAGGGGCAGGTCTACGAGGTGATACATGCCCTCCGACCAGCGCATGACGCCGGTGGCCAGGTCGTAGTCCCAGGAGCCCAGGCCCGCTACTGCTTCAGCCTGCTCGAGTAGGCGCAGGTTTCTGAGGCGCTCCTGCTCGGCGGTTTTACGCTCGGTGATGTCGAGGTTGGTCGCCACTAACCCATCGCCCAGCCGCACAAACTGGCAGGCATACCACCGGCTGAAGCCATCGTAGTCGTAGAAATACTCCATGCCCTGGGGCTCGCCGGTGGCCAGGGCGCGCAGCATCAACTCAAAGAGCCCCACCTGCCGGATGCCGGGATACTCCCGGGCGTAGCGCTTGCCCACCAGGTCGGTGCGCCCGGTTTCACGCTCCAACTCCTTGTTGACCAGCGCCAGCCGGAAATCCTGCACCTGCCCGGCCTCGTCGCGCACGGCGTAGAGCACCGACATGGAAATGAGGCTAGTGTCGAGCACCGACTGCAATAGGTCGCGGTTGGCTTGCAGCTGCTGGGTGCGTTCCAGCACTTGCTGCTCCAGCTGCTCGCGGTAGCGCGCCTCGGCCTCGCGCAGCGCAGCTTCCATTTGCTTTTGCTCGGAGGTATTGCTGAAGAGCACGGCCACCCGGCGGTTGCTGGCGGGGCCTATGCCAAAGGCGTACACGTCGAACCAGCGGTCGAGCACGGGCAAGTAGGCCTCGAAGTTGACCGTTTCGCCGGTGGCGGCCTGGGCGTAGCGCTCGTACCAGATTTCTTCCAGGCCGGGGATGAGCCGGCGCGTGGTTTGGCTGAGTACGTCGGCGCGGGGCAGGCCCGTCAGGCGCTCAAACTGCGGGTTCACTTCCAGCCACTGCCAGTCCAGGGGCTGGCCGGCAGCCTCGTCGGCGGGCAGCACCTGGCCGATGCCAAAGCCCTGGTCCATAGTTTCGAACAGGGTGCGGTACTTCGTTTCTGACACCAGCAGGGCTTCTTCGGCCTGCTTGCGGGCCGTGATGTCGTAGCTCACTACTAGCACCGCCTCGGGCTGGCTAGCGGCATCTAGCAGCGGCACCCCGCGCGAAATGAACGTGCGGCCGTGGGCCGTGTGCTCCAGCCCAAAGCCTTGCCCAGCCAGGGCCTGCCGGTAGTGGGCTTCGTACTGCGGCACCAGCTCGGGCGGCATGGCCTCGGCCACGGTGTGGCCGAGGAGGTCGGCCGGAGTGAGGCCGGACGCGTCGAGGGCCTCGCCGCCGGCCAGCTGGTAGCGCAGGTCGGGGCTCACCACGAAGGCGGCTGCCCCCGGCAGGTTCGTAATTAAAGCCCGCAGGCGCTGCTCGCTGGCGGCCAGGGCCTGCTCGGCGCGGGCGCGCTCCACGGCGGCCCAGGTGCGCTCGGCCGTTTCTTCGACCAGCGCCACCTCGTCGGCGGTGGCCTCGTGCGGCACGGGGAAATGCACGAAAAAGGCGCCCGCGAGCCGCCCACCTTTGATGAGGGGCACGCCGACGGCGGCCCGCACAAAGCCAGCGGCGTAGGCCGCCCGCTCGGCTTCGCCCATGCGCGTCTCGCGCTCCGCGTCGGTCACCACGACGGTGCGGCCGGCGTGAAGAACGGCAAAGAGCCGCGGGCCGAAGGTTTCGTTGGGGTAGCGGCCGGCGAAGCTCGGCACGCCGTTGGTATAGTCGCGGTGAACGATGAAGTGCGTGTCGTCGGCCTCGATTTCGGCGTAGGCCGCGCGGCCGGCACCCAAATGCTCCCCGAGCACGCGAGCCGCCGCGCTTTGCACCTCGACGGGGTCGGTGAGCGGACGCAGCGCATCGCTGAGCTGCAACAGAAACCGTTGGCGCAACTCAGCCAGCTTGCGGGCGTGGATGTCGGTAGCCGCCCCAAACCAGGCAGTGATTTCGCCCTGCGCGTTCCGAACGGGCTGGGCCTGCACCTGAAACCAGCGGTATTCGCCCGCAGCCGAGCGAATGCGGTGCTCCTGGTGCAGGGGCTGGCCGCTGGCCAGGGCCTCGCGGTGGCGGCGGTCCGATTCAGCCCGGTCATCGGGGTGAATGGCGTCCATCCAGCCGTAGCCGGCGGACTCTGCGGGCGTCTGCCCGGTATACTCGTACCACCGCTGGCTGTACCAGGTCGTGTCGCTGCCGGGGGTGGTGCGCCAGAGCAGGTCGGGTACCAGGTTGGCCACGGCGCGAAACCATTCTTCCGAAGTCCGCAGGGCGGCTTCGGCGCGGGCGCGCTCCACGGCGGCCCAGGTGCGCTCCGTGGCTTCTTCGAGCAGCGCCATTTCGCCCGGCGCCCAGCGGCGGGGTACGGCCGAAACCGCGACAACGACCCAGTGTGGCTGGTTTTCGCCCTTGCGCAGGGTAGCGGCCATCAAGGCACGCAGGCCAAGCGCACCGATGCTTTCCCGGTCCGTATTGGAGAGGCCTTCGGCCTGGGCAAAGTCGTCGATGACCAGCGTGCGGTCAAACACGACGCGCAAGGCTTCGGGAAAGTCGGAGGGGCGAATGCTGGCCGGCATCGGGGGCACCTGGTCGTTACCGGTCTGGTACGTGATGTCGGCGCGGTCGTCTTCCAGTCGGTACTTGGAAATGTAGCAGCGGTCGAGATGCAGGTGCTCGCTGAGCAGGCAAAGCGCGCGGTTGGCCACGGCGTCGGCATCGGGTTCGGCGCGCAGCGTGTCGGAAAACTTCAGTAGAAACTGCTGCCGCTGCTCGTGGTGCTTGCGCTCGGTGATGTCGTTGAAGACGATGGACACCCGGCGGCTGCCCGCGCCACCCACCCGCGAGGCATAGCCCAGATACCACCGGTCAGTGTGGGCGTGGTAGCCCTCAAACTGCTGCGACTCACCGGTATGCGCTACCTCGTCGTAGCGGGCCACCCAGGCACTTTCGTCGGCCGTCGATACCTCCCTATTCAGTTTGCCTATGATGCCGACGTAGCCCGTTTGGCGCCCGAAGGCTTGGTTGGCTTCCACAAAGCGGTACGCGGTGGCCTGGCCCGTGGCGTTTTCCACTAGGTCGATAAGGACAAAACCCTCGTCCATCGTCTCGAACAAGGTGCGGTATTTCTCCTCGGACGCGCGCAGGGCGGCCTCGGCATGGGCGCGCTCGATGCGCGGAAAAACGCGGGCGGCCACTTCCTGCAAAAGCGCAATTTCGTCGGCCCGCCACGCGCGCGGCGTGCGGCTCGTAACCGTAATGCTGGCCACCCAGCGGCCCTGCCGCTGAAACGGAACGGTCACAAACGAGCCGATACCCAGCGCCGCGTAGGCCGCGGCATTTGCGTGGGGGTCGTGCCCGGTGTCGCCGACAATACTCGTCTCGCCAGCCCGCCCAGCGCGGCGAAATTCCTCCCCAAAATAATCGGCCAGCTGAAAGGTTTGCGTCAGACTCGCAACGCCCCCAACGCTCCAACTGTGGTGGATAGTGGCCTCGTTCCGAGCTTCCTCCACGTCTGCAAACAGGCAAGCCGCGGCGCCCAGGAAGATGCCCAGCTGCTCACCCACGGCGTGCATGATGTCGTCGGGCGTAGTTAGCACCGACAGGTCTTTGCCGATTTCGGCCAGCAAAACGGCGTTCTGCTCGCGCTGCCTGCGCTCGGTAACATCCTGAAAAATAGTGGCTATCCGGTAATTATTGCCGGGGGTGCCCGCCCGAAAGAAGTAGAAGTCGAACCAGCGCCCGTGCGGCTGCGCGTAGCGCTCGGCACGCACGGGCTGGCCGGTGCGGGCTACCTGCCCCAGCAGCTCCACCCAATAGGCTTCGTAGGCGGGGTCCAGCTCGCGCAGGCGCTGCCCGGTAAAGTCGCGCCCGGCCAGGCGCAGCGCCGCCGCGTTGGCTTCGCGGTAAAGCACGTCGTACGGCTGGCCGGCTTCATTAAAAAGCACGTCGCACAGCAGGAAGCCTTCATCGATAGTGTCGAACAGCAGGCGATATTTTTCTTCCGAGGCGCGCAGGGCTTCTTCGGCGCGGGCGCGCTCCACGGCGGCCCAAGTGCGCTCGGTGGTTTCCTGCACTAGGGCAATGTCGTGAGCGGTCCAGGCCCGGGCCGTGGCGCTGTGCACGGTGAGGTCGGCCACCAGGCGCCCGTTTTTTACCAGCGGCACCATCAGCCAGGCCCGCGTGCCAAAGGTGGCGCACGCGGCCCGCTGCTCCGGGGTGTGGGGTTCGGCAAGCACATCGCGGCGCCAGAGCGGGCGCCCGGCCTGGGCCTCGGCCAGGCCATCGGGCGTGAAGTCCTGGAAGCGCATCGCCAGCCCTTCCATGGGCACCAGGCCGGGGTCCCGGTCTTCGGTGCTGATGTACATGGTACCTTCCTCGTCGAGCGCCTCGGCATACAAGGTGCGCGTGCCGCCCAGGTGCGCGCGCAGCACCGCCAGGGCCTCGCGCTGAATGGCCAGCGGGTCGGCCAGCGGGCGCAGGGCATCGGCCAGCCGCACCACGTACTGCTGGTGCTGCTCGGCCTGCTTGCGGGCGGTGATGTCGGAGAAGAGCACGGCTACCTGGTGGGCGGCGGGCGGGCCTATCCGGAAGGCGTGCACCTCAAACCAGCGGCTCACCTGGGGCTCGTAGCGCTCCAGGCGCTGGGCCTCACCGGTGCGCACCACCTGGCCGTAGGCCGCGAGCCAGACGTCATCCAGGGCCGGCACCAGCTCGCGCAGGGTATCGCCCGTCGCGTAGGCCGCCATGCCCGATTCCTGGGCAAACCGCGGGTTCACTTCCAGGGGATTAAACCCTACGGCCTGCTGGCCGGCGGCGTCGAACAGTATTTCCAGCACGCAAAAGCCTTGGTTCAGGCGCTGAAACAGGGCGTGGTACTTGTCGGTGGCCTGCTGCGCCAGCTCTTCCTTGAGGTGGATAATTTCCGCCTCGGCCCGCTGGCGCTCGGTTACGTCTTCCCAGGTGTGCACCAGCCGGTCGGCGTCGAGCGGCGTGTTGCTGATGGCAAACCATACCCGCCGGCCCCGGAAGTCGGTTTCGCGCAGGTAACTGTTGCGGCGGCCCGTAGCCAGCACTTCGCGCAGCTGCGCGAGCTGGCTACGGCCGTTTTCGCCGTGGTCGGTGAAGAGCCGGCCGGTGAAGTCTTCGCCCAGCATCTCCCGGCTGGCCCGGTTGATGTACTCGTGGGTGAAATCCACAACGTCACCCGCCTCGTTGCGCACGGCCCGGTACACGGCCAAGCCGATGTTGGGCGCGTCAATAATGTCTTGCAGCAGGGCCTGGCTTTCGCGCAGCTCCTGCTCCAGGCGCTTGCGGGCACTGATATCGTGAGCGGTAGTGGTCACGCCGTCGCCCTGCTTCACGGTAGACTGATAAAACCACCCATCGAACTGCTCGTGCGCGTAGTGGTGCTCGCGCTGGTCGGGCACGCCCGTTTCGAGCACCTGCCGAAACGTGTCGAAAATCCCTGCTTTCACCACGCCAGGGTTGCGCTCGCACAAGCGCTGGCCAACCACGTCGCCGTACACCCGCTCGGCCGCCTCGTTATTAAGTATCCAGGCGAAGTCTACCACCGTGCCCTGCTCATCGCGCACGGCCTCGAACACCTGAACGAGGTCCAGGGAGCTGTCGATGGTGCGCCGCAGCAGCTCGTGGCCTTCGCGCTGGGCCTGCTCGGCCTGCACCCGCTCGGTCACATCCTGCACCAGGCCGCGCAGCTGCACGGGCCGGCCGGTGGCGTCGCAGTGCACTTCACCGTGAGCCTCCAGGGTACGCCACGCGCCGTCGGCGCGCCGGATGCGACGGCGGTAGGTGTAGGGCTGCCGGGCGCGCACGGCCTCGTCCAGCACCCGCCGCACGGGAGCTACATCGGCGGGGTGCGAGCGGGCGTCGATGACGTCGAGCGTGACCTCAAACGCCTGCGGCGCCTCGCCAAACAGCTGGTATAGGCCATCGGAGAAGTAGAAGCTGCCGCTCAGCAGGTCGGCCTCGTAGGAGCCGGTATGGGCCACGGCCTCCATGTCCAGCAGCAGCTGGCTGCTGCGCTGCTGGGCGGCCTCGGCCTGCTTGCGCGCCGTGATATTATCCCAGAATATCCACTGGCTGCCGGCCGGGTCGGGCGTAGCGCGCAGGCCCAGCCACTGCCGGGTGCTGGGCAGCCAGACTTCGCGGGGGGGTGCCTCGGGCCGCAGCTGCCGCAGCGCGGCCCGCAGGGTTGGGGGCAACGACGACGCGGCCAGCGGCTGGCCCACCAAGGTGCCCGCCCCAACGCCGCACCAGGCGGCAGCTTGCCGGTTGAGCTGCTGAATAACGCCCTGCTCATCGAGCACCAACACCCCCCAGGGCAGCGCCTCAAGCAGCGCGGCCGTGGCAGCCAGGAAGCCCCCCGGCGACGCAAAACCGGGGGCAGTCGAAGAGGGCAGGTCCATACCAGGTAAGCGGGTAAAGAGGCTCCGCAAACCAAGTCTACGAGGATTTTTTTGTTTTCAGTAAAGCTCTGATGAGCAAGCCCAACCGTATCCGGAGGCTATACCGGCGCTGTTTTATCGCCCAACTCAAACGCAGTGAATACGCTGCATCTTTTCTTGCTTGGTCGAAGCACCTGGGTCGGCCCAACGGCAGCAAGTGCCCCGTGCGGGGGTGGTCGGCTGGTGGTGTGCCCGTCTCGAAGGGCACTAGCTCCCTTATTCTGAGGGGGCAGCTAAGCCGTGCGTAGCGCCGTAGGCCCGGCTGAGCTGGGAAGCGGGTTTGGACTGGTCGCCCGGCGAGCAGTCCTGGCTGCGCCAGGCAAAGCTTCGCCGCCGAGGTATTGCCGGTGGCCACTGCCGGGCAGCCGGCCGCGCGGGCATGGGCGGCGCTGAGACTACGCCCGCAGCAAAGCCTGTGCGCAGGGGCGGCCGCGCCGGTTTTTGTCCGGAGCCTACCTTTGGGCCCGCTTATGTCTGACGAGCCCTTGGCTACCCTGCTTATCCAAACCGCCTTCATCGGCGACGTTATCCTGGCCACGGCGCTGGTCGAATACCTGGCGCTGCACGAGCCCGACGCGCCGCTCGACGTGCTGGTGCGGCGCGGCAACGAGGGGCTGCTGGCCGGCAACCCGCACATTCGGCGGGTGCTGGTTTGGGATAAGAAAAATCAGAAATACCCCAACTTGCTGAAGCTGCTGGGCCAGATTCGGCAGGAGAAGTACGGGCGCGTGGTAACCTTGCAGCGCTTTGCCAGCACGGGGTTTCTCACGGCCTTTTCGGGGGCGCGCAGCACGGTAGGCTTTGCCGAAAACCCGTTTAGCCGCTTCTTCACGCGGCGCGTGCCGCACGTTATCGGCGACGGCACGCACGAAGTGGCGCGCAACCTACGGCTGCTAACGGCCGGCTTTTCGAACCTCGCCCCAGCTTCAGCCCGGCCCCGCCTCTACCCCACCCCCGCCGACGAGGCGGCCGCCGCGCCCTACGCCGCCGTGGGCGAGTACCTGTGCCTAGCGCCCACCTCGGTGTGGTTTACCAAGCAGTACCCCGAAGAAAAGTGGCTGGCGCTGCTGGCCGCGCTGCCCGCTGGCCTGCCCGTGTACCTGCTCGGCGGCCCGCCCGATGCGGCCGCCTGCGAGCGGCTGGCCCAGCTAGCCAGCCGGCCGGGGCTGGTTAACCTGTCGGGCAAGCTCTCGCTGCTGGCCTCGGCCGCGCTCATGCGCGGGGCGGTGCTCAACTACGTCAACGACTCGGCTCCGCTGCACCTGTGCTCGGCCGTGGATGCGCCGGTGTGCGCCATTTTCTGCTCCACGGTGCCGGCGTTCGGGTTCGGGCCGCTGAGTTCGTTTGCGCGCATCGTGGAGCACCCGGGGCCGCTGGCCTGCCGGCCGTGCGGGCTGCACGGGCACGCGCGCTGCCCGCTGGGGCACTTCCGCTGCGCCCGCGAAATCGACACCACGCAGTTGCTGGCGGTGCTGGCCGAGGCGCGGGCGGGGCGGGGCTAGCCGCCCGCCACCCGGCTGCCGGCTGGCATCGAATACCCTTGATTATGCGTATCTTACTGCATGGACCGCATCTATCACCTCCTCGCCGAGTACTGGCACCTGAGCCAGGCGCAGTACTACCACCTGCACCTGCTCAGCTCCGTGCTCCTGGGCCCTTCGCTGGGCGTTTTACTCCTACTGCTTTTTCGGCGCGTGCGCCCGAAAGGCGCCGTGCGGCCGGCTGCCTAGCCGGGTTTGCGCGGGCCGGCCTTAGCCAAACTGCTCCCACAGGGCGCGCAGGCTGAGACCGCCCATTATCAATACCACGACCCAGCCGGAGAGCAGCATCCAGCGCGGGTGCCGGTACGTGCCCATGAGGCGGGGGCTGGCGGCTGCCACCAGCACAATGGCCAGGGCGATGGGCAATATCAGCCCATTGATGGCGCCGGCAAAAATGAGCAGCTGCGTGGGCTTGCCGATAAGCACGAAGATGCTCGTTGACAGCACGATAAACACCGAGATGCAAGCCCGCTCGTGGCGCGCAAACACGGGGTGAAAGGTCTTGAAAAACGACACCGACGTGTAGGCCGCGCCCACCACCGACGAGATGGCCGCGCTCCACAAAATGATGCCGAACACCCGGAAGCCCACCTCGCCCGCCGCCGACCGGAACACGCTGGCCGCCGGGTTGTCGGCCGCCAGGGCGGCGCCGTGGCTCAGCACCCCCACGATGGCCAGAAACAGCACGAACCGCATGAGGGTCGAGATAACGATGCCGCTCACGGCGCTGCGCGTCACTGTTTCCTGATTTTCAATACCTTTGATACCCGCATCGAGCAGCCGGTGCGCGCCCGAAAACGTGATGTAGCCGCCCACCGTGCCGCCCACGATGGTGACGATGGCCGCCGCGCTCACCTGAGCGGGCAGCACCGTGTGGTGCAGCGCTTGCAGCAGCGGCGGGTGGGCGGTGTAGGCAATGCCCAGCGTGAGCAGAATCTTGACCGTACCCAGAATTTTGGTGAAGCCGTCGAGCATTCGGCCCACCTCGCGCACCCAGAACAGCAGCAGCGCCACTACGCAGCTCAGCCCGGCGCCCTGCTCGTAGCTGAGCCCGGTGAGCACGTTCAGCCCCAGCCCGCAGCCCGCGATATTGCCGATATTGAAGGCAAAGCCGCCCAGAATGACCATGCCCGCCAGGAAATACCCTAGCCCCGGCAGCAGCCGGTTGGCCAGGTCCTGGGCCCGCAGCTCACTCACCGTGAGGATGCGCCAGGTGTTGAGCTGCGCGCCCACGTCGAGCACCACCGACACCAGAATGACGAACCCGAAGCTGGTGAGCAGCTGCTGGGTGAAAACGGTAGTTTGGGTCAGAAACCCCGGGCCGATGGACGAGTTGGCCATCAGAAAGGCGGCGCCGAGGCTAGCCCCGCCCCAGGTGCGCAGCTTCGGCTTCATCGGCCGCTGGGCGCTGGGGCCGGCGTGGCGCCGCCGGTGGCCTGCACCACCACGCCGGCCCCGGCCAGGGCCGTGCGCAGCTGCCGGGCAAACTCCAGGGCGTGGGCGCCGTCGCCGTGCAGGCACACCGTATCGGCCCGGATGGCTACCTCCGTACCCTGCTGGGTGCGCACCCAGCCGCCCTGCACCATGCCCAGCACCTGGGCAATGGCCGCCTCGGGGCTGCTGATGAGGGCATCGGGCTGGCGGCGCGGCGTGAGCGTGCCGTTGGGCTGGTAGGTGCGGTCGGCAAATACCTCGTGGGCCGTGCGCAGGCCGATTTTTTCGCCGGCCTTGGTTAGCTCCGAGCCGGCCAGGCCGTAGAGCGTCAGCTCGGGCTGCACCTTGTATACGGCTTCGGCAATGGCCTCGGCCAGGGCGGCGCTGGTGGCGGCCATGTTGTAGAGCGCGCCGTGGGGCTTGAGGTGGTGCAGCTGCCCACCCTCGGCGCGCGCCACGGCGGCCAGGGCGCCGAGCTGGTACACGGTCATGTCAAAGGCTTCTTCGGCCGAAACATCCATGTTGCGCCGGCCAAAGCCCACCAAATCGGGCAGGCCGGGGTGCGCCCCGATGGCCACGCCGTGGGCCAGCGCCCGGCGCACGGTCTGGCGCATCACGCCGGGGTCGCCGGCGTGGAAGCCGCAGGCCACGTTGGCCGAGGTGAGGAGCGGCATGATTTCGGCATCCTGGCCCAGGGTCCAGGCGCCGAAGCTTTCGCCCATGTCGCAGTTTAAATCAACAGTAGCGGGAGGAGTCATAAACTAGCTTTCAAGTAAACAGCCCGCGCCAGGGCACGCAAGCGCTGCTCCTGCGCAAGATACAGCGCCTGCGCCTCGGCCAGCCCTACCGGCTGAAAGCGCAGCCGCGCGCCCGGCAGCGCCTGCGCCAGCCGGCCCCGGTCGGCCGCGATGACCTGGGCCAGCCGGGGGTAGCCGCCGGTGGTCTGGCAATCGGCCAGCAGCACAATGGGTTGCCCCCCCGCCGGCACCTGCACCGTGCCAAACGCAACGGCACTCGACAGCAGCTCGCCGCTAGCCTGGCGGGCCAGCAGCGGGCCGCTGAGCCGGGCGCCCATGCGGTCGGCCTCGGTGGTTACAGTAAAAATTTCTTGCCAGAAAGCCTGCTGGCTTGCGGGCGCAAACTGCGCGCACTCGGGCCCCGGCAGGGCACGCACCACCAGCGGCGCGCCGGGCCCAGCCAGCGGCGGAGCCGGCGCCGACCAGCGCGCCGCCGCCCAGCCAGCGGCAGTTTCCGGTAAAATAGTATTGAACAACTGCCGCCCGGTGGCCGACCACCCGCCCACCGGCAGCGCGTCGCCCATTTGCAAAGCCCGCCCACCTAGCCCACCTAGCGCGGCCCGCAGGTAAGTAGCGCGGCTGCCTAGCACCGGCGGCACGGCCACGCCGCCCGCCACGGCCAGCCAGGCCCGGCCGCTCGTTTTGGGTTTTTCGAAGGCCAGCACCGTGCCCGCCCGCACCGCCACCGGCCGCCCCAGCGGCACCGGCTGGCCGGTGAGGCGCGCGCCCAGGTCGGCCCCGGCGAGGGCCAGCAAGGCATCGGTTTCAAAACGGAGCGTGGGGCCGCGCAGGGTGAGTTCAAGGCCAGCGGCGGCCTCGGGGTTGCCCACCAGAATATTAGCCGTGCGCAGGGCGGCGGCATCGAGGGCGCCACTCACCACCAGGCCTTCCTTTTGGTAACCAAAGCGGCCCAGGTCCTGCACGGTGGTCAGCAAGCCGGGCTTTAAAACGCTAATGGACATGGCTCAGGCGCTGAAACTCCCCTTCGGAAATAGGCACGAAACGCAGCCGGTCGCCGGCTTGCAGCAGGCTGGGCCGGGCCCGGCCGGGGTCAAACAGCCGCAGTGGCGTGCGCCCGATGAGCTGCCAGCCGCCCGGCGTGGGCAGCGAGTAAATGCCCGTTTGGGCGCCCGCAATGCCCACGGCGCCGGCCGGCACCAGCGGCCGGGGCTGCGCCCGGCGCGGGGTGGCGAGCCCCGCATCGAGCCCGCCGAGGTAGGGAAAGCCCGGCGCAAAGCCGAGCATGTAAACCAGATATTCGGGCCGGGCGTGCCGGGCAATTACTTCCGCGGGCGTGAGCTGCGCGTGGCTGGCCACCAGCTCCAGGTCGGGGCCGAAGCCGCCGCCGTAGCACACCGGAATCTCCACCAGCGGGCCGGGCTCGTAGCCGGCCAGCGCGGCCCGGGCGGCGGGCAGCAGGCGTTGCAAGGCGCTGGCCATCTGCTCGTAGGGCGAGGCCGCCCCTAGCTCAAACAATACCAGCGGGTCGTAGTACACGGTGAGCGTGGTGAAGGCCGGCACCACCTCGCGCAGGCCGGGCGGCGGGTGCCGGGCCAGTACTTTCGTGAGGGCCTGAATGAGCTGCTGCGTGGCCGGCGCGATGGCCTGGCCCAGCTCCAGCACCACGGCCGCCTCGCCGAGCGGGTAGAGGCGCAGGGGCGGCGGGGAATCAGCCATGCGGGGAGCGGGTTACTTTTGGGAGATTCATAAATAGTTCGTCGTGCTGACACCCGGAGTCACCTTACCAGGGGTAGCGGCTAGCCCGGCTTTGGCCTGCTCGGCTGCCTCCTTCGTCAGCACGACAGTTTGCAGCTGTCCTTGCTTTCGCATGCTTTCTACTTACCGTAAATATGGGGCGCTCGGCGGCCTGCTGCTGGCCGCCGCCTGCCA
>Ga0160429_1000714_pt1 | contig 23262 bp, 18 predicted proteins | sample SolpanmetagenomR_FD_108199 | JGI IMG/M metagenome (GOLD analysis project Ga0160429, IMG submission 108199) | Solar panel surface microbial communities from Lawrence Berkeley National Laboratory, California, USA - R | ecosystem: Engineered > Built environment > Solar panel > Unclassified ...
ATAATGTTGCGAGTTGAACAGCTGATCTAAAGTTCTTAGAGGTGAAGTTTAAAGTTCTTTAACGTTAATTTTCAGCCAATAGAATGAAGAATAAAATGGCTTCAACACTAAGGCCTAAACTCCGAAGGTCTAAGCTAATAGAATATAGAATAAAATAGCTTCAAGCAGCTTTAAGAGATAGAGTTTGGTATCTAACCTTAACCTAAAAGGTGGTGAGTGTATACTACGTAAAGTATTTTACAACGTTAGCTTAGTATACCTATCTACTCCTAGAAGATTTACACTTGTAAGAGTATAATTAGTGTAACTTCTTATAGACTAGTCCTAAATGGGTAAGTATATAGTAAAAAATATACATTAGAAGATGCTCTACAAAACTATCTCTTAGGATTTTGCATTTCCCTACTAAAAGTCAATGGTACTAAGAGAAGGCATTTTCGTTGGTACCTAAAGTATAACTTCTTAAGGGCTAGTCCTAATCGGGTAATTATATAGTGAAAAACATGCAATAAGATACGCTATATAAGACTGTCTCTTACGATTTTTACTTTCTCTACTAAAAATCATAGGTACCATAGAGAAAACTTTTCCTTGGTACCTATCTACTAAAAAGTGATGGTACCCTTGATGGGTACCATTGTTATAGGTAGCAGTAGATATTTTAAGGTCTTTAAATAGCTAAACATTACGCTTGTTAATGCTTATAAGGATCTAATTAAATGCATCACTAAGACTAGTATAAAGACTAAGAATATAAATTACAACTTTAATATCCTTATCTACGCTACTAGCTTTAACGCTATTACCGGATCGTTTAACACTATAGACTTCCGCGGGCGTAGAGACAAAAGCTTAGCTAATATATAGAGTAAAGGTATTCGTATATTTCTTAGCATAACCGTTAAGAACTTTTCTAATATAGTAATATATATAGGACCGCATTAGGTATATTATATTTAGAGCCTACTTTAACACGTACTATTTACTAATTAATATTATAGATGTTTGGCAACATTTCTTAGAGTATAGAATATACCGTATAATAGATATCTAAATTTATTAAGTATACTCGAGATAATAACGTTATATATATAGAGTTAACTAAAGAAAGAATAGAGTAATAGACTAAGTATATTCATAAATATAGTAGGGGCATATTAGCTAACAAGGTCGACTTATAGATAATAGGCGTAAATAAGAATTTAGCGTATAAGTAAAAACGTTCTATAACGAGAATAACGAACTAGTACTAGAATTTCGCTAGAGATGCGAAGCGATTAAGTAGAGGGAGTATTTAGATTTCATCATGAAGAAGGGCGTTTGAGTAGTGTTGCCTTCAGTACAAACACTTTAAGCTCATACTACGTCGCGTTCGAGGTTAGTACAGATATTCTTAAGCAGCCTTGCTATAGCTCAATTTCCTCTTCGCAAACTTCAAGTGATGTCGAGGCAGAGAGCCGACACACATCACGGCCATATCTAGAGTGACGACTAATCATTCAGCTGTAAAGCTCTGCATAACTAGTGGCCTTCCTATTGTGACTGTTGCCATGTCGTGCGGCTCCACTTTGAACATTAAACAGCACTTGTCAACTCCGCATACCACATATGTTGCTTGGCGAGGAAGTACTTCATCATCTCTTGAACGGCATAAGCGTACTTGCCGTCAAACCATCGCTTGGCCCTGCAAGTGGTCACCAACCGAGCAACTTGCTTGCCAACGCTCTCGGTACGACTGCTTCACAGATCAGTCATGCTTCTGGACGTACAACGCGCTTGGAAGACACTGGCGAAACTGATAGGTGACACATGGGGTGAGGCTCTTGCGCTGTGTGCAACAATAGCATGTTGGCTGTACACAGTGCTCGATGCCGTGCTACACTTGTGTAACGGCCGGAAGGTAAGCTGCTGCAGGAACAGGTGTGAATTTGCGCACAAAGAAGACGACAGGGACATGCACGACACTCACGTATATGTGTGCAGTTACGTCTTCAGATTATATGACACAGTGTTGTGCAGGAAAATCTGCGTCAAGCCAGTAGGCTACTCCAATGTCCGTCAGATTGATCACCTCCACAGCCGCAACGAGTCGCATTCTCTCTCCGTCTTGATTCTTCACTGCGCAACATATCCGCCGTCAACCATATAACTTGACCCTGTGATGAACTTTGCATCATCACTAGCTAGCATGACCGCCACACTTGCAACACCTCGAGGCTCCCCAAGACCTTTAAGCGGCTGCAATTTGTTGAAGTACTCTTCTTGCCCTGTAACGGTACTGGCAGTCATGGAACTCATCACAAATCCTGGTGCATACGCGTTAACGTGCACACCATATGGTGCCAAATCAAGCGCGGCAGTCTTCGTGATGCCTAGGACAGCATGTTTGGATGTGACATAGGAAGCCGCATGCGGGAAAGCAATATGCGATGCGACTGAGCAAGCTGTCACGATCCAGCCTCTGTCTGCATCGTGTGGATGTACATCATGAGTATCGAAGCCGAACGGTGTCTGCGTGATCATCTGCTTAGCGGCTGCTCGGACGCAGTTGAAAACGCCAGATACGTTGACCGAGAGCGTTTTCTCCCACGTCTCGTTAGTCGTCTCCCAGATCGGCTTTTCATTTCCTCCGACCTCAACAGCAATACCGGCATTGGCGACCATGATATCTAGACGACCATGTTGCTTCACAACCTCGGAGACTAGAGAATCAATGGCCGCGGACTCCCGAACATCGATAGTGTAGAATTTTGCGTCACATTGGCCAGAGGTCTCCTTAGTGATGAACGATACTGTCGAACCTTCCTCGGCTTCAGCAGGGGCATTTGAATCTGGTGAGAGGTCGGCGTTGATCACTGCTTTGCAACCCTCACGAGCATACGCTAAGCAGATTGCTCGTCCAATGCCTATGCGCAGCTATGTAAATACAAAATGATAGTAGACATGCAAGCGTATTACTTACCCGAGCTTCCGCCTGTCACAATAGCAACCTTGCCTCGAAGGCGTTGAGCTTCTGGGTGTTTCAGAAAGCCTGTCGACATGATATCCTAAGGCTTTGCAAGTTGGAGGTATTGTGACAGGTCAGTGCCACAAGCAGAAGCATTTATATATGGCCCGAGGTAGTATAAAGCGGCGTGGAGGTACGTGCCTCAAGCTCGCTCGTCCATATGCGGCAGTAGACGATCATGAGATCACAGGGGTCGGTGAAAGGAGTTGTAGAGGCAGGCCATGATTGATTGATGTTCTGCTCATGCTGTAGAGTACTGCTATGAAAGATTGTTCTCATTCCATCAGTTCAACTCACAGCAAGCTTAGTAACTGCCGAACCGATTTCTCGGCTCAGTCAGATCGGCTGCTTGAGAGCAGTACAGAGATCGGCACCAGCGACATCCCATCCCAATGATGCGGATACCTCATCTCAGAAGGGATGGCTGCAGACTCCATTCGATATTACTAAAAACTTGGAATAACACGAGATAACGATAATTGATGAGTGTATTGAGGATTGTGGCATTAGACCTTGCATGGTGTCGATTTCCCGTCGAATGTCTGAGGCATTGAGACACCTACCAGTTCAGAGAACTTCGCTACCTCTCTTGAATTTCATTCTTCTCGCTCCCTTCAAGCAACTCTCCCTCTAGTATACCATGAAAGTAGCATAACCCTGAGCTCTTGTGCTGATATCCCGCTCCCTCGTTCGCAGGGTCGACAACACTGCCATCTTTATCAGATATTAAGAGATAGTTCTCCAAAATGTTTCTCATTGTTGTGGCTGGGCTTGAGACTCGAAGGATCATTCCATTCATTGTGAGCTCGGACAAGTTGATAAGTCTATTCAGCAGGAAGGCAGCCGCCGCAGGTATGGCTTGTTGGCACACCAACCATCTCAAACGACGTCACAGAACATGCTGGAAAGCTTAGTAAGTCATGGTCGTCATCTCTGGAATGAGTCCACTGGCTGTTTCCAGCACTGAAACTATGCCTACCACGTTTTCAAGTGACTCTTGAATGATCCGAGATGTTTGCGATGAGCGAAGCTTTCAGCCCATCAGTATTGAGATTGAGCAACTTCAAGTGACGACGCTTTGATGTGTTGTGTTCTTATTGTATCTTCCCTCAAGGGAAAAGTTGCGCAGTCGAGGGCTAGGCGACCCTCCGGCCCAAAAAGGGCAAATGTGGAAGCCGTCCAACACTGAGGCAACTACCCATCACTCATCTGCACTACTACTGAGCTCTTGCTTTCTTCAGCACTAGATGCAACGACTATGTGGTACGTGACGCCAAATACCTTCAGAAAAGATGCTGACTTCCTCTTACATTATCTCATAATCGCCAGTATTGACCATGACCTGCCCACAATTTACCATAATCCAGACATCTTCCCCCGCTGCCTAGCCTCCAGCTCGTCTAGCTCGAATCTGCTGCGTCAATCGCGCAAGCATACTCCTTATAATGAGCGCCTCCATTCTTCCCCTTTCTGTCGTGATCATTGCGGCTCTTGATCTCGTACTCCTGCTGCAAGGACCATGCGGTGCATAGGGATGGCCTCGTGTCGGTTTCAGTATCCACATGGGCGGTCGTCCTTGAGCTTTTTGTTATCTCGTCGTCCAGCTCGTGCGCGAGCCCAGCGTAAGCAAGAACAAGAGAAGTATTACGAAGCGAGAAGATACTCCTAGAGAGTGGAACCTATTCGCCCGACTTTGTCGCATGCACTTACGGTGGCAGCTTCATATACCATATGTTTCATCTTAAGGTACAAACTTAGCATTACCGCTGTTCGGCCTTTCTCGCCAGCCGCGCCATATCCCATAACCTATAATCCCATCGAACCGTCTCCCAATCGTCGTCAAATAGGCCATATGTTTCCATCTCATTCTCGTGAGGCTTTCGTGGATTGAGAGCCCAATAACCGAAATCAGCGTCGCATTCATCTAGATAGCGGATCAAATTATCCCAGTAATTCATGTCGCGCACACTCGGCCCATCCGTGGTACGATCGTAGGTAACTTGACCAATGCCAGGATTTCCAAACTCACCCACCCATACGGGAGCAATGTTCTCAGTGACTAGGAATCCCCAGTTCTTGTCCATCGCTCTTGCAAAAGCCGCATACTTCGTGTACCAATACGGCTTGAGACTGCCCCAACCTGACCATCCATATACATGTGCAGAATACACAAGCTTATTCTGTACGCTTAACTTCACTGGTCTGAGGCGCGCACCAGATAGATCATTTGCGCTGCACATTGCCTCTACAATCATAAGCCATGCCGCGTTCATTTCATGCAGTTTCGCAGCAGCACGCTCTGCAGCTGCGGCCCACGAGTTCCACAGCATTCCGTTACTTGGTCCACGAACCTCGTTGCGGAGATCAACGCCTACAACAAGAGGATTGGAAATATGGGGCCTCATAATCGTAATGAGGTTCGCAATCCAGTCATCTTCGCTTTGCCGCAGTGGGCATAAGAAGGCAGGGAGGTAGCTGTTGAACCACTTAGCATCGCACAGAGAGGCGTCGCAGCACCACCTAGCGGTGGTGATATGGTTGTATATTATGACGGCTTAACCAACATCTGTACAGGCTCGAACGACAGCAGCGAACACGTCGAGGGCATGCACAGTGCCATCTGCTGAGACAAGGTCCGCATTCGCCTTGAGGAGATGAGTGGGCACCAGAGGATTGCGGACAAAAAGCTCGTCGGCGTAAGGAAGGCGGACGGAATTGAAGCCCATGTTGCGAATATTGCGGGAAATTAGGGTACGTTGCCGCACATCGAGGCCGGAGGGAATGAAAAGCTCATTGGAGGCGCCGTACCAGTTTACGGAGACGAGCTTGAAGCGGGAATTCGTCGCATCGATAATTGAACTGCCGCAAGTAGAGAGCGGAAGTTCGAACAACGGAGCAAGATTCGCTTCCTCAGGCTCACGCTGCGAAAGTGATGTATTACGGTCGTCGGATCCAAGAACATATGACTGTATCTCGAGCGCAGTTGGATATTTATCCATCTTCGCCGGTGGACTAGTAACTTTCGAAAAGAACAAGCTTACTATAATGCAGGTACTTATAGCAACGAGCAGTATGTATCTCAACCAGCTATTCTCTTCGACTTCGGTAAATAGTAACAATGATGGTGATGCAATCTTGGTCAGAGTTTGTAAAGCATAGGTGACCGAATTGCATCCGCATGCAACACTCGGAGCTTGAGAAACGTCTCATCTCAGACTATTGCTATTCTGTGGTCTGCGGACACGCCTGAAGGGCTCTAACGATCGTGAGGCCATGCATCTGGTGTCTAAGGTGCAGGAGGGCAAGAAACGTGGCTTTGCACCTACATGGAGGTAAAGAACATAATCTAAGCTCCCTTTACAACCTCTTTTTCCTCCCCCTTTACAGACTCTTTTCGCTCTTTCAGTAAGTTTGCCTGGAAGTCCGGTTTGAAGCTCACAGTGTAGGCCAGGTCACAGACCAAAGTTGCCTGATCTGGGCGTGTATCGCCGGTATACTCTCAAAAAGCGTCCCTGCAACCGGAAAAACGATCGCATCAAGGAAATGCTGCGACAAGCTCGGCAATTGGACATCTATCTTCATGCCAGATCGCGTTGCGTCTCTTTCCCTCAATCGCGTACTCACTTCACGATATTGTTTGTATAGTAAGAGCACACAAAACATACCTATGAGACCCACAGCGCGAAGATAATCACAGACGCGAAATTCCCAATCAAGTTCCAGGGTCAGGTCTTCTACACTAGTGGTGGATTTATGGTTGAATTGAGGCCAAGGATAACGAGGTGGGCGAGGAGCATGTGAGCTTCGAACAAGCGAAGAAAGAGCAGGCAGTGGTTACGATAGTTGGGTTGAAGCATTCGATCAACTTCGGTCGGTGCAGGAGTACTGGATTTCACTGGCTTGAGTTGATGTTCTCTACTGGAACCAAGGCAGCCTCGCATTCATCGCCCTGTGTATCTTCGCGCTTTTTCAGTTGTTCAGTAACTCCTTTGAGGGCGAAACAAGCCTCGGACTGGATATAATGCAGCCAAGATGTGAACAAAGATTGAATATATTAGAATAGCGAAGCGGGCAAGTCCGAAAGCGCTTTTATTCGAGCCGTGATCGTGCACTGAGCCCGGAAAGTGCCTACCGCTTGGGAACGCGGTGGAAGACTTTCCGTCGTCTCCATCGAGTGTCTGCGTTTAGCAGAGGTGAGCGGGTCCTGCCAGAAGGCGAGATAAATGGTGATGATGAGGGCCAGCAGGGCTCAAAATAACAATTCGTTTCGTACACCAAGAGAGACAATGCTTGATAGACGCGACACATCGACGTTGCCATACCATCTGAGACGAGGCTACCATTTCCACAGAGCAGAAAAAGCACAAAAGTCGTGGAGCAGAAACGTCGTTGAGCGCGCCCTCTCGTAGCAGTTCTTATAGTCAGACATGGAGTCATGTATTTGATCGGCGAGTACCAGGTAGGATAGCGAGGGTTGTATCGAACCGTCATGTGGGTGACAAAGTCGTAATGGTGATGATACTATTGGTTCAACAACTTCTCCATGAGCAAACCGGCACAGCTAACATAGTGAAAGTCTAGAACCTTACAGATCTAATTGTTCGACTGGCGATAATGTCTCATGGCGGTATTGAATATTGCCACAACCAGAAGGGAGAAGCTGGTATTCCACATCTTGTCTTACACTCCATTACGCACTTCGTTATACGCACCATGAGGCATTTCATACTGCATCTCACAGTCCATTTCACACTTTATTTTACCTTTCATTTCACATAAGGTGCGCTTGAATGTTCATACATGCCGCTTGTCTAGCCTTAGACGCGCGTGGCTGGGTTGGCCTGGATTCAAGCTGAGATTGGGTTTGGGAGGCTTGCTTTGCTTTTCTGTTCTGGCCGAGCCTTACCCTCTTCTCCGGAGTGGCATGCGCTCCAATAGCGCCCCGACCTGTATAAACTGACCTCTAAACTCCTTTGACCACACGTTGGGGTTGCAACGGTTGGAAGCCCTGCGGCGAGACAGGCACGTTGCTGGTAGCGGGGGAGTGGCTTGGCGTTAAATTGTGTAGATTCCTACAAGCTGATAAGCGGAGCCAGATCCGCCGAGTCCAATGGCATTGATCAACATGCCTCTCCCATACTTCATCTGTTCCAACTCATCCTCATGACACTCGTGCATATATCACACAAAAATGTCCGCCGAACTACCCCTACCATCTCCATCTACACCACCACCACCAACACCCTCCCCAGCCTACCTCCGCAACTCTCCCGCCATCCCACCACCATCACCTCTTCCCCAACCCAACACCCAATACATAGGCATCCTCCACACCGGCCAATCACTCTCCGACGGGGTTCGAGGCGACATCACCAAGCCACTACCTGCCCTTCCCTTTGCACTAAAGCTACACGATTCGACAGACAGCTACGACCTGTCGTCCGATAGCAAGACACTAGCACTGGTGCAGCTCAGCGAGCCAATACGGCCAATTATAACCGGCGCACTGGAATGGCCCGAGAACATCGAGGGCGTCACACCTGCCGAGGGGTTTGCGCGACAAGTGGAGGCGTTGACTTCGCGGCATGGAGACGAAACGAACAAGAAGATTGTAACAATACACTCCGTTGTAGGACGGGCAGGCGAGGGCATGGCTGGGATCAAGAAGTGTGGTAGTATCAACTCTTACTCCGCATCATTATACGAAGCGCGCGCAATCAAGCGGTTACTCGGACAGGATTCACAATTCGCATACGACGTCGTGCTGCTGACGCACGGGGAGACTGATTCCTGGAAAAGCGATCACAGTTCAGCGCAGCAATACAAATCCGAGCTAATCCGGATGCAACAAGACTATTCCGGCGACCTCATGCAAATCACCAAACAAAGCCACGAACCGATCCTATTACTGACACAGCAACAAACATGTCCACCAGTAGGCGGCAAACTGATCCCGGGTATGCAAACACAATGGCGTGTGCAAGACGAAAGCCACGACAAAGTGGTCTGCGTAGGGCCGAAATACCAATATGGGTACTCGTCGGACTTGCTACACATGCCCGCAGGAGGGTATCGACGATTAGGGGAGAAGTACGCCGAGGTATGGCACCATGTCATGCAACAGAGAAAGAGCTGGACTCCATTACGACCACGATGCTTGACTCGAGAGAACGACAACGTAATCCGTGTAGACATGGGTGTAGCCTTCCCACCACTACGATTCGACGAGCACCTCCCTGTACCACATCAATCCGGGGAATTCGCGGCATGGAAAAATGGAAGAGGGTTCGAAGTGCGCGACCCAGCCGGCAGCGTCGTCGGCATTAAGAAAGTCGACATCGAAGACAGCAGTGTACTCATCCACCTCTCCTCTCCAGCACCAGCCCCAGACGCAAAACTAACCGTAGCCTACGCAATGACAGCCGACTCTGATGGCTTCAGCGGCGGTCTGGGAACAGGACGAATCGGACATCTATGCGACTCAGATCCATTCCTCAGTGCTAGTCCGCTTGATCTCGAACTCTCGCTTGCGCAAGGCGGGTGTGAATTTACAGGTGGGGACGAGATGTTAGCTTTATACGACACGATGACACCAGGAGATTATGTGTTGGCTTCATTTGATGCGACGAAGCCTGATCGAGGTAGTTTGAGTCGGCCGTGGGAGGGGCAGAGTGGAAAGCATAGATTGACGTTTCGACATAATCAGGCCAATTACTGTGTCTCGTTTATTGGCACTGTCGGTGAGAGACCGTGGGAGAATCCGTTTAAGGGGATAGAAGAGTTGACGAGGTGTATTTGAGGAGGCCTTACGGAGGACTTGGGGAAGTCGCTGGGTGGCTCACAGTTCCCGTATGCATATAGATTAAAGATATAGACAATGTAGACATGTAGGTTTGATCATCAATTCTGTGAATATGTATCTACAGCGCCAAGTCCTCTATTCTAGAAGAATAACTTCCGTCCGACCTTTCCTTCCTTCCATGTGGCATCAAGTGTCGTAACAGCGTGACAAGAATCGAAAAAAGAAAAACATAAAAAAATAACTTGATCATCAAAATGCTCAATGCAGTCCACCAAGGTCTGATCGGGCATTGTTTTGTGCGAGAACGAAGAAGAAGAGATGATAAAAAAGGGTATCGTGAATGTAGAAAATGAAAGAGAAGAGAGCACGAGTGAACAGATGCACCGTAGTCGTTGATCGAACGTCGTCTTGTTGATATGCAGGTGGTGATTGTGGGCGAAACTCTATGACGGTGTGAAATGCTGCTGAGCAATGAGAGCGTCCAGGTCGAGTTCTTGTGGCATAGACTGCATGTACACTTGCTGATACAGATCTTGCGAGCTAAACTCGTACGAGTCCAGTCCAACTCCAGAGTCTTGAAAGTTCATCATTCCATGGTCGGGTCCAAAGTCGAAATTGTAGTTGAAATCGGCTTCAACAGCATGCATGCCAAAGGGACTGCCTTTGGGGAGGTCGTTGGTAGCCTTCGACTCACTAGCAGTCTCCTTTGGCGAGGCATTTGCATCCACAGATTCCGGTGTATCATCCCAGGTAACAGGGGGAGGCGAAGGCAATTCTGATAACAAGGGCTGGATGAATGAAGCAGGCTCGACATTGAGTGGTTGCTTTTCAAGTGGGGTTAGCTCAGATGCATTGACAGGAGTTTGTGATGCAAAAACCGGCAGAGGCATCTCAGGTGTGTCCATTCTAGCTCCAAGCATCAAGTCCGGAAGGCCACTGAAAGTATCATGTACAGCTTCGCGAGTGACGAGTGAAGCAGTCCAAGAATCTTGATAAGTGACAGCAGGTTTCTTCGCAGGTGAGCCTTCAACAGTACCGTCACCAAGCGCGCCAGCTGTACGCTTGACAGAAGTGTTGGCGCCACTGGGTGATCCTGGTTTTGTATTGCCTTGCTGCAATTTGGAGGACTGAGTTGTCATCGGAGCTTTCAAGGTCGTAGTTGCTACCGGCTTGCTTGGAACAGGTATGGGCGCGGACAAGTTGATCTTCGAATTCGCAGAATGTGCGACAATCGCCGTTGTGGCAAAGAGTTTCACACTACCAAGTGTGCCAGTCTTGTTCAGATCTTCCAACTTTGGAGTATCGCCCGCGACACCCAAAGCAGACTTGACGGTTTCCAACATCCACTTCAAAGGGTTACCAGTGTACTTATGTTCCTGAATAGCATGTCTTTCGGCTTCTATATCCGTTGCGAAACCACTAACATGATGAGAACAAGTCGGTATAGGACATTTCGATGGCAGGTTGGGAGGAGCAGGAGGAAGGTTGTTGATCGCCGCTGGGTTCAGCCTTGCATTGGCAGCAGGCTTATTCATAGGCTTCTCAACGGAAGTGATGACAACTTCTGGACCAGGACTCGGACTTGCAGCTTGACCAGGTCTGCGCTTCTTTTCGGGAAGTTTGAGGTTGATGGAAGATTGTGTCGGAGCAGCATAGACTGGTGCACCGTGACCCTTGATTTCGGCAGGTTTCTTCGAGCTCGCTCCTGCTTGTCCTTGAGCTTTGGCGACTTCCTGAGTTGATCCCTGTCCAGCTCCGGCAGGTGCGTTGGACTTAGCATTTTGAGCTGCATCAGGTCTCATACGACGGATCTTTTCAACCAAGTCTTTGTTCCTGGCGAGGAAAGTCTTGATTTTCTGGACCATACTAAACAGTTCATCCTGTGAAAGAAAAAACTCGCCCTGTTGAGGCTTCTGCTTTCGTATCATGTTGGCCATTCTCATCAATTCCCTGACCGTATTTTCCTCGCCAGGCTGGCTAAAATACCAGACCCTCATGACCTGCTCAAGTATTGTCAAAAAGTGCGAAATCTGCGAGCATGCATTTGACATTTTCTGCTTTTGCTCATCGCCCATAGTAATGGGTAGTCCAAGATGAGTGCTCGCCATTGCTTCCTTCCTCAACTGCTCGAAACGTTGCGCCTTCTGTTGATCCGTCATCTGTGGTTGGTGCGAATGTTCTGCCACAGCCAGCGCTTGTGGCATTGGAAAGTTAGGTCCGCTCGGATTCGTTACACCAGCATAGGCCTGCATGTTTTGTCTCGCCCTTATCTGTGCCTCCATTTTGACCTGTTGTTCTGGAGTCATCTTCTGCCATTGCTCTTGCGCTTTGAACTTTTGAAGCTGTGCATTGACATTAGCCTGGCTAGCCATCATAGCCTGGGCTTGCTGTCTCTCGTTTGGAAGCTTGAGATCAAAATTGCTTGGTTGGATAACATTCAATGCCGGACTAGATGAAGGATGCTTCAGATGACTACCCAACGCGCCAGGTATTCCAGGTGTCAACAATGCTGGCATACTAAGACCCGGTACTTGCAAATGCGTCGCAACAGTGCTTGGACCTTGCTGTTGTGGTGGCTGCATGTTGCTCTTCTCCATCACGTTACGATTCGCCGCTTCCATGCCAAGGATTTGCTTGAAAAGTGCAGGATTCTGAGTCTCCACGGCTTTCCTTCTATGACCGAGAATGAAGTGCATCAGTCGATCCTCGGCCATACCAGCCGCCTTTGGTGTCTTTGCTCGGTATGCTTGAATCTCGTCCAGCGTAGGCTCCTTAATACGAGCAATGCCATCGACTATCTCTACCGCATTTGCGCGAATCAGGTTCTGCAAGCTGTCGTTAGAAGATTTTGCTTGCTGTTGTGGCGGCTGATTCTGTGAAGTAGGTCCCATCTGCGGTTGTGCAGCATTGATACGAGCCTGTTGTTGCTCCCGTTGGTGCCGTTGCGCCTCGTGTGTAGCTTGCTGTCGTTGCACCTCCAGAATCGGCTGTTGCAAAGGTTGAGGAGCCAGACCAGGATTCCCTCGCAGCGCCTCCTTGAACTGACGCCATGTTCGAAGCTGATCGGGCAATGTCAGCCCAAAGTTTTTCTGCAAGACTGGCTTTGGTATGAGCATATCGTCCATGGTGAACGGAAGCTTATTCTGCGGTGGTGGAGCTTGACGCTGGTCGGGCATTCCTGCTTGTTGCGGTTGAGGGCGTGAAAGACCTTGTTGTTGTCTCATCGCCTGCATATTGCCCTGCTGAGCGTTGAATGCTTGCATAGCCGAAGCCTGCTGCTGTTGACCCCATATAGCCAGATTCTGTTGTTGTTGATGTATTGGCAAACGAGAAAACTGTGCTTGTGCCTGCGGTGGTAGACCTCCTTGCATGGCAAAGTTTGGCGGTTGAACTTGTTGCTGCTGCGAAGGTTGTCTTTGCGAAGCAGGGGTAGGATTGCGACTGCTTAAACCTGGAGTCTGTTGCACGATTTGCTGTGGTGTCTGCTCTATGGACTGCACAACAGGCTGCTGCATGTGTAATGCAGGACTCTGCTGCTGGATCTGTGGCGATGATTGGAGACCACCCACTTGACCTTGGAACTGTTGCTGCATTGACTTTGGAGGATTGGACTGGTTCTGTCGAGCCCTTGCCTGTGCCTCAGCCTGAGCCATATTTGGTACGGACTTGGCTTGGTTTTGTGGTTGAGGCTGAGCATTCTGCTGCATAGGCGTCTGGCTAGTTTTAGTCTTCTTCGTCTGTCCAGTCGCCTGCTGCTGAGGCGCTACCATTGTGTTTAAGCCACGCCCGAGTGGTCCAACTTGGCCATTCAATACCCGATTGTTGGATGCGGGTACCACTAAATCTCCGCCCTCTTGTGCTTGCTGGGCAGCTGCTTGCAACTGTGCATAATCAATGTTACTGGGATTGACATTGCCTCGCATCTGCGGCATTGGGTTCGGCATTTGTTGCATCATTGGTGGCATAGATTGGTTCATCTCTTGGTTAGCTTGTTGATTGGCCAATGCCATCTGCTGCTGCTGGCGTTGCCGTTGTTGCTCTGCTTTCTGACGCTGATATATGCCTATTGCTAGCTTCTTATAATGGGCAAAAATAGGATCCATGCCTTTTGCAGCCCATGCCTGTCTTGTTTCCGCTGCCACGCCATTTATCTGATTCTGCAGATTTTCGAGTTCACCATTGCCTTTAGCTTTCTCAATCAACATTCCCGTCAGCTTGTCTATAGCCTCGCCATCGTGGGCCGAGAGTGAAGCATTTGGCGGTACACTTTGTTGCATCATCTGAGGCATACCCTGGTGAGAAGGTTGTGGCTGCATGGATATCGGCTGTGGTCCGCCTTGCTGAGCGAGGTTCATCATGTGTTGGTTAGGCTGCATTTGACTTCGGTTGATCTGCATCATGGGGGCTTGAGGCGCAGGCATAGCTTGTTGCGGATGCTGTAACGGTAGTCCTTGTTGCATGAGCTGCTGTTGCTGCTGTTGGGCTTGTTGTTGTTGCAGCATTTGAGGTGGCATGCTCTGCGGAAATCGAGGCTGGCCAAGATTTTGGTTCATTTGCATCCCTTGTTGGAACATGGCCTGTGTCTGATTCATTTGCTGCTGCTGCTGTTGTTGTTGTTGTTGTTGTTGTTGTTGCATCATCTGAATCTGGTGTTGCTGTAGTTGAGGCGGCATGAGCTGTTGATGTTGCTGCATTTGAGGCGGTTGACCAGCATTGGCCATCATCTGATGTTGCTGCTGTTGTGCATTCTTCTGTGAATTGACCTTTGCCCAGTATGCAGTAAGCTTGCCCTCATACTCTTGATAGTTGTTGGATTGCATCAAGATCTGGGCTTCCATCTTACCAGCAGCAAGTAACAGGCTCTGCATATTGTTGGCAGCAGGAGCACCACTTGCTCGGAGGAGGGCAACACTATTGTTATTGAGATTAGCAGATGTTCCTGCTGCTCTTTCCCTTTGGACCAAAGATTCTAACAATTGAGAGACGGTGGCATATCGCTTTTCCACGCCGACAGTTTGTTGCCATGTCCCAGGCTGTGCTGGCGTATTGTTTATTATTCGCAGAATAAGGCTCTTTACGTCCGGCCCTTGCGCTGCAGGCATCTGTTGACCAGCATTTCCGTTCATGATGTCGCAGCTATGTCTTTGGACTGGAGAGGGGGAGATATGGTCGAGTTGCAGCAAGCAAGCGGATGGAAAGAGCGAGAGAGGACGAGGGCGAGGGCGAGGGCGAGGGCGACCTCAGTCGACACCTCTTAAACTACACGTCGTCTCCAGTAGGTCGTGTGTGCTCTGTTGTTTCGACTTTGGGTGTGAAAGTGATTGTCTTGTCGAGGTCGTCGACGCCGATGCGCTTGAGTAGGGTGACTTTCTTGTTTCGGCCGATCGATCTCGAACCGTTCCAGGGTCCTGATAACCTTTTTTTGGATTGCGAGCATGCGGACAGGAAGAATGCCAGACGTTCCACGACCAGATCCTGCTGGCAACTGGAGGCGAAGAGTGAGTGGCTTGTCGAGCGGTGGCGGTGAGTGAAGTGGGAGATTTGTTAGTAGAAAGAAAGGCAGTCGACAGCAGCGAGCGAGTCTGTCTCTGCTCTTTTGTCGGCGCTTCGCAAGGGGTTAAGCGTTGGCCTTTTACCAGCGGGCGCTTGCAACCTCGAACCTCTGCAACATTTGTCACTGTGAAAAAGGTCAACAACAATAACAAGAAGAGTAGACGGAAGCTGCTGTGTGAAAGAATTGTGCTTTGAGATGTTGTGTGTTGATGGAAAGAAGAAATCCTGTCCTACATCTTTGTGCCTCTCTGAGCGGGTCTTGTACCGGTTGTGTCTGTCGCACAGTCGTCCTCTTCGGTCAGCTGAGACTGCCGTATCGTCATTGATCGCCTTCTGATGCGCTGGCAGGCTGACTGGCTGGGTGGATGGCTGCCAATACTCTTCCTTCCTCTGAGGTCCTTTCCTGTATCCTTGTCACTTGTTTTCTTCGCTACTGCACCCTGTTCGAGCTAGAATGTCATGATATCGCCGAGACCTGGGGCCAGCAGGAAGAGATCCCGCTGGGCCCCTTGTATATATACACTCGAGCCGAGTTGGTTGTGCAGTATCCATTCGTCCAAGGAGCCTGCCCAAATGGCTTTCGTAGTTGTGCTACAGCTGTCACTCGTCGCCCAAGCGGCAAGAAGCGGTTCGGCCAGCACACTTGTACTCAAAATGGCAATATGACCGAATGAGGTGTTTTTGGCTATTATTACAATATTACAACCCTATTATTCCACTATTCAGTATCGCAAACTCGATTTGCGGAGCAGCCGTGTGTGCTACTTCTAACAATTCCCAAGAAAAACAACCATTCAGTACTTCACCCTGCTCAACCCCAAACCTCTGCTACCACCTTACTTCGACTGCGTACTAGCATTCTTAGCCATATCCTCCCTCCACATCGTCCTATCACCTTCCGCCACTCCGGGCCCCTTATAAACACTTCCGTACTCACCGCTCGCATACTCATTTCCAGGCCCCTTCTTCGGGTGCTGTCTTCTATACCACGTCAAGTATTGCAACAGATAATACAGCCTAAACGCCAAAAAGCTGAATTTATCCTGCTCCAGGTCCTTGGGATAGTCTGCACCCAAGTTGACCGCAGCAGCAATCCCGCTCATGACAGCAACTTCATGCGCATTGACCATAGTCCAGGCAGCAGCGAAACGGGTGTGGTTAGCGCCTTGAATGAGCCAGAGCCAGGGGACGACGAAGATGTAGTGGGTGAACGAGTGGCAAAGTTGGTGCCACCAGTCTTTGCGAATGATTTTGGACTCGTCGATTTCATCAATTGACCAGAGGTGGCCATCGCGGGCTTTGTTGAGGAAGATTGTTTGGAAGACGTGGCGGTCAAAGTCCATGTCTGGTGGGAATTGGGCTTGGTAATTTGTGCAATCGAAGCACATTTCCAGCTTGGTGATATCTTGGTCGTACATTTTGATGTAGTACATTGGTTTGAATGACTTCTTGGCCATTTCGACACGGACGCTTTGGTCGACGCCATCGAGGACGCTGACGGCTTGGTCTTCGTTGTAGAAGTTTTCGTAGTGTCTTCGCATATAGTCGGCGTCGTTGTGTGTTACAGTGATGTCGTCTGACCATTTGGTGGAACCTAGGATGTTTCTCTCCTTCCATGTGCTGGAGCCTCTCAGAATACGGTTTGCAGTATCCGCCCTGTGATGATACGTCAGTAAATGCAAGAATGAAAAAGACAAAGACACCTACAAGCAACATAATACCAGCTCATCGTAATGTTCTGTAGTCTCCTCGGCGTCAGGATCAGCACCACCTTCAGGCAGGGTGTCATCGATACTAGCATCCGGTCCTTCTTCCGACCACGCAGAATTGGGGTTGTGGTGATCCTTATATGGTGTTCTTTTTATCAACTTGACAGTCACTCCCTTTTTGTCACGTCTGACCACTTGTGTGACTTCTGTAGATAACCTGATCTTGACTCCCTTCTTGGTCAAATCCTTATACCAATCATTGTAAAAGTCGCTAAACTTTGGAAATACAACCATGGGCGGAAGATTGGACACAACGCTTTGTTTATCAGTGGGATACCACATGCCGTATGTGGGCGACGTGCAAAGTCGTTCAAGCATGATGGCGGGGACTTCTGGAGCGTAGTTTCCCGTACCAAGGAAGAGGGCAACCATAGGAAGAGCGACGGTGTTTGCGAATTCATGCGAGAAGCCCCAGAGCTTCATAATGTGCTTGATAGGTACCAAGGCGAAGATGAGCTCGAACCAGCGAGTCACCTTGATCATAGTGGTGAAGCGTTTGACTTCGTCTTGATGTTTTGCGAGTAGCTTGGTGGGGAAGACATTAGTCCAGAAAGTATTGCCTTTACCGAAGGAGACTTGGAGTTTGACGGGGTCTGCGTGGTAGCCTTGACGGGCGAACATGGTCATTGTGTGGTGGAAAATGCTGGGGAGTGGTTTAGTTTTGTCCAATGGTGATCAGTGCTCGTCTCGACATACTATGAACCACCTTGAACACCCTGGTTGAGCCAGCTGGCACCATATCTCTCCTTGTCAATTGGAATGTTGAATGCCTGTCCTCCGCAGTAATCTACTGCATCAACCACTGTGACATCGAATTTGTCGGGATGCTCAGCCAGATGATGAGCGCATGACATTCCTGAACCACATCAGCAAATAGAAGATAGTACTACTATCGCGCAACACAAAACATACCAGCAGCACCTGCGCCGACGACCAAGACTCTTTTCTTTCTTGAACCTTCCATTCTTTCGGCAGCTTCAAATCTAGTAGAAGAAGCGCGATGTATTAGAGGAGCTTCGTCAGAGCGTCTGGGCATGGATATAGTGAATAGGGAGTATAGGCTTACAAGTACTAATAAACAAAGGGTGTTTAAGTGGCCGGTGTATGGTCGTATTGATGTAATCGTCATGGGAAAGGACAAAAGTGCATGATGACATTTCGCGCTAGTCCTCGGGAGGCGCCTTTCTCCTGATTTCGAATCTTGGTACGATCGATCCACTTTCAAAAGTCACGTGAGCAGGGTATCGATTGACACGAAACGTTGTTTCAAGATTGTTTCAGGTTTTGAACACTAACATTGTTGCTATAAAATTGCTAAACCAGTCTCTCGCACGAACGCCGAGGGTCGCAGTGACGAAAATTACGTCGACCACAGGAGACAACGACTGAAGCAAAATGCAACACAAAACATACGACCCATGCGCTCTTCTTCGCCCAACTCCAGCATCACATCGCATACTCGTCGTACTCAACGCACCCATCGAAGATCATGACCTGCTAGAGCAAGCATTTGAAGCTTGTTCTATCAGAATTTGTGCGGATGGTGGTGCTAACCGGGTTCATGATTTCCTGAGAGCAAAAAGTACAATAAGCAGTGCTGGTAAACCGAGAGATGAAAGCGGGATGGAAGATGTAGAGAGGCTTGTAAGTTGTTTTCCGCAGATTCTTTTCCATCTGCTCGTGATTCTGTGTATTTTGGTCATGGCAGTGGGGATGATCAAGGAATAATCGTCCTGTTAGACACTGGGGTGAAAAACATGAAAGAACCACTTCGAGAAGGCTAAGTAATGTCGTATTGGCTAAGTTTTCAGAAACTCTCCTCGATACTACCAGTCTTTAACCGCGAAGAAAAAGCTTCGACAATGGAATATCCGCCACAGCATCCCCAGCCCAACGCTACTTCGCAGTCATATTCTTTTCCGTAGTTGTTTCCCTCGGTGATCTAGTGAGAAGGTGCCCATTGCTTGATCGCTTGGACTTCGTCAACATGACGATCTCATAAGCCGTACCCTCGCCCCCAACACTGACACAATCATCTTGAATTCAGCTCCCCACACACATCCACGGCGACCTGGACTCACTGCGCGGCGACGTCCGCAAATTCTACACAAACCTTGGTGTCGCAGTGACGCAAGACCCCGATCAATACAGTACCGACTTCGGCAAAGCCATGAAGAAGGGTGCCGAGGCTCTGATTTCAAACAAATATAACACAAACACGCACACAAACACAAATGGCACGCAGTACTTGAAAACAGGATTGGATGAGGATGACAATAACAACACCAACTCAGCAACGGAAGGAACAGGGGATGTAGAGATTCTGATTCTAGGCAGTCTGTCAGGACGAGTTGATCATGCGATTGGATTACTGCACGAGATGCTGAGAGAGCAACGGGCGGAGACGAGTACGTTTGTCAAAGCGTATTCCAGTCTCATCTCCTCCTCCTCCTCCTCACAACAAACACAACGACAACAAATACCACACCCAACACTAACACTCTACTCTCCCTCATCCATCTCCTTCCTCCTCTCTCCCACATCCATCAACACAATAATCCACAACCCGTCCCAGATCGGGCCAACAGTAGGCATACTGCCCGTGTACGGTGCTGCGAGCATATCGACAAAAGGGCTGGAATGGGATGTAGAAGATTGGGAGACGCGGATGGGGGATATGGTGTCTACGAGTAATCGGTTTGCGGAAGATGTAGAAGAATGTGTTATTGAGGTGAAGAAGAGTGAAAAATTTGGTGGTGAGGATGCCGAGGGGAATTGGGTTGTTTTCACGGTGGAGAGGAGGATGTGGCGGGGTGAGGGTGGATGTGAAGACGAAGGAGAAGAAGAAGAAGACTTGATGAGTTAAGAAGGGCGAGGCATGGTCTCGATTACCATTTATGTCAACTGAAGACAACCATATATGTGCATGATAAACAAGGCCTATGTCGATATCATATTGAGAATGTCATTGAAGTCGAAGATATTCTTGTCGAATGAGAACAAGCACGCTTTCGAGCTGACGTAGGACGTTTCGTCCTAATTATACTATACCCGTAGCTGCCCTTCGATGCACTGCTCGACAATTACAGTAGAGGTTTGGCTGTGCATTTACTAGTTGTCATCAACAACGCCAAGTGGACCTCTCGCTGCCTCCCTCGCTGCCATGCCTCCTCTTCCATTTACGACTCCTCTGCCCGCACTACCATCAGCAGTAACGCCATCATCACCATCTCGTCCTTCTCCTGTCCCACCACGTCCTCCTCGCCCACCACCCCTACCACCTCTACCACCACCACGTCCTCCCCTACCCACCGCACCCCTCTTCGCTCTCTCCAGCATCCCCGCATCCGCTTCCAGGGCCACCTTTCCATCCCTCACAAGCACCCTTCCTCCCTTCTCCTCGACCCTTTTGAAAAACTGTACGCCGACAACACCGTCCTCAGCATCTCCTTCACTCAGTATGACGCCGTTTTCAGACTTGTAGAATCTGAGTCCAGCGGCGAGTGCTGCGCGGAGGTTGATGTAGATGAGGAGGGTGGAGGAGTTGCGTATGCCGCTTAGGATAGCTGGGGTAGGTTTGTCTGCAGGAAGGGATGCGACGGAGTCGTCTAACACGTTGGCGTTGGTAACAGCTTGAGTGTTTAACACATTTGCGTTTGCTGTGATGATTTCCTTTTGAGACGAAGATTTTTCCCGGAATAGTGTTTGCAATTGCGCGGGTACACCAGTAGCAAAGTGTACGTGATTCCGGCGCATGCGTTTCAAACCACCGCTTTCGAGAATCAAAGGCCAAGCGTCGTGACGTGTGCCGTGGACGACCAGGTCAGGTAGGCTTGAGGGGTCGTCAAGTGTTATGGGCGTGAGGAGGTCGGATGTGTCGAGTGGGATACTGTGGCCTTGGTTGGCGCGGATTAGGTAGTGGGTTGGGTCGTTGTCGTTGTTAATGCTATCGGGTGTAGAAGGTGTGTCGGTGTTTGTATCTGATGATTCTAGTGCAGAGATGTGGATGAGTGAGAAGCGTTGTTTTTCGTTTGATGCGACGATGTCGCGGATTTCGGGTAGAGAAGTTTTGAGGGAGCGGATGTTTCGATTTTGTAACTGTTTGAGTAGCTGTTAGTTATGGTATTTTGGACGACCACATAAATGTAGGAGGAACAAGTCGATTCTGCCGCAAATCTTAGGAGCTTTACATATTACAGCAATAACGAATCACTTTTGTCGACACTTAAAGCGCATCTTGATGCACGACATTCAATGTACAATCACAACCAAGAAGAAAAAAGTTGCATGCATATCGCTTAAGACAGCAGCAACAAAAATCATCGCCTGTGCCCACCACGCATCCTCTCTTTTAACGCGCCTTCAAATCACCTCAATCAATCCTCAACAATACAACCATTTGACATCTCTTCACTCGTTCCAAGACAACACACAGCAGCACACAACACAACAACACCCAAACACCAAAAGAAAGAGACAAGAAAACTCACCACATCACTCAACCCAACATACCCACCCTTCCCCAGCACCAACCCCTCCTTCTCAGCACCATGTCTCAGCAGCCAACTCAACTTTTTCGAAACAAGCACTTCACGGGATTGCGGTCCGCCTCTTGCACTACCTCCACGTCCACCGCCAGGCATGGTTGTGATCAGATATCGCTTGAGAGACGTTGTTTTAAAATTGGCTAAGGCGGGTGTATTTCTGTATGGATGAGGGGGCTTTCTTTCTTGGAAACTCGGGATGATTCTGATGGTGGCCTTGTAAGAGTGAGTGGAGTTGTGGGACTGAGATTTGAGATTGTGTTTTTTGTAATATGTTGGTTGTTGATTTCGGTTTCAGGTTTTGGTTTTGTTACATCAAAAAGGCTGTGAGTCATGTGGCAAGTGGGGACAAGTGTTTCAGCATTACAAAAAACACTTTCGCAGAGCAAGGACAGTCGATTTCTGATGTCAACTGTGACCACACAATTTACAAGCAGGTGGAACATTGGTCGAGAGAAATCATATCCTCAATTACGATCTATTTGATCTAAAGTGGTATCTCTTGCAAAACAGAAGAATCATGAATCAAACCATTGTCGTCTAAAAAACCCTTTGCCCAGCCCATGCTAAAACGATTCATTTTTTTGAGTAGAACCCCCAAACAACGCCCACCAAGACATGATGCAGAAGTCGTAACGCTTGCCCAAGCACTGAAAGGTATGTGGCATCTATTCCTCGTCACTGAAGACCTCCTCACCACGCTTGCGGCGGGCCATGCGGTCCTTCTTCTTCTTCCTCAGCTCGGCAGAGGTGAGCTTGGCCTTCTTTTCCACTTTTTCGATCTTGTTACCTAGAGAATGTTAGTCTATGACTTTGTAGAATGGAGATATTTTATTTACCCATAGCATCGAAAGTGTCCTCCTCCTCACCCTCCTTCTTGCCCAAACGAGGACCGGCTCCTTGACCTTGTACCCAGTTGTGACCAGATGGCGTCATGCGACCGTCAAGCACAGCCCAGACTTCCTCAGTAAGACCCTTGGTGAACTCAGCAGAGTGAGTGATAATCATGACACCACCCTCGAACTCCTTGAGGGCCTTGCCCAAAGCACCGAGTGAATCACGGTCGAGGTAGTTAGTAGGCTCGTCAAGAACGATCAAGTGAGGGCGTTGCCATGAGCAGGCAGCGAGACAGACCTTGACACGTTGACCACCAGAGAGACCACGCATACGAGAGTGAGTGATGAGCTCAGCATCGAGACCGAATTGGGCACAGTGAGCCTCAATCTCCTTACGGACAAGAGGACGGAACTGTCCAGAGGCGAGGGCCTCCTTCTGATCGACCTCAGCAACCATCTTCTGGTGAGAAGTCAACAGCTCGGTACGGGGAATCCAGGCGTTGTCAGCGGTCATCATGGGTGTCCACTTCTCGTTCTTCATGCCGATGTTGTCACCGAGAGCGAACGAACACTCGTACTCGTACGAGTTCTTGAACTTTCTTCGGGAGTGAATACCAATGACACGACGTTGCGTACCCTCGATTCTGTAGATCTTGTTCATAGCGTTCTCATCCTCCTCGGTGATGATCTTGTTGGCACGGTCCATGGTCTCACGGTCCTCACCAGTCTGGAAACGCCATTGAATGTACTC
>Ga0160429_1000715_pt1 | contig 23246 bp, 22 predicted proteins | sample SolpanmetagenomR_FD_108199 | JGI IMG/M metagenome (GOLD analysis project Ga0160429, IMG submission 108199) | Solar panel surface microbial communities from Lawrence Berkeley National Laboratory, California, USA - R | ecosystem: Engineered > Built environment > Solar panel > Unclassified ...
ACGGGCAGGCTCGGACCGCCCAAAACCGGCAGGGATAAGACCTGCAACCAACCAGCGACAACATCTGCACGCTGTGCTTCGTGGTGCTAGTTGGTCAGCCTGCCGGCATCCATTGCGTGACGAGCTTGATGGCCGATACGGCAGCACTCAAGAGCCTATTCCAGCCCTCGAAGCCTGATAGGCTGCAACCCGGGCCCTCTCGACGCAGACGGTCTTTCCTGACTTCTGCGTGTGTCTTCTCGACTTCTGCGTGTGGGCTATCTTGACTTCTGCGTGCTGCGTTTGGGACCGCATTAAGAGATGCGGCAGATAGGCTAGCTAAAGCAACCATTAGGCATTTAGGAAACCAGTGCGCCAGAGCCAAAGTGCAAGCGGTGATGCGAACGCTATGTGAGAACCTCCTCAAACACCACATTCTTCAGGCGCCCCTGGTCAGACGCAGGGGATCCAGGCGGAACAAGAAGGTGTATCCCATGCGGGCTCGTGACGCGGCTAAGCGCAACGTAGAGTTGACCATGGCTAAAGTCTTCAGGATCAAGCATAAGCCAAACCGTAGAGACGCTCTGGCCCGACCTCCACAACGAAACGCTAACGCAGCTGTCTACTGACTTATGGTCTGAGTCGGATGTGGGGAAGCCGATGAGGTCCTAGCTTAGGTATCTTATGTTCGCTTCTATATGTTTTTTCTTTCTATGCGATGGGCTTTGCCGTCGATTTTCGGACTTTGCGTAGTTCAAACCTCAATCAACATCCATCTCAGTCAATTCATCTTCCCATACTCTTCTCAAAAATGCCGTTCTTGAGTGTTCATCGTGCTTTCTCGGGGGGCTCCGGCGCAATGGCTTCGCTATCTCCCCGTCCGAATGCAGGAGCATACTAGGAAGGAAAGGTAACACAAATCAAGATGCCACAGTAAGCGAGAGAGTGAGCAGGTAGGCAAATCAGCAAGTGAGCGAGTGAAGCCGTCTGCGCCGGGTAAGCAAGCGAACAGACATATGCAACGTCCCCGCAGCAAACGTACAATAGCACACACCATCTTCAACCAACAGACATCATAGTCTACGTCGACTTTTTCGACCGAACAACTAAATAACCACGGCCAATCAACACCCATAGGCACATCTTTAACGCCTAGGTCTCGACCTAGGCTTCCGACCAGAGAGAGACCTCGCACCGACTCCAGAATCAAACAATTCCGCGCTTAGGCCCAGCATCTCTCCGGCCGCCTTATCCTCGTCATACCGCTGAGCAAACTCAACCGAGAACCGCTCCCTGGCTCGCTCAATCTCTTTAGCCTTGTCCTCGACAGACACACAACCCTTCAAATACTTCCTAATTCCCGGGATATGGTAATCGCAACAGTTGTCCTCCTTCTTATAGTAGTACTCGACGCAAAACTGACACGTATAACTCTGCTGATTACACGTGCAAAACCTCGCCCGATGATGATGATAGTAGTATCGTATACAATACACCGGGATGCGATCTAGATTACCCCTGGCCATCCCGAAGCACCGTGTCGCAGAGACGAATGAATTGCCTACCGACACATAGATGACGATTAGTAACCAAATACGAACAACTTCACGTACTAGATAAGTTATCAGCAGAACTCACCACCTTCTATAATAGTTCGCACACACCGACGTTTGGCGGGATAATAGTCCGCCAGACAACCTCCGACTGGAACGAAATCCCTGTTAAGAAAGGCTAATGGACAAGCGATAGACTCAGTCTACTAAGCGGACACGGGGTCTCCGCTAGGGGATATAGTGGACCAGCTACCGATGAACCTTTACGGACGAGCAATGCGTAACTGAATGCCATCAGGCATAGAGCGGAGTGAAGCGGAGGGATAAAAAGAGTGGGGGATAGCCACTCCTTATATATAGAAAGACGTGGCCATGCAGGTAACGATATCGTCAAGACGTCCCTAGTAGACATTAGACGTCGAGGTGGGATATCCCGCCGCATTTCACCACGCGCTGACTGTGCCGCGATTGAGTCGGAAGTTCGGATGAGCAGTCATGACTTCAGCTTGTGGTGGCAGGCTTCTGTCGTGTAGATTTGCAACGAGTTTGCAAGCGAGAACAGTAAAGAGGCTAGAGCCAACAAATGCTTGCAAATTCGAGTGCATCGTCAAGTTGTCACGTCGGAGCTCCTTAGATAGCAAACTCTGCGTACAAGAGGGTAGACGTCACGCCGAGCATGATGTAACAATCCACAGATGAGGTCACCGCAAACCAGTTTAGATGCCAACGTTTCTCCCCGTGCAATAGCATCCACTATAACACCATCCTATATCTTCTTTCATTCCATCGTTGCCCCTCAGTCTTGCGGTTAGTAGATTTGAGCGCCGAGGGTTAGAGCGTCCTCAGCTTAGCTTCAAAATTCTTTATCTCAGTATAGAGTTCATTAATTAAACTTGCTGTGTTGCTTATCTCGCTTTCCAGCGTGGGTATCCGATATTTCTTCCTACGCCTCTTATGGTCCATTTTACCCTAGTCCTCTTCGAGCCTGTATATCTGCTTTTCCGCAGCGGAGATCCGGAACTCAAGCTCATCGATCCGGTCCAAACGGGTTTGGGTGATGTCTGCAGAAGTAGGCACGTCCACATATAAAGTGCCTTTTTGGCTAACAGCTGCTTCCAAATCGCTGATCCTCGAAAGGATCGGACCAAGCTATGAAAGTTTCCTAGGTTTACGCGAGCAGTTCTTTGCTAAGGGATGTCGGCCTTCGTACCGATTTAGTCGGAGAGGCGAAGGGTCTTCCATGTTCGCTCGCTTTTGCTGCATACAAGGTAACGCAGCGGGTAGCCTAGCCGCGCCTCAAGAGCAACTTACCAAAGCCCTACAAGATTCCAGCTCTTCCAGTGCCGCAGTTGATGTGTCCTGCTACGGCGGCGTCCAAGTGATCTCAACTCTGCCACAACTTTCGCCTTGGATTCAGGACATAGCGAAGACCTATCTCCAGTTTTCAATGCTCTATACTTAGACAGACATCAGGTTTGCATGACCGAGAGAACGCTTGCGTTCGTTGTTCCATAGCATAGTTTCCCACGATCTTCTTGAACCGGAACCATCTTCTCGTGCTTGCAAGCGAAGGGCTTCCAAGCCGCGGTTTCCCAGTACCTTGCGGAACGCTTCCAAGCCAGCCACTTGAATCTAGGATGCGTAGAAGTCCACTCTCCTGCTATCCTGTAGGGTGCTGGAGTCTTCAAATTTGGAATACGGGTAGTAGCTCGATTCCAGGAATGCAGAATTCGGAGTGTGGTGGGATCTCGACTTGTGGATTAAGCCACTCTGCTGGCCGCACTTGCATCGTGAGTGTGAGAGCTCTAGAAATACCGCGGTCATGGCGGTGTCACTCACGCGTTTCGGCATTGGCGGCTGCCCCGCAGGTGTCGGCTCGCTGGGAGAAGCTCGCTCGTCCCCTCCAATATTAGTTCGATCGCTCCGGCTGGTAGGTCGCTGCGGCCTACAGGCGTGTAACTTAGCGGCGTTGATAAAATGTTGCTGTTCACCCTTCGTGAGACTACCCACATTGAGGCTGCTCTACAGGAGATTGATGGGCAGCTGCGGCTACAGGAAAGAACACACCACGAAGTCAGCCACAACCGCTGTTTGTCCACACCGGTACTAGTGTCAACCACGCTCTTGAAGTTCTGCCGGTCGTGGGATGTCCACGCGAGTATGATACTGCTCATGCTAGCATGTTGTGCCCTCATTCGGCGATACATTCGAGTGAGTGACTGGAGCAGCGCGGCTGGACAAAGCTTCCGCGCAAGCTGGAAGTCACAAGCCTCGCCCCTAAGTCAGTGGAGCCTACATGCGCCACGGCTACTTGTACCCACGCTCGTAGACCATGGTAAGGATGAGTTGAGTGTCTCAGAAGGTAAGAATGACACCGGGAACGCTCCAAACCTCTCTGAGTCGGTCCAGACAGTGTAAGAACTAACGTGAGGTCGTCTCGACGCGGCCGATCAATCTCCTTTCTCACAGCATCGGCGAGCAGCTAGGATGGCCGATCAGACCCACATACCGGAGGCCACGTCAAGAGGGCGTATTTATGCTTCGTGCTCTTAGGTTGGTTTCCTCGACGCCAGACAGTTCGAAGAATTGCCGACCAAGTGAGTTCGTGCCAAGCTCATCTCCCGGACGATAGTGAGGTAGCACAAGCGGCGGTTCCTATTCGAGATAGGCTTTAGCCACAAGAGGTCCATCACGGCAGTCAGGTTCCCTCGCGATAGAGGTAGTAATGCCGGCATTAGAGCATATCTCCGCCATCTGTGGGGTTAGGATACACGCAAGAAGCGGTGCCTAAGCTTCCGAATGATAATAACTACTTCTTGTATGGTCTGTGATATCTTGGGCACGGGTAGATTCCCCAGATAGATTTCTTTTGAGTGGTCCAGGTGCTTCTGTGAGAGAGGTATATACTGAGCGTCCGGGGTGTTGGATTGCGCATTTGTGGAGCTGGCTTCTAACGGCATCGCACGTTTCGATGGGATTAGAAGCCGGCACATGGAGCCTGCCACAGACGTATTGTGTAGCAGGATCAGTTGAGATACCGCTCGCTGCCAACAGTTAGCGGGCACACAACAACGTCATCTGACACTTCCGGGACTGATTGAAGTACTGTCGCTTGCAAAGGCATCAAGCTTAGCGCAGCCCTTTCCTTCATCGCCGTCTTGTTACTGTGGTTCTTCGTGAGTTATCTTTAAGGTCGAGTGACGGAAGGTCCTGCGATTGTTCGGCACACATGCATCGAGTATGGACACGAGCGATTCGTCTGAGGCATGAGTGAGGCACGAATCCTTCTGCTCTACGTATCCTCGACTGAACTCCACTAAATGGCTGGGTCTGTCACCAGCCGTAGCACTAACTGCTCGAGTGTGCAACTTGAAAATCCCATAAGAGTTTCCGAGTGAGAATTTTCAGGGAGTGTTGATTAAACCTCGCTATCTGCTTCCCAGCATCCGAGACCGTTACCATGGTTGTTATCGCGTACTGTGATTGCTCGCTGGCTCTGTTGTGTCACGACGTTGAACTGTGCCAGCCTCTGGCCGAACTACTAACTGGATCTAGCGCTTATAGCCTGCTCGAGTTCGTGTGCAATATCGCCTTTCCCGTCCGACTCACGTCCGGTCTTTCATTAGCCTGCGCTCAGTACTCAGCATCGGGCCCCTCTGGTCGCAAAAACTTCCTCCAGAGCTAATATGGGCTGCTTGGGGGTTTCTCGGGACTCGGTCCATACGAAACGGGTCGACTTTACGGTGCGTCTCCATCAAACTGAACCCGTTGCCTAAGTGAGGTGGGCACGCCATCGCCGCTGAGTTGTCCTAGACATGTATGTGGCCGTAGGTGGTGGATCTTCTCACTTGCTTCCTGTCCTCGGCAGGCGGCTCTCACTCCGCTCGGATAGGATAGATGGCACCAGCATTGTTGCCAAGAAGGAATCTAAGCCCAGGCCGACCGAGGTTGTAAACAGACTGAGGGTGCAAGGTGCTTGCCACCGTGGTCATTAATGTAGGCGTGAAGGTCGTCATCGTATAGTGGGGTGCGAAGTTACGAAGCTAAATAGGAAATGCACGCCAATTAGTCCAGAGAAGACATAATAGACCGGATCTATTAGTCCTGAGTGGACCAACAGGGGAAGTGTGCTAGAATAAGGGACTGGATAAGGAGGTGATGACACCTTTAAAGCGCCTGATGACCACCTTATATAGTAATTACTCATCCTGATATGGGTTTTGCGGAATCCCATCTCCTAAATATGGTTTGTGCTAAACGATAATCGGTGACGCTAGTTTTGCCTATCCGCTTTTCCATCAAGCGATGCGGGAAATTTGGATTGCGGGTTCTCGGAATGGCTATAGAGTCAACCTCTTTCGTTGTTATCTCATTCTCCAATCTTTGTTGTCCCTAGTACGTCTGCGAATGAGACCTCCCGACACAGCGCCAATTGTTGTCTGTATCGACGAAGCGAGGGCGCACTCTCGGCGGTGACTCAGGAAGCCTCAGACACTTGCAGTGAAGCTACTAAAACTGACAGCCGAGTCAACGGGGTCAGTTGTCACATGCCGGACAGCGAATGAGATCGCTGTCTGATCGCGCGTTCCTCACAGTCCTGAGCGGGAGGCTGATCATGTGTGCCCCACTGGTGCTATTTATAGTAAAGCGCGCACCCGCGAGCCGGCCCGCGACGATTGAGAGGTCGGCTTCTGCATGATCCACGCAATCTCTGCGGCCGATCGAATGAGCCAAGTTGTTCTGCCCTGACTGTATGATTGCAGGTGAAGGGCCTGCTCACACGCGAACAAGCTGCAAACACAGGCTCCCTCATTCGACGATCCGTAGCGCAGCTCCACCAGGTCCACCAGATCCTCTTCCTGTTCAACGTTCGTTGAACTTCCAACTCCTTGCCGCCCCGCCGCCTCACTTGCCCACTTGCTGCTCCACAGCCCTGTCGCCTTCAAATCCCTCACTCCCTTCTCGTCCCCCTGTCCTTCAACCCGTGCTGGCGCATCTATCTTCGGTTACCCCGCACTAACGGTCCTCTATCTTCTACTTAGCCTCTGCGCATGTTCAGGGCGTCAGACTATAACATGCGCAGTGCTCTCCCACGAACGGAGCGGGAGGTATGGACCTTGAGAACGCTTGTTAACACCTTGCTCACAGAGACTACTTAGGCCTTTGCATGCATCCATTCGCGGCATAGTAACGGACACGTTTGGCTGCTCGTCCCGACGTTCATGTCCCTCCTGGACTTGCCTAAAGAGCTACTGGACAATACCACGACCTCGTGGACCTGGTAGACCATCGATAATGTCGCTGACGGATTGGCGAGATGTTGATCAGTCGCACCTGCTGCAGAAGATCTTTCTGCTCCAACTGCTAAACAACATTCCGGAGAAGCCCTCCTTGATAGACTTGAGCGACCGAAATGCACAGATGGATTGCTTACCCAAAAGAGTGCTCAGCCTCCAGCGTGAGAAAGAGCTGGCGGAGTCGTTCGCGTTCCTAGCGGCAACGACAGACGACCCGAGGAAAGTAGTAGCAGCATGTGTGGAGGAGACTGCAGTGGGAAGGGGCTTAACCGTCAGATTAGCCGTAAACAATGGTGGTCTTGACCAAGTTAAAGGGGGATTCGAGAGGATGGCCAGGGTTTTGGAGCGGGTGGCACGAGCAGGTCAGTCAAGCTCCAGGTTAGCCGTCACTGTTTCGACACCAAACTAAGCTATGGAAGAGCAAGCCAGAGTTGAGCAAGGTCAGCACGCTCTCTTGCGCGAAGCCATAACCTTGAACCAGAACCGTATCCTGGTTCGCCTGCGATCATGCCATGCTACACTCCGATGCATTTGAAACGCCTCTGGAGAAAGCCTCCGTATCACCCTAGGGAGCTTCGTCTCCGAGATCGATGATTTTCTCGCTGGCGAGATACGATCAACCAGAAAGTCTTATCCGCATCCCCAAGAGAGCGCAGTCCTCCTGTCTGCAGCGTGCTCACAAACAGACCGATCCGTGATCACACTACGCGAGCAGATTGACGGTTTATCGACAAGCCAGAAGTCTCTGCGGTGTGAGGATCCGATATCCGTTCTGGAAGCCGGCACTGTAACACCATTGGACTCGCCTGTTTTCATCAACGCAGAGACACAGACCCAGATTGGAAGCAGGAACACTGTCCCTAGCTCGCATTTGAGATCAAGCGGCTCCAACTCCGCGAGTACCATGCGGGCTCTATCCCCTTCGAATGAACTTCCTAGGCAGTTCGAATTTTCTCTTAGGTCCACTTCAAACACTACCACCTCGTATGTTCCTCTCAAGAAAGGTCAGCGAATCTGGCGCGAACTATCTCCAGCCTCTGGGGACGTTAAAGTAAGCACTCCACGCATCCGTCTCACGATATCGCACGACGAGACTCCCTGCAGGCAACAACCTCGGGGGAGCTCGCAAGACCCTGTTGTTTGCCGTGGCCGCTACTGGGTCATCTTGGAGTTCCTTCCAGACAATGCAGTTCCACAAGACAGGAATGTGCCCATTGTGAGCCTGTGCGATGTCCCAGGAGGGTGGGAAAGGACGCTGAACTATGATGATGCGGATTGGCCGAAGGAGTTGTGTGTGTGTAGCCGTGGTGATACTGTTTCCGTCACATACTCTTTGCTTCGGCCGGCAGACGGGATGGATGACTTGTTTTAAGCTCTTGGTCGTGCAGTCTCGTAAAGCTCGCGCACGAAACAATATATGGCGTTGCAGCAAGCGAGATCAAGCGCCTCACTTAGGGTAAGACCGCCGAGCGAGTGTTCTTTCCAGTGCGAACAGGGACGGTAACCAACCGGTTCTGTGTTGCCCCGGCCGTTATGAGCTTCACTATCGGGGCTGGCAACAACCGAAATGGACTGCCGCCTAAAAACAGTTCTTAGAGGCGACTCCCTAGTTAATGAATTCATCCGGCGTGAGACCCAAAGACCGACCATAGGTTGGAGCTTGATAGAACTTTGAAGTAACGAGGTATTAAATGCAAATTGGGATCCTCTCATGAGAGCGTAAAATGCGTTACTGCGCTGCCGATTCGGTCTTTGAGATCATAACCATTCAACAGCCCTTCGTCCCGCCTTCTGGGCCTTGTCTAGATCTCTCGCTCTTCGTGCTTTCCGATTTCACATCCCAGGGGAAAGGAGCTGACAAAGATCTCAAGATATGAGTGAAACCCAAAGGCTGTAACATAGTCAATCCAAGATTAGCACTTTCCCCATCAACTCCACTCAAGGCCTATCGTTGTCACTACAGCCGACGTTTAGGAGCCGAGAGATGATCACATACTGAGGAATTCAGACGGGAAATTACAAGCCCAAGCTGATGGCGTAAGCTTCGACTTGTAAACGGACTTATCCACGTCTCCGCTGGAGGTGTTCTTCCACGACCGCAAGATTCTCTTCATCCCAACACATATCCAGTAGTTTTTCTTCTAGCTCATGAAGCTGCACAGCTGCCCAAAGCCGTGCATCGTCCATCCTGTCTTACTTTTGCGTGTATTCAGGACTTGTAAAGTACTCCAGACAAGAGTCTTCAGCGCCAGATTCGATCCCTTGCCATACATCTAGGCCGGCCCAGGTTCTCGGCTTGATGCTGGCGATTTGGCCCGCAACATAGGCCACTGACGCTCCAGAGCCGAAGCAGAGCGCTATGTTTGCGGCGGTTTCGCCGTGTCGAAAGTAGTCATTGCCACTAACATCGTTGACAATGTGTTCCCGGATTTTGGAAGTTTCGGGTAATTTAGATAACTCCATAACGTCTTCTAACTTGTGGTTCCAGATCTCAAGGTCGAACCAAGGGATATGCTTGCGTAGTTTCCGATCAATTAGTGTCTGAAGGGATATGGTGTGGTTGACGAACTCGGCCGGTATCTGCCATATGAACAGAAATTCGTGCTCGTATCTCTTCTGATCTGCCGTGATGGTAGATATGCCTGTGCGTATCAAGAATCCAGATGAACGTAACGTGGATTCGAGCCTGATTGTTATTGATGCCGGGCGAGTAATATCGGTTGAAGGCTTCGTTCAGCATCCAGAGGTAGTCGCTCGTGGAGATCAGAGCCGTCTTTCGTTCTTTCTGCCTGCGGTTTCTTTGATACTCAAACTCCAGTAGGAGCTCTTCAGGCGTCAAGTCATGGCGGTCTTCACGGCCGGATGTAAGCCGATCGGACTTGCTCGCAGTGTGCATGCGAATGAATCGTCTACCGTCCATTCTGCTGAGTAAATGGCGAGCAGGTGATCGACGCTCTTCCAAGACTGAGAGGTGAATATCGTCGGCATCAAGGAGCAGAGAAATCAAGCTCGGAGCTGCGGTAACCGCCTCAGCAAACTCCCTGCCATTTGGGATCTCGAGTTGTCGTCACCAACATGCGTAAAACCTCGGTATCCTGATAAACCTCGAACCATTCAGCAGCCTATCGCGAAGCCTTTGTTGTTCTGGAAGACACTGCCATCAATGAGACCACCTCTAGGCTGAAGCATTTTGGATGCCTCTTCCAGCTGCTGACCGGCGTATGGCGTGCAAACCGGGCTGGATCACCTTCAGACGTTTCTAAGCAAACTTTCGACGTACGCGTCAAGACGATCGCTGGGTCGGAAAGATAGCTTCCAGATATGCAAGTAGTATTATTAACACCAAGCCGGTCGCGAGTGGTAAGTTTGTGAATAGTCAACCGTAGTAGTCTACATGAAAGTGCACTATCCAAAACCCTTCTGAGTTTGTCCAGCCTTCTCGCTCTCAGCAGGAGTTCAAACCCCCCACTCATGCGGAACATGGGATCGGCGTGTTCTACATTAGTGTCAAACAATATGCGTGCACGGTGCCAGCTTTAAGGAGCAAGGCAATAATATCTTAATGAAGGTGCTGTAGAATTTACAGAGTAGAGATTCGAGCTTTCCCTACTAAACACAAGCAGATGACCATGAAGAGGTAGTGCAGATGGAAGGAAGTTAGTCAACACAGTGAGAGAGATTGCGAGGGTTACTACTTGTCCAACCTAGTCCAATCTCTCGAGCATTTGGTCAACAAGATCCCTCGCAAACGAGCCACCTCCCTCCAAAAACGACTGAAACTCTACGCTTCGTGCTAAACCCTCGATCACACAGACCGCATAGTGGATTACGAGAGACCTTAAAGCGTCGATCGACTCCGAGCGGTCAGGGGTGTTTGAGTAACTGTACCGTAGCAGGTTGGCAATATCTTCAGTCCGGTCGCTGTACAATGTAAATTCGGCCAACGTACGGTGTAGCTTATGTAGGGAGAGTGTTTTCAGAGAACCGATGTCGAATTTTTCGGCAAAGACATAGAGCCGGGCATGACAAAGGAAAACCTCAGTATAATCCTCGCAGGGTTCACGAATCTTGCGAGGCTGGAAGGTGGGAAGCAAGATGTTGTAACGTCTGTTTGCGAAACGATCCCAGAAGTCCGACTTCTTTGATCGTGTAGCCGAGACTGAAGGCGTTGGTACTTCTTCTATTAGTTCCTCCTCGCTCGGCCAAAATACCGCCTTCTTTTTCTTTTTGTCCTTTTCGAACGAAACCCGCCCCAGTCACCACGCTCGACAGCTGGTTCAAGTGCAACGGGAACAGGCTCGGGGCTATTTGACCCAGGTACTGGGGAAGCTAGGACCTCGGCAGTTCCGACAGACAGAATTTCGCCGATCTCTGAAGCAGTGTCGGAGGAAACGCCGTTTGAGGTAAACTGCGTGTTCGCAATCATGGATGGATCTAGTAGGATTTCTGGATCCGCGGCGACGTAGTCCCCAGTGTACGCGTATTGGCTGAACCGAACGAATGTATGCTCTTCGACATCTTCAAGCCAAGCACATCCCTCCTTTTCCTCCGACATTTGCCCGTTGACAAGGACACCAAGGGGCTTCGAGTGAAGAGTCACGAGTGCAGCGTGGACGGTATACAGCTTCCTCCTCTCTCCAACGAGGAACCTGAAGGGAATGGAAGAGACGACACTGTTAATTCAGTGTGCTTAACCATAGAACCATGTCACGTCGCAAAATGAACGATCACCTTTCGTACGAGATTGCCGTGGTTCCCAGATATGATGAAGGCTTGTCCGATTTGGGGTGGGGAAATAGGTTGCCTAAATGGAAGAGTATACGGCGAGCAAGAATCCTCACACTGCAGGAGTGATCAGCTCTCTCACTCAACCAAAGTCCATTAAAGCAGAAGATCTTACGCAGCTCCCACTTGTGTTGAGGTTGTGTTGCGAACGTGCAAGCGCTGGAGGGCCTGTGCAAGGCGAGGCTATCGAGCCAGGATGAGCTGTTATATCGTACGACACCAGTGGCTGAGTCACCCGAGCCGCGTCCTCAACCTTGCGATGCGCCCGCCCACATATACCGTTTCTATCTACCCGGCGCTAGATGCCTCTGGTACCCACAGGCAAAGACATGACCATCGCACCTTTTCGTCGCTCCTCGCGGTTACGTCTTGTCAGAGTCTTTGCTGTACTCTTCTTGTTCTGGAACATCCTCGACGTCCTACGAGTGCGCCGGAGCCTTTGTTCTTCACAAGCCGCCGTCGTATCGACTCCAGCTACTGGACACGGGAAGATCTACATCTCTAGCACGCACTGGAACAACGAGGCCATACTTAAGAGTTATCGGAGTGCTACGGTTGTAGCTCTCTGCGAAGCGGTGGGGCCCGAAAATATTTATGTGAGCATCTACGAAAGCGGCAGCTGGGATGACTCAAAAGAAGCGCTTAGGGTGTTGGATACAGAGTTGGGCCGGATTGGAGTGCGCAGAAGTATAGTGTTGGACAAGACGACTCATGCGGACGAGATTAACAAACCTCCGGCTACGATGGGTTGGGTTAAAACATCAAGAGGAAGGACGGAGCTAAGACGCATACCATACCTAGCTAGACTACACAACCTCACACTAAAGCCCTTGGAGGATTTGGCACAAGCAGGAGAGAAGTTTGACAAGATCCTGTTCCTAAACGACGTAGTGTTCACTGTATGCCATTTTTGCTACGGTCTCGAGCTGTACGTTGACATGCGGTTTAGGTGCAAGATATAATGACACTACTCGGCACTCATGACGGTCAATATGCGGCCGCCTGCTCCTTGGACTTCTCGAAGCCACCCAGTTTTTACGATACCTTCGCACTCCGTGATGCTGAAGGCAACGAACCCCTGATGCAAACCTGGCCATACTTTCGATCTCGAGCATCTAGACGCGCGGTCAAGCTGGGTGTGCCGGTGCCTGTGAGTAGCTGTTGGAATGGGGCAAGCAAGCAGCCTTTACCTTTGCAATCGTGTTCACCTACCTCGGAAAGAACCCGAACGCTCAGCTGGTCCGCACCGAAAGCTCGTGTACATGTCTGATGCATCAAGCTCCAGTCGTCATGGATGCGACACCGTTCTACGACGTGTCCAAACCGTTGCGCTTCCGTGCCATACCCGACGGTCTCGTTGAGTCCCATCTTGAGGGCTCTGAGTGCTGTCTCATCCACGCCGACAGCCCGCTATCACCAACCAAGGGCGTTTGGCTGAACCCCAGCGTACGAGTCGGCTACAGTGGACTTGCATACGATGCGGTGCATGGCGAATGTGGACTCTCGCCCTATGCCATTCTCGCTGGACTCTGGACGAATCGCTTGCTCCGCTGGTTCACAACAACGTACGTGAAGTCAACACTCTCAAAAACGTAGGCTGTGCGCTTGGGCGGCTAGCGATCCCGACATCAACCATGTATCCGGAATCTTCTGCCTCGTAGACGAGATGCAAGTTCTCGTAGCCAACGGCTGGGCGCACATGTGAGTTGTTTTTGGTTCCAGCCTTAACTCCCTTCCTGGCCATGAAGGCGATGCGGATGGTGTGCCCGTTCACGCTCTGCTTCAGGAGCGGGCCTCTCCACGATGCCCCTGGAGAACATGGTCGAGCACAAAGGGTAAGGAGCTGTACGACACTGATGCTGAAGACGAAGAGCTGGGGAATCATGATTCTCGACACGTGGAGGTGCAACAAGGTGCGGGGCCGTCTTGGTTCCCAGCCGATAGTTACAAGATGACAAACCCCAGTGTTTGGATCAGTCCGTCTCAAACCGACCCGTCCAGTCCGCGCTAGTTCGTTGTATGGGACTAAAGACGGACTGCTGACTAAGCCGGACTGGACCGGGCCAGACGGGACTACAGCCGCTTTGCAAAGTCTTCGGCGGGGCATCCGAACACGTGTTATGGGGGCTCTCATCAACGCACACAACCAACGCAAGACTGAGTGATTTTGAATGTTGTAACTTTGTCAGGGGTTTACATAGAGTATATACATGAGTTTAGGATATATGTGTCCATGCTCAATACTTCCTATGCCAACCTTCTGCGTTAATCACTGATTGGCACCTGCTTTCCATACTCTCACCCACCTTAGTGAATATCTGCAATCCTGTGATGCGTAACGAAACATACGAGTGGGATAGCCTTGTTCATGGAGAGGAGGTCACATTCAGGCCAAGGCATTTAGATGAGGATAGGACAGATGGCAGAGGAATCCGGTCGAGCGTCACTGTCGACGTTTCGAACCGCCCCGGTCCTGTCGTCGAATGGTCGGCACAACACACGGAGGGATTGCTTGAATGAGTGGGAAGTCCGTGCAGACAATGGTGAAAAACTAGTTTCGGTCTATACTGGCAAACAAGCGTACGCCTCAGTGGTGTCTATCGAGAAGCTATCACAGCATGCAACGAATCTAGCGAGTAGGGTTTGCTGATACAGTGCATTGGTACCTGTATACAATACCTCAAGAGTGGGCTATTGTGCCTGTAAGGGAGCACAGCAACGGAAAGATTTGACGGTCATCCAGCAGTAGATACAGCTGCAAAGCCCAACCATGCTGCTAGTTTCTCTTGAGCCGAGTAAAAAAGTTTCTTCAAACTTCCAATCAGCGATGGCAGAAGTGTTTACATTGTACAGCATCGTAGTGTTTACATTACACAGCATTGCAGTGTTGTCTCAAAAAAAGTCCGCAGCAATATGACGCGCAGGAATACACCTCAATCACGTGTTCATATCGCGGTGATTCTCATATCCCGGTGACGCCAAGTATGACCTCTTTTCCCTAAAGCTATAGACCACAAACGAGTGGACAAACGCTTCAGATATCTACCGCATTGACGCGTCATTCTCTGTACGGAGTGCGGCTACTGCCTTCTGCCGAGAGTTCGAACATAGCAGCGCCACCTGAGGCATCCCCACAAGTTCTATAAGAAGCTGCTTACCGGTCTGGTATGGACAGTCTAAGTCTGTACCAGACATGGAGAGCTTAGAAGCTTCTTACCAACGTTAGGAGTGAATAGCATATTGTCGGCGCTCTCCTTTACTGAGCATCTAAACTCTACAGCATGTCCCCTCCCTAACCGTGTGCCTGCACAAATCCACTCCACCGGTGTCTCTTTTCTTGAGCATTTCTTCCCCACCTCTCCAGCATATCAACATCGCCTGCTTCAACAACCCTCTTGTTCAGTCTTTGCCTCTCTTCGCTGTGGTAACCATCGGCCGGCTCTTCTTCTCCCTCACCGGAATTGTTGCTACTCCCATCGTCTTGAACTACAGGCTCTCGAGCGTTCTCAGAACCCTTGTTCCTAACCCCAGAGGAACAATTCAAGGCAGATCTGGTGCAGTGTTCACATTCAGTTCGAGGCATCCCGGGCTCCGCGATGTGGTAAAGATCAGCTCCTTCTGTGACGGCAATCATGGGGCTCGAGGGGCTCTGTGGATGCAGATTCGTAACGTCTCAGTCATTTCACAAGTGTGGGTTTATATCTTCTTCTCGAACACCTATACCGTTATCCGACTGCCCTGCACTTGCTCCTTTCTCTTCAAGTGAGGAGCAGCAACCCATATTCGCAGGTATGAGCACCGTTTGGAAACTCGAGGGGATCCTCTCTGCGCTGCCCGTGCGTGGGTTATATGTGAGGGTGTGCTGGTGGCACAGGAGTATTGGTGCGACCATGTCACCTTCCGCCAGCGCGGTTGTACTACCGAACGCATACGTGTAACGGAGTCCAGCGAGGAACGGAAGGAGACACCAGGTTCTTACATCGAGGTAAGGCATGAGGTGTCAAGGCTCACAAACAGCTATCGAGAGGTGTCATCTTTGCGGCGCATCTCCTGAGCCTGGGGGAAAGTTGAGTGCGGGCTCGTCCAGCGGTGGGAGCGGCTCTTGCCGATGTTTCATTGCCGACGGCTACAACACGTGAGCCGAACGGAATGATGAAGTTGTCGATCCTAGGTGAGTTGTGCGACTTGAACTCTAGGGGTCAGCAGAACCAAACAGCAAAGTAAAGTGGTGGTACACAAGTGGCTCATAATCATACGAGTCTACAGCTGTAGGAGATGGAGACAAGAAATATCATGGAAAATGGATCACAGTACGCGGCAGTGTATCTGCATTGTCGCTCTCTTGTAATTATCTGATTGGGGCGGCCGATTTGTGTGTTGATTTAGACATCAACTCGGTCGAGGAATCCGTGGAAGCGGTGAGGGTTGTTCTTGTCATCTGCGACAACCCGCGAATCTGCCGCACATGGGCGGGCGCTGCGGTTGGGCCTTCGTTTCCAACAGGCCTCTTACTCCATCCGCCGAACAACCCCTTCGCTCCGCCCTCCCCCAGTCTGCCGTGCGCTTTGCTGCATCCTGTTTTGGAGATTGCACATCTCCCCACTGTCTTCTTCCACAACACTGCTTGACGCAGCTCTGGCAAGCGGATCATTATAGTATTTTGATTTAAAAAGTAGATCTAGTATTAATATTAGAATACAGTAGATTTAAAGATAGTAATTATATAGTTTTCTTACTAATCAAAATACTATAACAAAGTTGACTTTCCCTTGGCGCCAAGTAGTGCGCGAACATCAAAACCGCACCGAAATCCTCACCCAAATAAACATATCTTAGCGTCTAGGACCTAAATCGAAAATCTGTCTCCAGCGATTATACGCAAGGCCTCGCGTATCATAAGACAGCTTTCAGATTCAAAAGCGCACGAGAGTTGAAGGAGGAGATAGCTTTAGCAGATACGCAACCTCGTGCTTTCGTGCGGCGGCCTTGCAGCGCGTTGAGGCCTTAGGCAGCAACCCCACCACGGCCACGGCCACGGCCACGGCCACGCACGCACGCACGCACGCATAGCTCTACTACTATAGCCTGTAAACCATGCGCAAGTGCTACATCTGATAGAGCTAGCCGTGCGTATTCTAACGCTATCAAAATCATCAAAATCCGTCCAAAATTGAGAGATCTGTGAGCGTGCGAGCGTGCAAAGGTGAGGGAGATCACGTGACTACATCAGGTGCATGCATGCGTGCGTGGAAGTAAGCTAGAACCACGTGATATCATCCGAAAATCTCCAAATTCGATGGAGACTACTATACATAGCTCGTAAAAACCTTATTTTTACGAAAAGCTACTATCTCTAGCGCCTGATATGTATTAAAATGCGTGCATTCAATACATATCACGCAAAAACCACGTGATAGCCGGGTGCACGCACGGAAAGCCACCTAGCTCCTTCAATTCTCAACCAAATTTAACCAATAGGAGCGCGTTTTGAAGAGCAGATCGTGGGCTTTCAAACGCTATCAGAATCGTGAGAAAGCGTCCACATTTGGGCGAGCTATCAGTAATTTGGGCGCGCGCCCTAGTGCGCGCCTTGTCCCTGTGCCCACGTGGCTAGGCTTGGTGCGTCTTCCTATCACGTGACTTTCTAATCAACATCATAAGATAATTTGCACCAAGTCTATATAAGAGGAGATATCACGCCCGTGTTCTTTCGCGTTTAAGTGGTGCTTGGCGTTGTTCGTTGAGGCGATTTGATCGTTAAGAACGTCACCACCCGTTAGGGTGGTTGTAGTGCATCGTGCATACGCATGCATACGTAAGCCACGGGTATCTGTCGCATGTAGCAGCCACCGACAAAATTAGCCTCGTCTTCGAGATCCCTAGTTCTCCAGTGTCAGTGCTAGCCGCCTTGCGATGTGCGGGACAGTTTCAGCGGCACGGAGCGTAGTCACGATCTGCATCGTGATTCTCGATCGCACGGCTGCGAGTGGTTAGAAGCCGATCCTACGGTGCCACCACGGAATGCCTTGCATGACGCGTCGCTCTGCCCGAACAAACGCACGGCTACACCGGCGTGATGGAGCGTTGCGAACGAGGCGAAGCTGGGCCGGCGCTTAGAGGGACCAAAGCGGGACGCGATTGCACGTGGGAGGCGATGACCTAACTCGTCTAAAGCTGCGCTGCCGCAATTTGGTTCTCACTTTGGTGTAGATTAGAGGATTGTGTCGCAATCGGCGATCCTCAAGTTTCGGCTGATGCAGCTCCCTTTTCAGCTGAGAGGGCGCGAAGCGCGGAGACCACATCTGCAAGGATTGGACGAGAACATCAGGCAGACTTTGAGTGGGGAGTAAGTTTAGCCCGCGGCACAGACGGGCGCCTGATTGCGTCCCATGGGACGCAGAACGCTTGATCGGATGAAGAAATCTCTGTTTTCCGATGTACGAACAGCGCGACAGGCAGTTTACACCACTAAGACCGTACACGGCCGGCATTCAAGAAGCCGCCACAACCACACATGGCAGCAACATCATGTGACAGCAGTAGTTCAACTGCGCAAGTAGGCACGTACGAACATAGCGGGTCAAGGGCAATTGCTTGAAAAGAGAGATCAGCCAGTTCCATTTGACAGTCGTGAGCTCCTGTGATGCACACTCGAAGCTACATAATCAGTACAGTCAGAAGACGCTTGAGAACTGAACAGCCTTATTGACACGCTGCTTCCTTCGTAGAATATCTGACTTGCTGGAAGGACAGAAAATTGCTTTCGAGTTGGTTGTACAAGACGTCTTCGACCGTGCTCCCAGACCCGTGAATTTCTCCCCAGTTTCTCATAATCCGAGACTTTCATAAGACACTCGCCATTACAAATACATGCAAATGTAGACAAGCAGATCAAGAGCAACCACAAGTTCTAAAAAATATTGCAAGACAGATGCATACCAATCCCCACTCAGTAGTGTCAACCTCTTTGCATGAGAGCTTTGCCTGGCCGGAATCCCACGTATGGCAACCGAGTTCTCAGAAGGAGGCTGCTGCAGACTACGCTCACACTGCTCAAAGCCATGGCCAGACTTGCCCAGACGGGATCGAGTCTTACGTGGTTTCCATTGCTCACCACTGGGTAAAGCACTCCAGCAGCCACAGGCAGGGCAACGATGTTGTACACCAACGCCCATGCGAAGTTGAACTTGATCCGGTTGAACACGGCGCGACTCAGATCTATGAGTGTAAGCAAGGAGGTTAGGCTCGGGGAAATCAACACGAATTCGGCGGACGAAATGGCAACATCGGAACCAGAACCGACAGCGATGCCCACATCAGCGACCGTCAAAGCGGGAGAATCATTGACACCATCTCCTACCATGGCCACCGTTGCCCTCTTCTGGGTGTGCTCATAGGTCCATCCGAAGACGGAGCGTTTGTGAGACTTTTTCTGAGACTTCTGAAGGTATTTGATCTTGTCGGCCTTCTGCTCTGGTAGGACACCCGCTATGATATTGTCCCGGGGGATCCCAACCATGTCACCGACAGCGCCCGCGGTCACAGGGTTGTCTCCTGACAGCATCCATACGGCTATGCCGCGGCGCTGAAGGGCCTTCACGACAGCCGCAGACTCGGGACGGATTGGGTCGGAAGCTGCGAGTATATGAGTAAGAGCCCAGGAACTGGACGCTGATGACTGATGAGCATCCGTTATCTTGACAGCGACGACAACTATCGATTTACCTTGAGCTTTCCATGAGTCAAGCCTCTCGCCCACAGCGGCCGGGACGACGACGCCATGGTCAGCGATTAGAGCTTCGTTACCGACAAGGACTTCCAACGATGTCCCTGAAGTGTTCTCCACAATGAGCGAGCCTTTCATCCCCTTGCCTGGAATCTCCTGAACATGTCCAGCCTTGATGTTCTGTACGCCTCTGGATTCGCAGAACGAGGCAACCGCCTTTGCGATGGGATGGTTGCTGTTCTCCTCCACAGCCTTCAGCAAGCCATGAGTCAGCTTCTCGTCCAGTCTTGCGTCGTTGTTCTGAGGCAGGAATTCATAGTCCGTGATCGCAGGCTCGCCGCCCTCGGACAGTGTGCCAGTCTTGTCAAAAACGACACAGTCAAGGCTGCTGCTTTCCTGGAAGGCCTCCCCACCACCTTTGACAAGGACGCCATACGTAGCGGCTAAACCTCCACCAACGAAGAGCGCCGTTGGGGCGGCGAGGCCAATGCCGCAGGGGCAAGCGATGATAAAAACCGCAATAGCAAACTGCAGCGACCAGAACGGCCAGCCCCCCGCCTTAACATCCAGCCAGTCCTCGGGCAGGGCACCGGACAAACCCAGACCCAGCCAGATAAACCAAGTCACAATAGCGAGCAAGGTCACAAACGGCACAAAATAGCTCGTGATAGCATCGGCCACACGTTCGACCGGAGCACGCCGAGCCTGGCCTTCGCGGACGACTTCGATGATCTGATCCAACATGGAAGAACCGGATATTCTGGAGACACGGACAGCGATCGGCGCGCCTTTGTTGATAGTTCCGGAGTAGACTTCGTCGCCGACAGTCTTCGTTACGAGCTTCGATTCTCCTGTCAAACTTGACTCATCGAACTTCGATGTTTCGCCCCCGAGGACAATACCATCACAGGGTGGGGAACCGCCGTGAAGGACTCTGACTACGTCGCCGACTTCGAGCAAATCGATATCAATCTTGCTCGTCACTTGTTTAGAATCTTGTCCATCGGCCTCGCGGTCAACCAGGATCGCCTTAGTCGGACGAAGCTTCCCCAACATCGCCACTGCATCTCCCGCCTTCGCCTTGCTGTATGCTTCGATCAACCGACCGATGAGGAGAAACATCGTCAGGAAAACCACCGAGTCAAAATAGAACGAACCGTTTTCCGAACCCATTTTCGATGGCTGTGTCGAAGTGATGATCATCTCGGCGATGGAGGAGAAGTAGGCAATGGTGGTGCCGAAAGACATGAGCATGTTCATGCTGCCGAAACGATAGAACCTCCGAAGAATCGGCGTTGGGCTTCCCCTTCGCCATAGAGCGTACAGCTCCCTGAGCGCACGCCGGTGGAAGACATCCGCCGCGAAGAAGTAAACGGGCGTGGCCACGATAAGTAATGCCCATTGAGCTCGAATAACTCCTCCCAAAGGTTGCATCAAGTATCGACGGCTTGCATTGCTTGATGGGACCAGACTCATCAGGACAACCCCAATGATGAATGCTGGAATGGCGACGACCACGGATAACAGGACACGAAACAAGGTCCGCCGCCTTTCCCGAGCGTGCATCACCCGGGCACGCTCTTCGAAGGTGGGTGGATGGTATATGGACGGCCTGAACGCCGGATCGGCCGCTGAGATCGAAGCAAGGATGTGTCTGATAGTGAAGTCCGGTGAGTGGGGAACGTATGCGATCTTCAGGATAGGGTCGTCGACGCTCGGCAGTTTGTCGATGGCTACTCGCTGGTTGAATGGGCTGAGTGCGGCTTCGATCCGCAAGGAACATTGCGCGCAATGTACTCCCTCAATACGTACGGCAACCATCCGTCGCGTAGAAGGAGCCTGTTCCTGGTTCAGATCGAACACATCATCCAGCTTGGCCTCATAACCGAGATCTTTAATCGTGGATTGAATATCTTCCAGGTGATGTTTACCTTCGAAGGTGATCGTAGCGTTGTTCGTAAGCAGGTTGACGTTCACACCCTTGACCCAAGGGCGTTGTTCGAGTGCTTGTGTTATGTTTCCAACGCAGGAGCTACAAGTCATTCCTCCAACATCGAATGAAGCTCTCCACAGATGGCTTGTAACCGGCGAGACACGCTGTTCAACATCAACCTCATCGACCTGTTCAAGGCTGGCTTCGTAACCGATGTCTTCAATCGCTTCGACCAGCTCCTTTGCATGTTCTCCGCCCTCGAAGCTCACGGTGGCGCTGTTGGTGAGCAGATTGACGTTGACCGCACGTGACCAAGGCTTTGCCTCAAGAGTCTCTGTGACCTTGCCGACACATGAACTACAGGTCATTCCAACGATAGAGATCAAAGCCCGGAAGAGCTTTGCCGGTACCGGGGCGGAGTGAACCACCACGAGAGGACCCTCCGCAGTCACAGTATCATTCGGTTGGTCCTCTGCAGATGCATCAGTGTATCCACACGTTGCACTCGGGTCCTGCTGCAGCTTTGTGTCTAGCGAATCTACTCGAGCTTGCTTTTGGCATTGCTCGCAATGCTCGAGATGTCTTTTCCACTTCGTGCTCCTATCCGCCGCCTGATCACCGTCCCTCATGCGCCTCTTTACCCGTTCGAACCACCCTCCGAGTGCGTGACGATCCACCTTCCCTTGCACAGCATCAGCGAAAGCAGCATCGGTAGACGAAGGGTCTTGGTCGACGCTATCAACCTCGTAGCCCGCATCTGCAAGAACTCTGGAGATGGATGATGGACGGAGCGAAGGATCGTGACGGACCGAGACAGTGTGCGAGACGATGGAATGAGACACGGAGTACGGTCTTGGATGGAGGCGCGCGAGGGTGCCTTCGATGTACGACGCACAGGAAGGACAATGAAGGTCCGGGACGAGGAAGGTTGTGCGCAGCGCCAAGGTTGGCGGGGTAGTGGACGGCGTGGCCAATCGCAAACGCTCCATTCAGATGACGGTTGAGATCTTGGAGCAATTATATATGACTTGCTCGAGGACGACGTTTCGAGAGTCTCTTCGTTAAATAGCTGCGCTCTTGGGATTACGAATCACATATCTGGTGGCGACTGCACGATTTGTGTGAGACCGCGAGTCACCACTGTGATTGTGAACATAGATGCAAATAGAGCGTCGTAGAAAGATCCGTGTGAGCCTTTTGTGCGGATGGCGCAATATGCGCTCATGCGTCACTTTCGCTGCCACTCTTCCGTTCCCCTCTTCCTACCCATCTTTTATCTTTGCACCTACAGTCTCGGTCCCTGATCATGATCTCGGTTCAAGGTGCCTAGCGACGTCTGTGTCGGTCTACTCTATGCATTTGAGCGCCCCGAGTAGGTCAGCCCTTCGAGTCTTTTCGGCAGCGTTTAAGACTCTTAGTGAACCGGTAGGATCTTGTTACTAGCTCTGCCAAGTGCTGTCAAGGTCCGATAGTACCGTTGTTCACTTCAATACGTGATATGCATTGGTCTGAAGGTGTTTAATAAGCCGTGAAACAGCCCTAGTGTGGTTTCAAAATCGAGGCTAATTCTACGTGGTTTGGGCCTACGTCCTGCACAATCCAAGAACCAAACGAGCCTGGAGGCCGTGCTGACAAGGCTGTCAACTAGGCCGCTAGACGAGACCCTAGCTGACAAGCCTTGATGGTTGGTCCTGCCAAGAAGGGTTTCGCTGATAGCGCGCCTTCGTGATATGCCAAGAATCCGCACAAAACCCGCACCGCGGCTGCAATGCCACTTCTGCGTGCCAGGATGTAAGCACGGCTGTATGGGTTCAATTTTGCTCTGCCTCTTTCCTTCATGCACGTCACTGTTGTCATCCTACTCGAACTGGACACCTTCGTCGGCTCTATTCTAGCAATGAACATGCTTTCCTCCCTGTGCTCGGTCGCTTTGCTCTTACTCTTCAGTCCTGAGAGGTGTTATGCTGCTCTCC
>Ga0160429_1000716_pt1 | contig 23232 bp, 17 predicted proteins | sample SolpanmetagenomR_FD_108199 | JGI IMG/M metagenome (GOLD analysis project Ga0160429, IMG submission 108199) | Solar panel surface microbial communities from Lawrence Berkeley National Laboratory, California, USA - R | ecosystem: Engineered > Built environment > Solar panel > Unclassified ...
ATATAGAAGAAGGTCAGCAGCAGTTGGGCTCTGAAGTTGCAAAGGTCAGTAACGGTAGAAACATTCGTTGGGATGAGACATTAGTGTACTTTAGCAAGTCACCAGAAGATGCTGATGAAGTGGAGACAAATGCACTTCAAACTGGAAGTGCAGCAGAGATAGAAGAACTCGACAAAAAGATTGAGAAATCCCATCGAAAAGCGGTCAAGACTCGATCTCAAAAGGTTGAGGAAGCAAAGGATTCAAAGGTTGTAATGGAAGGTGAAGCAAAAGAAGAAATAGACGTTGATGTGGAAAAGACAAAGATAATGACGCCATCAGCGAAACAACGACGTTCACGTATTGCTACACCGGCCAAAGCGTCAAAATCAAAGGCTGCGACTGCGAGTTTGAACGAGGAAGTAGAGCCGATCAAAGCATCAGTGACATCTGATAAACAAGCTAAACCTACGAGTAAAACAAATGAGCCTACAGGATCATCTGCAAAATTTAATAGCAATGTTCCAATCAAGAAGAGAGGAATTCCTACCCCCAAGAAATTGTCAAGTTTGTTGGCTATTTCAGGTAATACTTCCAACAATATCATCTCTTCTACAACAAACAACGACAAGGAGAGCACCAAAAAACCAGTATTAACTGCATCATTACCATCCTTTCATGTATCGCCCAAAAAAGCTCCTTCACCAACTAAACAAGCCACCAACAGATTCCTTTCGTCGACCATGGCACCGCCACCAAGTCTCGCATTATTCGCACCATCACTACCCTCCACTTCATTCTCGTCTTCGTCCTTTTCCTCCTCTTCGGAACCCGATCCGTTCAGAACGTCTTCCACAACTACACCGTTTACATCATCGACATCTAGTCAAACGACTCGTCTAGCAAGTCCCGCTAAAAAACGTCGTCGAATGCCCGTCGTTCAATCATCCACAAATCATTCTCAAAAAGATGAAACATCTACCGACGGGAACAATAAACGTTTGGGGATGAGTGATAATATAATGCCTGGTATGATGAGTCCGGCGAAGAAAAGGACTAGAAACGCCCTCTAGTTGAGAAGCGACCTTGATGGGCCATGACTAATCACGATGGATGAGTTTGAGATTTGTACTTGGACGAGTAATCATGTATATATAGACAAAACAGTATAGTAGCTATAAAGTACCGAGTATAGGATATCTTTTGTATTATTGTATAGTATAGTGTAGCCAGTTTTTATTTCTAAATAATTCACAAGATAAACATCACAGAGAGGACAATGGAAATGTCAACAAAGTGAGAAAATAGTGCTGTTCATAAATAAGGTAGTCATGTTTGTTCTCTATCTAACCTCCCATATTAATCTCAGCCGCCGTCTTACTATTAACATTCCTCGAACTTTTGATGATTTGCTTCACCACCCGTTCCACATTATCCCAATCGTCAGTATCTAATTTCGTAGGCTGTATGCCCAACGTCTCGCAAATCTGTCTAAACATATCCCAACTTCTCGCGTCGTGGACGAGTGTCAGCGCCACGCCGACTTTACCGAACCGACCGGTCCGTCCGACGCGGTGCAGGAAAGTTTCGGCGTCGGGCTTGTGGTCGACTGTATCTGGGACGTCGTAATTAATGACCATGGTCACGGATTGGACGTCGATGCCTCGTGCGAGAACGTTTGTCGTGATTAAAACCTTGGCGTTTCCGTCGCGGAATTGGTCGATGACGTGGTCTCGTGCTGCTCCTTCGAGGTTTCCGGTCAGAGACACGACCTGGTGTCCTTCGCTAGACATTCGTTGTGTCAATTGTTCGGCTGTGGCTTTTGTACGGACGAAAATGATGGAAGAAGCTATGGTCATTAAGCCGTAGAATTTCACTAACGCGGCGTATTTATCTGCGTGGCCTGATACGTCGAGGTACATCTGTTTAATTCCTTGGACTGTCAAGTCGTTGCTTTGGAGAGTTATTTGATTGGAGTTGGGTGCGAATTGGTTTGCGAATCCTATGACTGCGTCTGGAAATGTGGCGGAGAAAAGTACAGTTTGGACTTGGGGAGGAAGAAGTCTAGATTTCACGATATCAGCCGTCTTTCAAACACATGAATAATAGAAACGCAAATATACCCTTTTACACGTTTACATTGGTCACCTAATCCTTGTTGATCAAGCATATTATCTGCTTCGTCTAACACAAGCACTTTTATATGTTCTGGATTCAATTGTCGACGTCGAATCAAGTCCATGACAGTTCCAGGTGTTCCAACTGCGACATGTGCTTGAACTTTGACACCTCGCTGAGATGGATCAGGAACAGCTTGCCATGTTTTTAAGCCTGTCATAAACATTCCCATTACTTGTACAACACCCAGTATCTGACGTGCTAATTCTCTCGATGGAGCAAGGACAAGTGCTTGTGTTTGTTCTTGATTAATATCGAGTCGTGCGAGAAGATTCAGCACAAAAGCTGCCGTCTTTCCTGTTCCTGATTGAGATTGAGCAATCAGATTTTGAGGGGGATTGGCGAGGAGGAGTGGAAGAGCTCTTTCTTGTATCTTTGAAGGTCTGTTGAAGTTTAGATTTGCAAGGCCTTTGTTCAACTCTTCCGGTCTGATCATTATAATTAGTGATACAGTATCCCGTCGCATCTACTTTTCACTCACAAATTGAGATCTGAAAAGTTCTTTACCGAGAATAAAGGATTGTTCGGATCAGCTTGTAAGTCGTTGAGTTTAACATTAACATCGAATTCTGGTTCCAAAAGTGCACTTCCGCCTTGTTCGACCGATGCGCCATCTACTTGTGGTGTGAATTGTGTTGTTGTTTGAGCGTCCTCTGAGTTCTATATTAGTCGAAAAGCAAGCCTTCGTGATAGTCGACAATTTAAAATACCTTGTCCATCCTCGGCCCAATCGACTCGCTGATTTGGATCTGTAGGGAATTGCATGCGATCGCTAAGCGATTTGGCACCATCGCTTGCCATGTTGCGCGACTGGAATGATTTTAATCAATAACGAGCGTCAAAATCGATCTATCCGTCTTCTAGGATGACAACAAAGTGGAAATAATGTGTATAGTTATAAAAATGTGAAAATGGAATTCACTTCGTGGAGCCTGATTTGCTCTATAAATTCGTGTCACAAAAAGATGATTGCAGGGTCCCCCACTTCGACCTACCCCACAAAAAGCACTATGACGACAAGCCGCGGTTAGTACAACAACATAAATTGTTCAGTACCGGTAGACAGCATAGTCTCTACTTCTAAAGTCTAGCGACATGCTTATTAGGTAATGGCAGATATAGAATCACCGCCTAGTTTCGGCGCAGAACTAAAGGTCAGATCCCATATCTACTTTCTATATGCAGTCTGATATTAATTTTAGTGACAGAATGGGTTCAAGACTGTAAATGCTTGGGTATAACATATCATTCGAGAATCTATAGAAGCATATACTTACATACAAAAGGTATCCATAGGAAATGGCTGGCTCGATGAGATCCAACAATTTTACCGAGACCGAAGCGCAATAGAAAAGGAATATGCGCAGAAGCTGGCTTCGTTGGCAAAGAAATATTATGAGAAGAAATTGAAAAAGTCGAGCTCTCTGAGTGTCGGTGATAACCCAACAATCACACCGGGATCACTAGAATGTGCGTCCATGACAACTTGGGCTTTTCAACTCACAACTCTGGAAAAAACAGCCAGTGAACATGAACATTATGCTAAAGATCTGCTCTCCAAGGTCGCGGAGCCACTCAAAGTGCTAAATACGGAATTGGAACAACTTCGAAAGGTGCATGGAAATGTTGATACGGAGCTAGAAAGAGAATGGGATGTATCTCACCAAGAACTGAAGAAAGTAAAGTCAAAATATGATAATGTATGTCAAGAGGTAGAAAATAAACGGAAGAAGCAGGATGCGACGTTTGAATTTGAGAGGACAAAGGCGACCGCCGCATTTCAGCAGCATCAAGAAGATATGAGAAACGCAAAGGTGAGGGTCTTTTTACTCACCGAGCGCATTAGGAAAATACTAACGAATCTTAGAACACATACATTTTAACAATAAATATGACGAATAAACAACAGGAGCGGCATTATAACAAGTACCTGGCAACGCTGCTAGATGTAAGATGATGTATTCTCTAGTATCGAGGAGCAATGACTGATTGACTAACCTTTTCATGTGGCAGTCTCTACAAGACGTATCCGAAATTAGAGTATCAGCACTAAACTCACTATGGCTGACAGCAGCATCGCTGGAGCAAAACGTCTTGACCAACGGTAATCAAGCACTATCCCAGCTTTGCTCGGAAATTCCGCGTAATGACCCACACCTCGATTCTTCTCTTTTTATGCGACATAATGCAACAAATTGGCATGCTCCGGGTAATTTCATCTTTTCGCCTTCTCCAGTATGGCATGATGATTCATCCATGGCCGTCGATGCAACATCACAAGTCTTTTTACGAAATATCCTTAGAAAATCTAAACCAGCGTTATCGGCAATGCGACAAGAAGTAGATAAGAAGCAACGTGATGTAGACAAGGTTAGAAATGTACGTTTACAATGTCGACAAGAGAATAACTTTACGGAAGAGATCAAAGCGATCGATGCTGGACTTGCGCTTCAAAATATCCTGCATGAAAGTGAACGTAAAATGATAAGTTTAGAAGTAGAAATATCGACAATCACTTCCGCAATAGGAGACATCAGTATTGGTGCGACAGCTCACAAATTCAAGACGCAGACATTCAAGATTCCCACGAATTGTGATTTGTGTGGAGAAAGGATATGGGGTTTGTCGGCGAAATGTCTTGTTTGTTCCGACTGTGGCTTTACATGTCATAGTAAATGTGAAATGAAGGTTGTACCGGATTGTCCCGGTGAAGTCGACAAAGCAACATTGAAATTGCTCAAACAAAGTCGACAAGCTTCGGCAGCGGCGGCTCATGCAGAAAGTGCAACACAACAAAGAGCTGCAGAGTCAACTCAACAATATGACCAAAGTCGACAGAATGGTCAAAACGGTCATCATGACGACATCCCAGAAAGTACAAGACTTGGTCGGAGAGATACGATCGGTAGTATGAGTACGTTGAGCTCTGGCTATGCTGCTTCTACACGAAGGAGTGTTAGTGGTAATGTAGATGACCAAAGTGTAACATCGACGCCAAAACTGTCTAGTAATTTTCTTTCCACGATTACTGGAAAGAATGATAGAAGAGCTGCATTTCAACCAAACACGTCTACTAGTAGTATAGCTTTGACTGAGCCGACGGGTGGGAAAATGCAATATGCATATGACAAGAATGGCGATGATGAAGTCAGTGTTGCTGAAGGTGAAAACATCATCGTCATTGAAGCAGATGGTACGTCCTTTGTTTCGCTTCTATTATTTTCACTTATTGACTTTTGACATAGATGGCTCGGGCTGGACTCGTATTCAAAAGGTTTCCAATTCCGATGCCGGACTTGTTCCTACATCTTATATTGACTTTACGCCTGTGATCCCTCGCTCAAGTCCGGTTCCCTCGTCGGTATTACCTGTCATGAGATCGAACAGAAGATCATTGGCAGCTCCACCAGATCTCGGTCCACGACCTAGTTCATCATCGATATCTCCTTCTCGTAACTCTATCGATCAATCAAGTCAGGTCAAAAAGAAGGTTGGTCCTACAGTCGCTCCTCGACGAGCCAAGGCCAGTCCGGCCGTCCCTAGTTCGTCCGTTACTATCCAGAACGATGGTCAGACTGATGATCATTACGTTCAAGCATTATATACATATACTGCAACGAGTGCAGGAGAAACTGACATGACAGAGGGTGAAAAAATAAAGGTTGTGAATCCAGATAATGGTGATGGTTGGATAGAAGTTGAACGAACGAATGGTCAAAGAGGTGTTGTACCTAGCGGATGGGTCAAATATCTATGATAGATCGTGTACAAGTCTACGTTATTACTATCGTACCATTCTTGTGAATAGTGCTCTTCTACAATGATCATAACTAACACGAGTGAAATACATGACGCCAGACGTTCTCGATAAAAAAGTAATCTAATGATAAACAGAAAGTAATGGTCCAAATACATAAAAAGCCCCCACAACAACAACAGACATACCATATAGCAAAAGATGAAATAAAAACATAACTTGGACATTGTATATAATATATAATCATAATAATATCCTACATGAACTTCGCAAAACTACTTCTCTCCAATTCCAACTCGTGACGCAACCAGAAAACACAAAACTACCATGACTGTTGACTTCACTAAACTACTGGCTTAGTAGTGGAAAGTATAAGTGATGGTACCAGAAGGAGCAGCAATCTACAAATCAAATCAAATCAGTAAACAGATCCACAGAGGTGGTTAGGCAAGGGGGAAAACACTTACGGTACAGCCAGAAGTGCTATCCGCACCAATACTACTAGAATAAACCCCGTTGTTATACGTACAAGTCTGACCCGTAGCGTCGGCCGACACGGTGATTTTATACGCCAAGTTTGCGTTTGTAGTCGGGGCATTGGGGAAGATAGAAACGTAAGCTTGGCCATTACTGTATCCGACTCCGATGTTGACTGGTGCGAAATTACCCAGCGGTTTGCTCGAATCGCCCCAGATACATGCGTCAGAAGGCCCGTAGCCTTCCGGATTGACGTAGTACTGCGCGCTGGTCGACTTGCCTGTCCAGACGTAGTATGCGCTGGCGTCGGGACAGGTCAATGGTTGAGAGCCGCCGGGGGAGACGGCGACGGGGACGGTCTCGGATTCTGAACCGGGGTAGTCTGTTCGACAGACGGAGACGACGCCGTTGAGGTTGTTCTGCGCGACGACGTTGACGGCGCTGGTTCCGGGGATACAAAGGTTTTTGGACAGAGTTGGGTTGGTGAGGTGGAGCATGCCGCCACTGCATAATAAGCCACCGATGGATTGGCCGGTTGATCCTTGGGACGATGGCCATTGACTTTTCTGATATCCGGCTGGACAGGCGTATGAACAGTATGTTCCTTCACTGCAGCTTTGAACGGCTGTTGACGACGAGTCTTGGATTCCCGTCCATCCTCCTAGGTTCAAATAACTTAGTGATAGAGCGCCGTATGAGCTTGGGAAAGTTGAGCAAGAAATTTGTCCATCCGGGAACGGTGAGTTGACACCAGATCCAGACTGTGAGGATGATCCAGACCCGGATCCGGATCCAGATGCTGAAGAAGTTGATGCTACTGAAGGTGCAGGTGGAGGAGACGCGCTGCTGGCTTTACTCACGGCTTTGATGGCAGCTTGGACAGTTGCTGGCGTTTGGGTAGCACTGGACGTAGTTGTAGATGACGATGATGGCGGTGGTGGAGGCGGGGGTGGTGGGATCACAGAAGATGATGTAGTAGAAGTCTTAGTAACTTTTGACTTGCTTGAAGTTACTGATATGGTCGAAATTCTTGGACTCGCAACATTTTGTGCAGGAGCGCCGTCAACCCAGATTAAAGTCCCGTTGGCAATACCTCGATCAACTTCAGACTTTGATATTTGTACCCCATTCAAGACATATGTAATAACAACAGGACCAGCAACGGTAACTATTTCAACATCTCTTGCCTGCAAACTTGCTTGTTTATGAGCGTGGTGATGACCATGTTGGTGAGGATGTGCCGCGACACTCCCTGCGACCACTAGGGCGGCGTAGAAATATTTCATTATGATTTACTCGAACTCGAAGATCTGTAACTCTCTTTCGTGTATTAATTGACGCTTTCGTTAATTTGTTTTTGTTTTTATCAAAAAAATCGCAGATCGTCGTCAGGTGTCCAAAGGAATGAAAAGCAGCAAATTGCCGCTGGTGGAACAGTCTCTGATGAGGAAGTGGTAGTGATGTCGAAACACCAGCAAGAAATCAATTAAAGACTGACTAGAGAAAGAAAAGAAGGGGAGGGGAAAAAAAGACAAAAACGGAAATCAAGTGGGAGAATAGGAGAACGGGAGCTACAGCAGGCAGCATTAGGAAATGAGCGTGGGCCAACCGATCAGGAAAGACAGAAGCAAAAACGTATGTTTGGCTTGATCGCAAAAGCATGTACAAACGGTTTCTTACAACGGCTGACAAAAAAAGAGTCTCCAGGGAGTTGATCATTCTTTGGTCGAGAATTATACAAAAGATTTGTTACATAACAGGATGACCACTAGGTGATGAGAACTTTAAAGAGAGTGTGTAGTCTCGCTGTGAAGAAAGGGAACAGATTATCGGAAAGGGGGTCAAGGTATGTAGCAAAATGTCTTGGCGAGTATTATATCAGAGCTAAAATTGTTTACTACGAGCCTAACTGACCTCCATTGAGATTGATACAATTGCAGTGTAAAAATCAGCAAAGGTGACGTCTACGACAATGCATGGAAAGCCGACGTAATAATAGAAATGTCAGCAATAGAGCCGGAAATTGGTTTTTTAGAATTATAAATCCTGGTTGGAGATAATCTTAACTTTACACGCGTATCTCCAACATAGTTCCTATACTTCTAGATTTTTCATGGCCTACGCACTATCGAAATTCGAGATGGTATCGAGAGCTCTTGTTTGTAACACTTTTCTTAGAGGTAAATCAAAGATAGTCGTCATCGTCGCGCAATACATTATAGTTGATTCATTCTTGACGAATCTATCATTAAAAACATGCACCAACGGTCAAAGTAAACAACTGTACTCGATCAATTCGTAACAGACTTTTTTGAAATTACTGGTTGTCAAGAGTGATATGTAACCGGCGCGAAGACCCTTGACATTTTCGGTGTATGTACTCATCATCAACCAACAACAACAAGAAAGTATCTGCTATCCTTGCCGGATGATTTTGCCGCGGATCAACTTAGTAACCCTGTATGATGACGCACTGGCAAATTGGACCTTAATGGTAACTTTTTCCCGCCGTGAGTTTAAGCCTTTCCACTTCGGAGAAACAATCAACAAAGACCGTGTGCCGCCAAGACTTGACACAACTTAAGCACTCGCGAACGCCGAACTCTATTCAATCTCAATTACAGTACATGGTAGACATAAGACATAATCAGGATATAAACATGGCATCTAGCTATTCGTAAACTTGAAGGTTAGTCTTCGTCAGCGGTACAACCTTTCCTTATAGATAGATTATCGTGTCTGTATCACATATTGTTAATTGCAATCATCGAGGACCTAGTTTTGTCAAAGCACGAGCTCCTTGTTCTTGCCATTCCTGTTTTGATATCCACATATCTTCCTTGTCCCGCATCTGTGTATTATTTCCCATCAATAACGAATTCATACCATTGGAAAAAGATATGATGACTTACAATATTTGCGAGTACCGCTCCACCTAAAAACACCATGTGTCTTCGCCGAGGCGGATCTTCTATCCTTACTTTGAATTTCTACAGCTTCTGATTAGAATAGCTTCAAGTTATGAGTCTACCTCGACACTTACGTTTAGTCTTTCTGGATTACCTCCAAGTACTTTTGTCAACCACAACTGCTTTAGTTCCTTTTCCAATCGACTTGGAAGTCCTGGATACATTGAACTTCCACCACTAAGCACTATTGCCTTGTACAAACTCGACCTCACATCGATATCAGCTGCTTGTATAGTGTTGAAGAGGAATTCGGCCATGCCAGGTTGCTCAACGTCGACGAGATGTGGTTGGAACAAGCATTCAGGCGCTTCAAATCTTTCACTTCCTACTCTTATTACTCGACCATCTGGTAATGTGTACGATTCTACCAATACAGTCGTCTCTTCCGATAATTTCTGATCTAATGCCAAATCATATGAAACATAGCATAATTTTTCTTTGATCGCCCTGACTGTCTCGAAGTCAGCTGTCCTATTTAGTGCATATCCACGTCGCAGTAATAGATTGATCAAGTTTCGTGTCACATCTCGTCCGGCAACATCAAGCCTTCGTGTAAGATGATTGAGCACCGTACTTTCATAAACAGGCACTATATGTGTCACACCGTCTCCAGAGTCTACCACCACTCCAGATGATAATCCCTGAGCGTATAGCGCAAGTACTGCTTGTATAGCAACATAAACGCCACCAAATCCGTATCGTTCAAACATGACTTCACACATTTGTTCTCGGTTTTTCAGTGGATTCAGAGGAGGCTCGGTCAGAAGTATTTTGCGACCAGTCGGATCTATTTGCATTCGTTCGAAAAAGGTAAAGTCCCAAAGATGTTCCATGTCATCCCAGCGTTTTACTATACCATTTTCCATCTATAGAGCGATATATTGGTCAGAGAAAGCTCTTGTAACAGACATCGCTTGCAGTATAACATACGGGATATGTGATTTGTAACATTGACCGTGCAGCCGCAGCTTCATCTCCACACATGATATCTTTGAGAACAATATCTCCAACCGTTTGCTCTTCCGTTCTTAATATTGGTCGTCCGACGATTGATGGATATGAGTAGGATGGAAAGTTCTGAAGTAAACCATCAGTCCATGATGCTCATTGAATAGCTGTATGACAACATACTTGGCCTGCATAGCCTGCCTTGAGAAATCCGGTTCCTCCATCGAGGACTATGTTTCTGTGTTAGTTGATATCGGGAGCAACCCATGTTTCTGGATCCCTACCAATGGGTGCTTCCGCCATGAGCATTCACGATCAAGAGTCAACGCTACATACAACAGGGCGTTTGCTTCGCTGCTTTCCTTTCGATCAAGAGATATATGTTATGGAGAAGCTGAAGCTGATTTCAGGTCTGACGTCGTTAGTACCGACTTCAGAATCTGGAGTAATTTATATTTTAATTAATAAGCATAAGTAATTTGACACTTTATTGTGAATTGGATCATGAAAGAAGATTGCACTATGCTAGAATGGGAGTCATATATTATATCTATCCAGATATGTACATATATTTTACAATCAGGCTTGGCTCTATCAGTTTGAAGGCGCTGCAGTCCCGTACGGCACAGTCTGAACACTCTCAATATCCATTCCTCCATACTTTTCACCTGATGCATTGTCGCTCATGATGTTCGACCATTTCTCCATATCCGTTTTGAAGCCTTGAACATTACTATCATCACTAAGATCTATAGGGTGCTGATCTTTGCCCAATTGTCTGATTTGTGCTCCTGCAGCCGTATTAGTCAGACCAAAATCATCCTCGTCTAACTTCTGCTTGATAGCACCCTGGACTTTGCCATCCAAGATATCCTTCGGCAGTTCAGGTTCTTGGCACATCGGCCTTCCTAAACCAACACCATCGACACTGTCAAGGGCCGAGATCATGGCACCGACAGTCTTGAGGCCTCCCGTAACATATGTCCTTGTCTTGGACAATACAGGCGCTATTTTTTCTGCAAATTCCAGGAAGAAAGCCTCACGATGCCTTGTGCTTTCTCTTTTATGCGCAAATGCAAGCGATTCATATGTTCCACCACTCAATTCAACAAAGTCAAATTGATTTTGCTCGAGTATAGAGCACAATTTCTTTGCTTCTTCTGGCTGAAAACCTTTATCTTGAAATTCAACGCTGTTGAGTTTGATTGCCACAATGAAACTTTTCGAAACACGTTTGCGCACCTCTTGTGCAATCTCAACAATAATCCGAGAACGATTTTCAAGACTTCCACCATAATTGTCAGTTCGCTTATTCGTTGTTTCGGAAAGAAATTGTGCTAGAAGATATCCATGCGCGGCATGCAACTGAATTCCATCGTAACCAGCTTTTTCCAAATATTCTGCTGCATGAGCAAAACCATCAACTATTCGAGCAATCTCCTCTTTGGAGGCGGCATGGGGTTTGTTAAATGTCATTCCCATGGTAACCCCTTCCAATTGAATGTCGGATGCTGACACAGGATCGCTTTGAATCTTAGATATACATTGTCGTCCAGGATGACTAACTTGAGCTACAACAAGACAACCATGTGCTTTTGATGCAGTAGCAAGCTTTTTGAAAGCATCAAAACGTTCGCCGGAAAATTCAGCTTCTCTAGGGATTATTGCATTGCCAGCTGCTTCAAGTTGATCATATTCTATCATAATGTTGCCGGTGAGAATGACCCCAGACAAGCCTTCTCCCCATCTTTTGTAGACATTTATGAGTTTCGATGATGGTATTCCTCGGGCTTTCAAGTCTGTTGCGTTCCAGCTTGACAGTCTTTCAGTCATTGCTGCTTTGAGAAATCGATTTGGTGCAGTCTTGCCACTGAAAACGAAATCTAGGGGCTTGCCCAAAGGTGCAGCACTCACATGTGCAGATTCGTACCGCTGAGAGTGCGTCATATTGTGTATCATATGTTCTAGATATGACGGGACGAGTAGTGAATGCGCGTCTTTGTTACTGAAAATATGTGCACAGGTGTAAGATTCACACTGCACAAATTATTTGGACTCGATTGATATACACCTTGTAAACTAAATATTGCCACTTCGAATATGACGTATTATGACGTTAATGTTCATAGGATAATGGTTATAGTTCTGATATTAACTTCTACAGGAAGCACTATACAATAGTGTAATAATTCACTGTTATTAATAAGAATGACAATTCGAAAATAAACTAGTCCACCACTATGTATTCATATCATCAAGTGTTTCCCCCACGTTTCTTTGACATCATATTACAACATTGATCTCATTACATTCCATTTCTCATCAACCTGTCAAGCACAACCAATTTCCAATCCCCTAGAATCTTATTAGGTCACGCCTACAGTCAAGCGAAGGGCGCAGAATCTCGTAGATCTTGGACAAGATCAGCTACATTATTCATATATTTTCCCAGCATTTCCTGTTTTTCCTCAATAGTCCTAGTCATTAGTGTGTCTTCAGCTTTGGATTGCGGCGCAGTCTCGGGCATCAAGTAGAAATAGAAAAACTCGACAGTCTTGACTTTGACCTCCTTGGTAGTCGTCTTACTTTTGAACAGACTTGCAATCGTCATCAAGCCATCCAATGTCTCAAAGGTCCGAGCATTACGAGATTGTCCCAGAAGTGCAGATACAAGTACGAGTAAGGCCTGAGATTGTATACTTGCAGGGCTTGCCGTGTCGAGTAGATCCAGGATGACGACCATGTGATTTTCTTGATAGAAAAGACAACGAGAAGGGGCATGAAGGATCAACAAGCCCAACAAGAGCTCAAGGCACAGCTGTACGACTTCATTGGCATCTTGTCCTGTTATTTATGTAAATAGAGGGCTTTATTGCAATTTTGACTGAAGCCTACCATTTTCGAACCCTAATAACCTCTCCAAACAAGCAACAAGCCTCGATGCCACTAACGATATGAATCATTTGCGCTGAATAAACTGTGTCATTGATCAAATAGATAACTTACCATTCCATTTAGACCCATCCTGTAATCTAGAGAACTCACAGAAAGCAGGATCAGTACTTAGATCTGTCAGAGATGGATCTTTGTGTACATCAAATGTCTGATTGCGAAAAGGCTCCTTCATGCTAGTCGCCTCGTCGAGGCATACCTGTGCCAGTAGCCCCTCGATTTGACGGATACCTTTTTTAATCCTTTTGAGGTCTCGAGAAGCTATGTTGTCGAAAGACAGAGCTAACAGACTCTCCATCTTCAGACGTGAATATGCTCTGCGGGCTAGAGATGCCAGCGATAGATTGTTGTAAATAAAAATGTCCAAAGTAAACAATGACGTAGTATCACGTGCTAGTGCCAAACCAAAAATCGACGTCCGAGAATAAATGTCGCATGGCGACTTTTATGATTAGTCTTCAAACAAACCTGGGATTAGCGTGGGTTAGCTTGCTACTAGGTTTTATCAAAAGTCAGACCCGGTGAGGCACTGTGTAGATAAAGTCCCATGGATTAATCAGTTTAGAAACGCATGTTTTACATGCATGGATAACAAGCTTGAAAATATCGAAACACCAGAGAACGAATGTGGTGCGAATAATCCCTTGAATATGGCTGTACTTATAGCACAACAATCACCATCCCTGGATATATTACACAATCCACATGATTCCTCACAATTGCAAATGAAGCGCAAAACTTCACCATCCTTGTCGACATATGAAGAGCAGCAGCTTACGCTTAAAAGACCACGGACCGTATCTGCAGAAATATCGGATGCTCCAACTACAACCACTACAACAGACTTGATACCGTCTAGTCCGCCGACATCCATTACCGCTTCCGATGATCCGTCATTATGGCCTGCGGATAAGGAAAAAATAATCATGGAGCCATTTGATTACATATATAGTAAACCAGGCAAAGATATGCGTTCACATCTTATATCAGCAGTAAATGTATGGCTGAAAGTACCCGAGGAGCCGTTAAATATCATCACGAGAGTTATTGGTATGCTTCATACGGCGTCGCTATTGATAGATGACATTCAGGATGACTCTCCATTGAGACGGGGTGTAACAGTTGCGCACAAAGTCTATGGCGTGGCACAGACGATTAACTCAGCAAATCATGTTTACTTTGTCGCCCTTTCCGAATTGTTAAAACTCAACAATCCCGCAGCAATACAGATTTATACAGACGAATTACTGAATCTGCATCGTGGTCAAGGTATGGATCTGCATTGGCGAGACAATCTAATATGCCCAAGCGAGGCCGATTACTTTGAGATGGTTGGGAATAAAACGGGAGGCCTATTTCGTCTGGCCATAAAATTAATGCAGTGCGAGTCGGAAATGGATGTTAATTGTGTCCCTTTGGTCAATAATATCGGTCTTACATTTCAGATACTCGACGACTACAAAAACTTATCAGATGATATATATACCGCTAACAAAGGGCTTGCGGAGGATCTTACTGAGGGCAAATTTTCTTTTCCCATAATACATTGCGTTCGGATGGAGAAAGAACCGATACTATTGAGTATACTCAAGGAGAAAACCCACGATGAAAAAGTCAAGAAAACGGCTGTTGCACATATGGAAAAGATGGGCAGTTTTGCCTACACGAGGCGGGTCCTCGCTGAACTAGGTGAGAGGACAAAGATTCTCTTGGAAGAAGTGGAAGCTGGTCGGGAAAAGTCTGAAGGCGTTAGAACTCTTCTTTCGAGGATTGGCATTCGCCAGTCAAGGCCTTAGGTTCTACATGCACGATTTTTGATGACATATATGTACAGAACCGTATTTAAATACTTGTAAGGTGCTAATGGCCTTGATTCAACATTTATTGCATGGCAGGCTTTTCTCATGTAGATAAATAATTTACGAATTGATGACATTCATTGCAATAGACAAATTAATTACACATTCATCAATATTTTACATGTTGTCCAAGTTTGATCATTAATTTGTGCAAATCCCCATAAGACTCTTCCCAATCGTCTTCGCCCTCGGTCTTTTCCGACTTTTTTGTACCACTCGGTTTTGGTGTCACCATTACAACACTGGTAGGTCGCTTCGTGCTTCCAGCAGCACCCAATTCGGCTCGACTTGGTAGGAATACATAAGGAATATTGTGATCCTCACAGAGTACAGGAATATGTGAAATTACATCCATCGGTGATATATCGGCAGCCAATACTACAATCCCACTTGGTAATGCATTCGGTGATGTGGTAGGGTTAGCCGCTGGTGATTTTCGGACTGCTTTGACTACTTCTTTTACACCTCGTTTTAGACATCTTGCTTTGGATGCTAATAGTTGTCAGTTGGCTCGACCCATTATTCTTTTTTACATTTGATCATTACCTTTTTTGACTGTTTTGAGAACTTTCTTGCTCGCCTTCTCGTCCGCCAATGGCACAGCAAACGGTACTAGCGCTGGCTTCGGAGCATCGGCTTTTGCGTCCACGTCCATATCATCGACATCAGCGACCACGCTATCGTCGATTCTTTCTACCGTTGCATCAGTAGATTTGCGATCCTTCTTCTTGTCTTTCTTTTCCTTTTTCTCTTTCGTGACTCCCCCCTCGGATACCCTCTTCTCCTTTTTCTCCTTTTTATCCGACTTTTCTTTCGACATTTCTGCTATGTACTGCACAAGCTAAACACGAATGCTGCCATTGCATTTTATTTTTTTAAATCCTTGCCTATTATTTTTTTCTCCACAACACGTGATATTATCCCACATGCGACGATCAAGTGGTCCGAGCGTTGTTGCGGCTTACCAACGCTCCGGTGCGGACTTTGTGGTCTGATTCTCGAAACTCTGTTTCATACGTTCGAGTTTTATTCATTGATTACGGGATAACTACCATATGCGAGCGAAAACATCATGCATGCATACACTGGATATGCTTGAATTTTACAGGTCACTGGCAATGCGAAGGAAAACCGATGGGATTACCTAGTATTTAGTACGCCCACATCTATCGACATTTGCTTGTCTATCTACAGGAAAATCTGAAGATATAGAAGGACTCGAAAGAGATGGATAGCTGGCCAAATATTCCGCAGGAAGTGCCAGATCTCATAGGATCAGCAAACACGGGCAATACAAATGATTGGGAAGAATGGTTACGGTGGGACCCCTCCGCCGTCGAGTCTTTTTCTCCAGATTTCTCAAGTAAAGACTCGAGCAATTCTCCTCCTCCTCAGCATGCTCTCAACGGCCTCGAACCAATACCCTGGCTAAATACTGGCATCAATCCTCAGGTCATTGGGGAAGATGTCTCTTCTGCACTAAGTGATATGCCACTGTTCAGTGCAAACGTAAACATTGTGGATCCCTTTGTATTTGGCGCTGGTATTGGAAATAGTCGCCTAAATTTCGACGCGCCACTAAATTACAATCAAAAAATCCCCTCAGACATAACGTTCTGGTCAAATCACATCTCTTCCAACAATGTGTCAAATAAAATCAATGGGCAAAGGGAGACTCCCTCTGTTTCAGATGAACATACTACTAGTCCGCGATCCCAACACGATACATTATCACCTCTGTCACCCCAGTCATTAGCAGCAATGCCAGTAGCCATAACGAAGAAGAAAGCTGGACGAAAGCGAAAGTCAGAAGCGATCGTCAACGATAGTGAACCACCTCAGAAGAAAACATCACACAATGTGATAGAAAAACGCTATCGGAATAATCTTAATGACAAGATATTAGAGTTGAGAGACAGCGTACCGAGTCTGAGAGCCATGTCTAAGCAAAGTCTAGAAGATGATGGATCAGAAGATCTTGGAGGTCTTACTCCAGCGCATAAATCAAACAAATCTACTATAATGGCCAAAGCAACGGAGTACATCAAACATTTGGAAAAGAGGAACAAGACGCTCTCTGATGATCTGGCTACTTTCAAAGCACGATTAAACGCGCTGGAAAGTCCACAAGTGAGCAGTGACATGTTCACGGGTAGATCGAGGCAATCGTCCATAAACAGCCCAGTAATGATCATGAATCCAAACTCACCAGTGTCGCACAGCGGTAGCATTGTACGAAGACATCAAAACCATATGCAATCAACTGACGTGTTGCCAGAACTAGCTGAAGATGACCCGGACAGTAAGAAAGTTCGAAAAGGTCGTTCCAGTGTGATAGGTAAAGTCATGGTGGCTTCCATGGCGGGACTTATGGTCATGGAAGGGTTCGATAGACGCGATTCCTCGAATGTACCAAGTCTGGTGAAACGTGGATTATCTTCAGATGGTGCTGATGCTACAAATTCACGCTTCGTGCTCCCGATAATTAAATTCTCATTAGTGTTAACAGCCATCCTATACCTCGCGTTACCATGGCTTTGGTTCCTTACAAAGTCTGAGAAAAGGTCTGACGCTGAGGATAAACCTATAATACGACTTACTGCTGCACCGTCTCTGGCCTCACCAGTTGAAACAAAGCGTAAGGCTTGGTTAACGGCGATTCAGGCAGTTTGGGTACCACGACCCTTTTTGTTGGAAGTCGTAGCAGTCGCTGTACGAATGACTCAACTGAGTATCAGAAGGTTGATTGGCTTTGACAGATATACCGAGACGTTTGGTGGCAGTAAAGAGCACGAAGCTGCGCGTATAAAGGCTTGGGACATAGCGATTGACGCTCAACTTGCTGGAGGTGATGCTGAAGTCAGTTACTATCGCTTACTTCTCACATTAATGGCGTCTGGAACTTTACCCGATTCGCCTATTCGATTGATGCAGAAAGCCGTGCACTTTAGAATATTCTTCTGGGAAGTGGCAAATGCTGGATATGGAAATCTTTTCATGTTCAAAGACTTTACAGCAAGGATTGGACAGATTTACTGGGATTCAGCCAGAAAGTTGCATCATGATTTATCAACCGGAGCTGTTAGTAAGGTTGACGAGTTGGATCGTACCATTGAACTCCTCCCTCCTCATCTCGCGGCTCTAATTGATCTACCATGTGATCAGGTTTTGACGGACGAGATGATACAGAGAGCGTATAATCTTGCATGGAATAGGCCATCAGCTGAAAATACAAGGGTCAAGTCTACTCTGGACAAGATTGTGGAAGATCCTTCAATACGATCACCATTAGAAGCAGTCGCCGCGTGGTTCACCAACATCATTCTCGACGAGGCATTGGGACTGACACTGCTCGGTGACGCTGCCGTCGAAGCCCATATTAGACTTGCAGTCGACACAGCTCCTCCAGCGTCCTCGACGTTAACAAGAGCGTTGGTGACAAAAGCGATTATCATTGACACTGATCGCGAGAAGAATATTGCTACTGCTCTTGAGAGTATACCTCCTGCATCCGTGTCTGATGCTCAATCAGTACATCTTGATGTCGTTGATCATATGCCGGTCACTCCAGAAGTAAGAACTGCTCTAATCTTGGCAAAGATGCTGTCTTTCATCGAGACTACTTCAATGCCTAATTCACAGGCCTATGCTGCGGCTATCGTGTCCAACATGGACATTCCCGCAACGCACTTGACGACTCTTACCGCCGTAGCAACGTTCAAAATCATCGAAATTACATCTGCGCGTCCAGATCTGGCAAAAGCCGCAGAGAGAGGACTGAAGCAAGCTGCTTCTAATCTTAGGTTGTGGGTAGGTACAAGATGTGGTAGACAGTCTGGCTTGCAACGGAAAGAAAAGGCAATGATTGTTAGTAAATGTGTCACAATCACAAAGAAAGTTGGAGGCTGGTGTGAAGGCGATACTGTTGATAGCGGTTATGGTAGTGCCATCAGTAGACGAAGTAGTGACGAGTGATGAACTGTTTGATTAATTGTACATAAGTAGATATATTATTGTTAGAGTCACGCTTGTATGTATTATGAATGGATACTGAAAATTGTGAATAGAAGTACTAACGCTGTTTTCGTCTGATTTACTTTGGCATACCGTAGAAAAATGAAACCCAACTCACCCAAAGCTTTTAAAATACCTTTTTATTCTATCCATATTTGTCGATTAGCTGGTGATATTCGGTTCTCATCGCTAGTGTGATAGCGACCAAGTCAATTGGCAAAGACCCCAAGAGTAGTTATTCAGTCGCGCATCGGCGCTGGTCTTTGCCTTGTCGGTCAGAAGCGTGCTTGCTCTTTTAGAGCTAATAATTCAGAAACGCGTGGATCATTGCATTATTGCGCTCTAAGCTAGAAGCACAGTTGTCATCATGTCGTTTGGTGGCGCATTCGGGGGCTTCGGCTCAAGCAATAACAACAACGCTACTCAATCGGGTACTGGATTTGGAGGGTTTGGATCATCAACCAATAATAATAATAATAATAATAACAGTGGTGGATGTATGTATTTCTTGATTCACCACCATAAACGAAAGTATGATTAACGCGATAATACAGTGTTTGGATCTGCTAACAATACGGGGTTTGGCGCAACCAACAATACAAACACTGGCGGAGGCTTATTTGGTAATACTGGAAGTAATAGTGGAAGCACTTTTGGAGGTATGATTTAAGGATAAATAACGTAATCGAATGACTTTGAACTGATAGATCTAGGTTTCGGTGCGAACAACACGGCTAGCTCTGGTTTTGGCGCAAAGCCGGCTTTTGGAGCAACTACCGGTAATACTCTGTTCGGAGGAAACAATACAAACACCAACACCGGAACGACAAGTACATTTGGTGGTTTTGGTACCAATAATAACAATACGGCAAACACCGGTTTTGGATCAAGTACCAGTGGTGGTCTTTTCGGCAACACGCAAGCTAAACCTGCATTCGGGGCTACAACAACAACGACAGCTGGTGGTTTATTTGGTGGTGGTACTACAACAGGGACAAACACAAACACTTTCGGTGCATCAACGACCGGATTTGGATCTAGCACTGGTGGGTTTGGTGCAAGTCAAACTGTCAATCAAGGAACTGGAACTGTGCCTTTTGCAGCACATTCCGAGAAAGATGCAGCCTCAAGTTCGAGCAGCAATTATCAAGTCATCACTTGTATGCAGCCATATCAGAATTTTTCATTCGAGGAGTTGAGGGTGGCAGATTACAATGCTAATCGGAAATATGGTAATGGAGCTGGACAGACGACAGGTTTTGGTGCTACTACAGGATTTGGAGGGTTTGGAACATCGAATAACACAGGCTTCGGTGCAAATAACAGTACCGGAAGTACTGGCGGTGGATTATTTGGAAATAATAATGCTACCGCGACGGCTGGCTTTGGTGCAACTCAAGCACAGCCGGCAGCAACTACTGGCTTTGGAGGAGGCGGCCTTTTTGGCGCCAAGCCTGCAGGAGGATTATTCGGTAACACAAACACCTCGACTACAGGTACTGGTTTGTTTGGCAATACGACACAGCAGACGCAGCCGGCTGCTAGTGGTGGATTATTTGGCAATAACAATGCATTTGGTGCAAATAACGCTACAACAAATACCACTGGCGGAGGTCTTTTTGGCAATAACAATAATAATACTAACAATCAGCCAAAACCTTTTGGTGGCTTTGGAACAAACACAAACACTGCTACTACAGGATTCGGCACTACAGCAACCACAGGCTTTGGCGCAACTAATCAGAATAATCCTACTCCTAGTCTATTTGGAAATAATACAAACACAGCCAATAACAGTCTCTTTGGAGGCGCACAACAAACAAATACAGGCTTTGGCGGTGGTTTTGGAGCAACACAAAACCAAAACACGGCTGGAAACAGTTTATTTGGAGGCAATAACAACCAAGCCAAACCAGGTTTGTTTGGTACTAATACTACTTCCACGTGGGGAAGCAACAATAATACAAATACTACTCAGGCGAACAGCTTATTTGGCGGAAGTGCAAACAACAGTCAGGCCGGCAGTAGTCTTTTTGGACAAAAGCCTGCAGGAACAAGCTTATTCGGCGGAACAAACACAAACACCACCACGAGTCTGTTTGGAGGAGCCAATAACAACCAGGCACAAGCGCAGTCCACAGGTCTCTTTGGTGGTGTCAATAACAATCAGCAAAAGTCTCTGTTTGGAAATAGTACGAATAATGCTGGGAATTCATTGTTTGGCGGTTCAATAAATAACAACACAAATGGCGCATCTTTGTTCGGTAACTCTCAACAGAATAATAATGCGTTTGGAACGAGTCAACAACAAGCTCAACCACACTCACTAACGGCTTCTTTACTGCAGAATCCATATGGAAACGATCAATTATTCATGAATTTGGGGACACCTACGGCCTCTGTAGGTCCAGTAGCAACTCCACTTTCAGGAGCACAGAAGCCTGCAAAACGTGCACATAATATTTCGGCATTCAAGATAAACCCAACAGCAAGTATGCGACTGATTACACCGCAGAAAAGGCCTAGCGGCTATGGCTTCACTTATTCGACATATGGAACTCCAGGCAGCGCACAGAGTTTCACTCCAAGTTTATTTGCCTCGAGTAACGCAAACCGTCCATCTTTGAGCAAGAGCGTCTCAACAAGTAATCTTCGTGCGTCTTTGACCAATGGTGATGATGGTATCTTGGCAGCAGGCGCATTCACACCCAATTATCGTCCTTATACTAGTGGCAGCATTCGGAGACTAAAAATCTATCGCAATTTGCGGACAGACCTATTTGGATCGGATCCTGAACGCGCGACCAAACGTGTCAGTTTTGATAACAATAATAATACCAACAACAATAACACCAACAACAACAACAACAACAACAACAACAATAGTAACAGTAATACTAATTCGTCAAAGGTCAATGGAACGTCGACTCCAGGCCCTCAAAACGCTCTTGTGCATGTAAACTCCAGTCCTAATGATCACGAGAACGAAGATCATTCAAACGGAAGTGGCCGTAGTAATGAAAACAACGGCCGACCGGAAATGGAACAAGTCCGTGGCAACGAACTCGCCATTGTTCCAGAGCATGAACAAGTGAATTCATCTCAATCAACAAAGTCAAGTGCAAAGAAATCGCTCGACGATCAAGAACCTGGAGAGTATTACATGAGTCCATCGATGCAGGAATTACGTGATATGTCCCGCGACGAGCTAAAGAATATTGCGCCTCTTATAGTCGGTCGTGTTGGAATTGGGAAGATTGAGTTTGAAAAGGTTGATTTGACATCTGTTCCTATCGATCAAATCTTTGGCGATATTGTCAAGTTGAATGTTCGTTCAGCAACGGTTTACGAAACTGGCGTTAATACTCCTCCGGAAGGAAAGGGTTTGAACGTTCCATCCACCATTACTTTGGAGAACTCTTGGCCGAGATCAAATGGTGGACGATTACCTGTTCATGAGCGCAAAGGTCTTCGGTTTGACAAGCATATCGAAAGACTCAAACGAGTCGGCGGGACAGAGTTTATCAGTTATAGTTCCGAGACTGGTGAATGGGTATTTAGAGTCCAGCATTTTACGACCTATGAACTGAGTGACGAGGATGAGGATGAGACAATGGCTGATCGGCCATCGTATCAAGAGGACTCTACTACGACACCGACAGATTCTGCTGGACTTGATGATACTTTTGAGTATAAAAAGACGACAAAGATGATTCCCGGTGGATTTGATCAGATTGTGATTGACGACCCGACCGAGCAAGAGATCAACCAATCTCAGCCACGTGACAGTCATGACAATCAGACATCAACGAAAGATTCCACGCTTCGATCTGCAGATCCAGTCACACCAGAGTCTGTACACCATAGTGACATGGAAGATTCGCTACCTGAGAATCGTGATGTTGTTGGTGCTTATCCTGACGTGAAATCAATCCTCAAGACCAACAATGTAAACACTACGCCGTCTGAAGCAAATTTTAGAGCGAATGATGATTGGGCGGAGCATCTGCAAAGAACCGTTAGCCCTCGGAAACAAGATCGTCGAGCTCTTCGTGAAATGCAAAGCAATTTCTCCGCAAATGATAAAAATACTGATAAT
>Ga0160429_1000717_pt1 | contig 23224 bp, 20 predicted proteins | sample SolpanmetagenomR_FD_108199 | JGI IMG/M metagenome (GOLD analysis project Ga0160429, IMG submission 108199) | Solar panel surface microbial communities from Lawrence Berkeley National Laboratory, California, USA - R | ecosystem: Engineered > Built environment > Solar panel > Unclassified ...
CTGCGTGGCCGAGCGCAATGCGGGGCGGGCCACCGTCAACTGGCAGTTCACGCTTGAAAAAGCGCGCGTCAAACTCGACCGGCACTATCAGAAAATTAGGGCAACTAATTTGCCTGACTAAGCTCTAGGCCGCCCAGAAATCCACCCACGATAGTTTCGTTGGTGGTGTAGTAAAGCCCGCCACCGGGCGGGTGTAGCAGCGCGGGGTGCTCAAGCAGCCCCAACAGCCGCGAGCCGAGCAGCGTCCCGGCCGCTGCACCCACGAAAATCCACTGCCGCCCCTGGTCGCTGATGCGGTTGGGAGTGCGGGCGCGCAGGTACGCGTAGCAGCGGTAGTCCAGCACGGTGAATGGGTAGGCGAGACGAGCCCCAGGCTAGCTCGACGGGGTAGTGCATGGGGCGAAGATATTGAGGCGCGGGGCACTCCGACTCCGGTTCCCAAAAAGATGGCTAGCCAGGGCGTGGCTAGTATAGGTTTTAACCCTAAAAAGGCTTCCCACGAACGTAGGAAGCCTTTTTGCCTCTTTTTTTGGAGAAGAAATGCAGATGAGATGCCTTATAGCTGACCGGGGTTCTACTGGCTTTACCGGCCTACCATGCCCATCATGGCCTCGGGGTAGCGCGTGCCAGCGGCGGCGCCTAGCGGCAGCAGCTCGTCGAGGTGGCGCAGCTCGTCGGCACTCAGTTTTACGTCTACCGCGGCTACGTTTTCTTCGAGGTATTTTACGCGCTTGGTACCGGGGATGGGCGCCAGGTCGTCGCCCTGGGCCAGCACCCAGGCCAGGGCCAACTGGCTAGCCGTCACGCCTTTTTGCTGGGCCAGGTCGCGCAAGTGCTGCACCAGCTTGAGGTTTTTATCGAAATTCTCCTCCTGGAAGCGGGGCGAGAAGCGGCGGTAGTCGTCGGGCGCAAAATCCTCAAACTTTTGAATCTCGCCGGTGAGAAAGCCGCGGCCCAGCGGCGAATACGGCACCAGGCCAATACCCAGCTCGCGCAGGGTAGGTAAGATTTCGACCTCCACATCGCGGCTCCAGAGGCTGTACTCGGTTTGCAAGGCCGAAATGGGGTGCGTGGCATGGGCACGGCGGATAGTTTCGGCGCCAGCTTCGCTCAAACCCAGAAAGCGCACCTTGCCTTCTTCTACCAAGCGGCTCATCGCGCCCACCGTTTCCTCAATGGGTACGGTGGGGTCGACGCGGTGCTGGTAATAGAGGTCGATATGGTCGGTACCCAAGCGCTTGAGGCTGCCCTCGGCCGACTGCCGCACGTACTCGGGCCGGCCGCTGATGCCGCGCTTGGCGGGGTCGTTGGGGTCGCGCACAATGCCAAATTTGGTGGCTAGTACCACGCGCTGGCGGCGGGTTGGATCTTCCCCAAAGAAGCGGCCCAGCAACTCTTCATTGGTGTACGGGCCATACATGTCGGCCGTATCCAAAAAGCTGATTCCCAGCTCCAAGGCGCGAGCTAGGGTGCGTAGGCTTTCGGCATCGTCGGTAGGGCCGTAAAAGTCCGACATGCCCATGCAGCCGAGGCCCAGGGCAGACACTATGAGGCCGGAGTGGCCAAGTTGACGAGTTTGCATAAGTTAAAAAAGCAGGAGCTGGAGTGGCAAAGTTTAGTCTTAAACCCTGAAATAGCCTTTTTGATTTTTGTCAGCCGTGGCTCGCTTTCATCGCTACTCCCGGCCACCACATTGAGGTTGGCTCCCCCAAAGGCTACCCTAATTTACGAGTAAGCCAAGGCTTGCTTTGGCAACGGATCACTCTTAGTCGTAACTCTCAATTAGCCAGCATTTTTCCTCTTTATTACTGCGAAAATAAACGTTCATGTATATCTTTATGCTGTTCACCTTGCGCCAGGTCGTTAGTTCATGCTATTTTAATGTGCTATAGCTTGTTTTGTGGTACCCAGCTGGCCGACATACACCTTGTAGCGTCGACTCATTCCCATAATTTAGCTCTCACAGATTTTGATCGAGGCCAGCACTTTTGCTGGCGTTCAGTGGTTAAGACCACCTGAATAAAGCTGATTGCGAAGCATGTAAAAACCTCTATTTGGGTTCATCCATCCAACCAATGGGTTTTGGGATCCTGCAATGATAGCTATCTTTGCAAAGGACTGATAAACATCAAAACGGGCTGATGCGTTAGTCGCCACCTTTGGCATTCTTTATGACTAGCAACCAGTATTTTAGCGCACTCTTTCACATTTTTCGGAATTCTCAGCCGCCCGCTGCTGCATTTAACGCACCTATGAAAAAAATAGTGTTATTCATGAGTCTTTGTGGAGTTTATTGCTTCACAAGCTGCTCAGAGAAAAAAGAGGAAAAGGAAGAACAGATTAAGCTTTTGGTCACCACGCCATTGGCCACCGATACAACTATTACCAAAGAGTACGTGGCCCAGGTTCATGCCTACCAGCATATCGAGCTACGGGCCTTGGAGAAAGGCTACCTGCAAAAGATCTTCGTCGACGAGGGCCAAGCCGTCACGAAGGGGCAGCCAATGTTTCAGATTACGCCCCTCGTGTACCAGGCCGACTTGCAAAAATCGCAGGCCGAAGCCAACTACGTGGACATTGAGTACCGCAACACGAAGAGCTTGGCCGACAGCAACATCGTTTCCAAGAATGAGCTGGCGCTATCTAAGGCCAAGCTCAACAAGGCCAAGGCCGACGTATCACTGGCCCAGACGCACTTGCAGTTCACGTCCATCAAGGCGCCGTTTAGCGGCATCATGGACCACTTCCAGGGCCGGCTGGGCAGCGTAGTGAATGAGGGCGACTTGCTGACCACGCTCTCCGACAACAGCAAAATGTGGGTGTATTTCAACGTACCCGAGGCCGAATACCTGGCTTATAAAGAACAGGCCAAAGCCGACAACATCGTGAATGTGAAGCTGCTAATGGCCAACAACGAAGTGTTTAAATACCCTGGCGTGGTAAAAACCATCGAGGCTGACTTCAACAACGAAACCGGTAACATCGCCTTCCGGGCTACCTTCCCGAACCCCAATGGGCTGCTGCGCAACGGCGAAACCGGCAGCGTCCTGATGCAAGTGCCGCTCAAGCACGCGCTGCTCATCCCGCAGAAAGCCACATTCGAAATTTTGGAGAAGAAGTACGTCTACGTGGTCGACAAAAACAACGTGGTGCACCAGCGGGAAATCCACATTGGGTCGGAAATGCCTGACTTGTACGTTATTAAAGATGGAATAACCAGCAACGATAAGATTCTGCTGGAAGGCTTGCGCAAGGTGAAGGATGGCGACAAAATCAGCTTTACCTACCAAACTCCGAAGCAGGTATTCCCCACTCTGAAGGTGTATAGCGAGTAACTTTTTGAGCTGTTAGCTACTAGCTGTTAGCCGATAGCCTTTTAATGGGTTATTTGGCCGGCTAGGGTTGGTTGACAGCTTCTCTACCAAACCACAGCTAACCGCTAGTAGCTAACCGCTAGATAATATGTTTAGTAAATTCATTCGTCGGCCAGTATTTGCCATCGTGATATCGGTGGTAATTCTTTTTATGGGCGTGCTGGCCATTAAGACTTTGCCCACTTCGCAGTTTCCCGAGATTTCGCCGCCCATCGTCATGGTGAGCTGCGCCTACCCCGGGGCCAGCGCCAAGGTGCTTACTGAGTCGGTGCTCATTCCGCTCGAGCAGGCCGTGAACGGTGTGCCGGGCATGAAATACATGACCTCCGATGCCGTGAGCGCCGGCGAGGCCAACATCCAGGTGGTGTTTAACCTCGGTACCGACCCCGAGCAAGCGGTGGTGAACGTGAACACCCGCATTGCCCAGGTAGTAAACCGCCTGCCGGTGCTGGTGCAGCGCGAAGGCCTCATCGTGAACCGCGTGGTGCCTAACATGCTGATGTACGTGAACTTGTATAGCAAAGACAAGGGCACCGATATGAAGTACCTCTTCAACTTTGCCGGGGTGAACCTGATTCCGGAGCTGCAACGCATCAACGGCATCGGCCGCGCTAGCATCCTGGGTAGCCGCCAATACGCCATGCGCGTGTGGCTGAAGCCCGACCGGATGCGCGCCTACAACATCTCGGTCGATGACGTAATGAAATCACTTGACGAGCAGAGCGTTATCGGTTCACCAGGCCGGATTGGCCGCAGCGACGGGCAGCGGGCCGAGGCGTTGGAGTACGTGCTGACGTATCAGGGCCGCTTCAACGACGTGGAGCAGTATAAGAACGTCATCCTCAAGGCCAACCCCAACGGCGAAATGCTGCGCCTGAAAGACGTGGCCAACGTGGAGTTGGGCAGTGAGTTTTACGACATCTACTCCAACCTCAACGGGGACCCGTCGGCGGCTATCGTGCTGAAGCAGACCTATGGCAGCAATGCCAGCGACGTCATTAAGAGCGTGAAGGAGAAGCTGGAGGAGATGAAGAAAACCTCCTTCCCGCCCGGCATGGACTACAAAATCAGCTACGACGTGTCGAACTTCCTCGACGCTTCGATTGAGAACGTAATCCACACCCTGCGCGACGCCTTTATCCTGGTGGCCTTGGTGGTGTTCATCTTCCTGGGCGACTGGCGCTCGACGCTAATTCCGGCGCTGGCCGTGCCGGTGTCGCTGGTAGGCTCGTTTATGGCGATGCAGGTCTTTGGCTTGACTATCAACATGATTACGCTGTTTGCGCTGGTACTCTCTATTGGTATCGTGGTCGACGACGCCATCGTAGTGGTCGAAGCCGTGCACGCCAAGATGGAGGAAGAACACCTCTCGCCCTACAACGCGGTGCGTAAGGTGCTCGGTGAAATCAGTGGGGCCATTATCGCCATCACCATCCTGATGACCGCGGTATTCGTGCCGGTAGCCTTCATGAGCGGCCCGGTAGGCATTTTCTACCGTCAGTTCTCCATCACGATGGCTACGGCTATCGTTATCTCGGGCCTCGTGGCGCTGACGCTCACGCCGGTACTGTGCGCGATGATCTTGAAGAACAACCACGCCCACGGCCAGGAAAAGAAGAAATCGCCCATTCAGCGCTTCTTCGATGCTTTCAACCGCGGTTTCGAGCGCCTCACCGGCCGCTACACCAACATTCTGGAAAAGATTGTGGACCGCCGGCTGGTCACCTTCGCCATCTTGCTGGCCTTCGGCGTAGGCATTTTCGGCATCACGGCCAAGCTGCCCTCAGGCTTTATTCCGAGCGAAGACCAGGGCCTGATTTACGCCATCATTCAGACGCCGCCCGGCTCGACGCTGGAGCGCACGAATGCCATCGCCCAACGCCTTTCGCAGCTGGCGAAGGATGTACCCGGCATCGAGAACATCTCGACCCTAGCGGGTTATGAAGTGCTCACCGAAGGCCGCGGCTCCAACGCCGGCACCTGTCTGATTGACTTGAAGCCGTGGTCGGAACGCAAGGAATCGGTGCACGACGTTATCGAATCGCTGGAGAAAAAGGCCAAGCAAATTCCAGGCGCGACCGTCGAGTTCTTTGAGCCGCCGGCAGTGCCGGGCTACGGCGCGGCGGGTGGTTTCCAGCTCCAATTGCTGGATAAAACCAACAGCGGCGACTACAAGGCGCTGGAAAAAGTGAACGAGGACTTTATGGCTGAGCTGCGCAAGCGCAAGGAGCTGGCCGGCCTGTTCACCTTCTACTCGGCCGACTACCCACAGTACGAGCTGAAGATTGATAATGACCTGGCTATGCAGAAAGGCGTGACCATCGGCAATGCCATGAACACCCTCTCCATCATGGTGGGCAGTACCTACGAGCTGGGCTTTATCAAGTACCAGCGCTTCTTTAAGGTGTACGTGCAGGCTTCGCCCGAATACCGGCGCTTGCCCGAAGACATCCTGAACATGTGGGCCAAAAACGACAAGGGCGAAATGGTGCCCTTCTCGTCCTTCATGAAAATCGTGAAGTCGCAGGGCGCCAACGAGATCAACCGCTACAACATGTACACTACCGCCTCCATCCGGGGCGGCGCAGCCTCGGGCTTTAGCAGTGGCGAGGCCATCAAGGCAGTGCAGGAAGTGGCGGCGAAGACCTTGCCCCGCGGCTACGACATCGACTGGGGCGGCTTGTCGAAAGACGAAGTAGGGCGCGGCAACGAGGCCGTTTACATTTTCCTCGTGGTGCTGGCCTTCGTGTACCTGGTACTCGCGGCGCAGTACGAAAGCTTCCTGCTGCCGCTGGCCGTGATTTTCTCGCTGCCCGCCGGCATCTTCGGGTCGTTCTTGCTCATCAAAACGATGGGCCTGGCCAACGACATCTACGCCCAGGTAGGCTTAGTGATGCTGGTCGGCTTGCTGGGTAAAAACGCCGTGCTGATCATCGAATTCGCGGTGCAGGAGCACGAGCACGGCATGTCGGTGCGCGACGCGGCGATTGCCGGGGCCAAGGCCCGTTTCCGCCCGATCTTGATGACTTCGTTTGCCTTCATCGCGGGCTTGGTGCCACTGGTAATTGCCACCGGCGCGGGCGCCATCGGCAACCGCACTATCGGCACGGCGGCGCTCGGCGGCATGCTGTTCGGTACCGTATTCGGGGTCATCATCGTCCCGGGCTTGTATTACATATTTGGCACCCTGGCCGAAGGTCGCAAGCTGATTCAGGACGAAAACGAATACCCGATAAGCGAAGGGTTTGAGCCCCGGATTGTACTTGAAGAAGAAGCTAGAACGCATGTTTAAGAGACGCTTTTATCAATGCCTGAGCGCGGCCGCCCTATCCTTGGCGGCCGCCTCTTGCAAACTTCCCCAGCTGGTGGAGCGCAACGTAAGCCGGAGCGTGCCCGCCACCTATAACGGCAGCCAGGACAGCACCAATACGGCCCGGATGCGGTGGAAACAGTTTTTCACCGACCCCAACCTAACGGCCCTGATCGACACGGCCCTGCAACACAATCAGGAGCTGAATATCACGCAGCAGGAGCTTCAGATTGCCCGTAATGAGATTCAAGCCCGCAAGGGTGAGTACCTGCCTTCGCTGAGCCTGGGCGCCCGTGCCGACCTCGACCGGGTGAGCCGGTACACCATTCAGGGAGCTACGGAGGACCAGATCAATATTTTGCCTGACCGGCGTAACCCCGACCCGCTGGCAGACTTGCAATTGGGGGCGTTTGCTAGCTGGGAGGTCGATATCTGGCGCAAGCTGCGCAATGCCCGCAAGTCGGCGGCTACCCGCTACCTGGCCTCCGTTGAAGGCCGAAACTTCACGGTGACGAACCTGATTGCCGAGATTGCCACCTCGTACTACGAGCTGCTGGCGCTCGACAATCAGCTGATTATTCTGAGGCAGAATATTGACATTCAGAATAATGCGTTGGCGGTAGTGAGGCAGGAGAAGGCCGCCGCCCGGGTGACTGAGCTCGCGGTAAAGCGCTTTGAAGCCCAGATCCAAAATGCCACCGCCCGGCAGTTCACCATTCAGCAGCGCATCACCGAGACCGAGAACCGGATTAACTTCTTGGCGGGGCGGTTTCCGCAGCCAGTCACCCGCGATGCGCAGTCGTTCAACGAGCTAGTGCCGCAAGTGATGCAGGCTGGTCTGCCCGCCCAGTTGCTGAGCAACCGCCCCGACATCCGGCAGGCTGAGCAGAACCTGGTAGCCGCCAAGCTGGACGTGAAAATAGCGCGTGCCAACTTCTACCCATCGCTGGGCATTTCGGGCGGGGTAGGCTTTGAAGCTTTCAAGCCCGGCTTGCTGTTCACGACTCCTGGCTCGTTGCTTTATTCGATAGCGGGCGATTTATCGGCGCCGCTCATCAACCGCAACGGCATCAAAGCCCTGTATTCCACGGCCAATGCCCTCCAGCTCCAGGCCGTCTATAACTACGAGCGGACGGTGCTGAACGCCTATATTGAGGTAGCCAATCAGCTCTCGAACATCAGCAACCTGCAACAAGGCTACGACGCAAAACTGCGGGAAGTGCAGGCCCTTAATCTGTCCGTCCGGATCTCAAACAGCCTCTTCAAGTCAGTACGGGCCGACTACACGGAGGTGCTATTCACCCAGCGCGACGCGTTGGAATCGAAGTTTGACCTGACTGAAACCAAGATGCAGCAGCTGAATGCCACGGTCAATGTGTACCGGGCGCTGGGCGGCGGCTGGTACTAACCTTCGGAAGTAGCTGGGAAGCACTGGCGGCGACCTGGTACAATAAAACCCCGTTACTACTATTCGGGAATATTATTTTCAAGCAACCGGCTGGGGCACACGCTGTCCTAGCCGGTTGTTGGCGTTTTAGCGGCTCTCATCGCAACACCTGAGGTCAACCTTACCTTTGCAGCATGAAAAAACTGCTGCTTTTGCCGCTTGGTGCGGTGCTCGGATTGTTGAGCTTGGGGCTCCCAGGCTGCGGAGAAAAGGGAACATCGGCCTCAACTGCCGAAACCACTTCGCCCGCCACGCAGGCCCGCGCCATCGAAGATACTCTCATGGCCCACCACGACCGCGCCATGAGCCACACCGAGCAGCTATTCGAGCTAAAAGGCCGCCTAATAGCCGCCAAAACGCCCGCTAAAGCACCCATCATCGTCAAGATGCAGGCCGCCGACGAGGCCATGATGACCTGGATGCACCACTACCAGGCCCCCGATAGCACCACTCCCGCGCCCCAGCGCCTGGCTTATTTGCAAGACCAGCAAAAGCAACTCACGGCGGTGGAGCAGCAGTTGCGCACCGCTCTCGATTCGGCCCAGGCCACGTTGCGCCGCGCTATGTCGCCGGGTGTGCCGGCCGCTGCTACTACTCCGGCGCCCGCTGCCGCGGCTAGCCGTTAGGCTATTTCGGAACCGGTTGGCTTCTTTTTTTGCTTTAGCATCTTGATGTTGTATTCTGCTTTTTGCCGCCTCGCCGCCCCGGTGATGCTGGCAGCGTTACTGGCTAGCTGCGGCGGGCCAGCTACCCCCACGGCGGCCCAGCTGCCCCACCTGGGCGAGCCCGAGGTACGCGCGCCCGGCGACACGGTGTACCCCACAGTACCGGCCTTTCGACTACACGACCAAGATGGCCACGTAGTAACCAACCAGACCCTGGCGCACAAGGTCTACATCACCGATTTTTTCTTCGCTACCTGCCCCGGCATTTGCCCCAAGATGCAGAGCGAGCTGCTGAAAGTATACAAGCAATACGGCACCAACCCTAACGTCGTATTTTTGTCGCACACCATTGACCCCGACCACGATAGCTTATCGGTGCTGCGCGACTACGCCCGCCGCCTGGGCGTGGCTAGCCCCGGTAGCAGCTGGCGCTTCGTGCGGGCAAGCCGCGACACGGCCTACGTGCTGGCCAAGGCCTATTTCACCGGCGCCATGCCCGACCAGGCCGCGCCGGGCGGCATTGCTCACAGCGGCACGTTTGCCTTGGTTGATGATCAGGGCCACGTGCGCGGCCTCTACGACGGCCTCAACGCGCAGCAAACCGCTAAGCTCTTGCAAGACCTGCCCACGCTGCTAGCCGAGGTAAAAACCCGGCAGCGCCCACCCGCCACCGCGCAACGCTAAGTGGGTATGTTCGTGGCTAGCCGTTTCCGCGGCCTGCGTTGGGCACCTTTGCTGGTGGCGCTGCTGGCCCTGCCCGGCTGCTTCACCAATAAGGGGCACCAGGGCGAGCGCCTGTACGGGCAGCACTGCGCCAGCTGCCACGGCGAGCAGGGCCAGGGCATCGGGCAGCTGGTGCCCCCGCTGGCCGGCTCCGACTACCTGGCCCGACACCCGGGCGAGCTGGCTTGCATTATTCGCCAGGGCCTGCGCGGCCCTATCGTGGTCAATGGCGTGAGCTACAGCCAATTGATGCTGGGCGTGCAGGACACTACTACCCACCGCAAGCTCTCGCCGGCTCAGATTACCAACCTGCTCAACTACCTCGAAAGCCACTGGGATAACCACCCACCAGCCGCCGGCGTGCGCACCATCGCGGGCACCGAGGCTGAGATGCGGGCCTGCGGCGAACGGTAGGTAAGCTACCTTTGTTTTTATCCGCTAATCTCTCCTTAAACATGGGTCTCTTCGACTTTCTAAAAAACAAACCCGAGTCGGCCCCGGCCATCCCGCCCACCCTCGCTCCCGCCGACGGCACTGCCCCGGCCCCCAAAGCCGGCCCCCGCTACCAGGGCTCTAACTACGTGGCCCCAGCCGAGCCCAGCGTGCCATCCATGCCCGCACCACTAGCTGTAGCCCCGGCTCCCGAGCTGCCCTTCGAGCCGCAGAATATTCTGGAGCATCTGCTGCTGTTGGCTCCTACCGATGAGAACGCCCGCCCGGCTTTTTACCAAGCGCTGCTGCAAGAAAACATCATTATGGTGTTGGCCCCCGACGAGAATATCAGCGCGGGCGAAGTAGTACTTACTGAAGGCCAACAGATTCAGCTCCAGGTACTGCAAGATGGCCGCCTGCCCATCTTTACCTCCGAGGCGCGCCTTAGCGATGGGGGCGTCGATGCCAGCACCGTAAGCTGGGTCACAATTCCGGGCCAGGCCTTTTTTGGAATGACGCAGGGCCAAGACTGTGTGCTGAACCCCTTTTCCCCCGCCGGCAAGCTGTTGCCCGCCGCCGAAATCCAGGCCCTGCTAGCGGGCCAGCTCAGCCAGGATGGTGGCCTCCCTACCGATGCGCAGGTGGTACTGGGCGCCGTAGAGCCGCTACCCGAAGGGCTGGCCGAGAGCCTGGCCGATTTTGCCGCCGCGCAGCCTACCATCAAGGCCGTGTACCTGGCCCAGATGCAGCTAGCTGGCGATGCTAGCCAGGCACCCCGCCTGTTACTAGGCTTCGACACCACCGACCAAAACCCGGAGTTTATGAGCCAGCTGGGCCAGGCGCTGGAAGGCCGTACCGGCCCCTTCCAGCACGTAGACCTCATGCTAGTGGACCTTACCTCGGACGAAGGCGTGAATCCTTACTTCCGCCAGCCCGAAGTGCAACCGCTGTACCAGGCGTAATTACGGGTTACCACCAGTCTAAAGAGGAATGTCCTGCTGCACGTGCGGCAGGACATTCCTCTTTAGACTGGTGGTAGTTGGTAAAATCTTGGCTAACTAACCAAGACCGTAGCTTCCGCAGCCTCGTGCTTTTTCAGCAGTTTGCGAAATAAAGGCTGCAAGCCAACGTACAAGGCCAGCACTACGGGCACCGCCGCCACCGCCCATATAATGATCGCCCCTAGCTCGGCGCGCCACAGCAGGTGCAGCACGTATTGCCAGCCGTTGGCAGTCCACATGTGCTTGATTTGGGCCACGCTTAGGTGCGCTACCACTGGGCCCTGGCCGAGCAGCGTGGCGCCCCAGCGCAAAAACGGCAGCAGCAATAGAAGCTGCACTGGGCTCAGCAGGTGGCATACCAGCTGCATGGCCGCCACATTGAGGCGCAGCCGCAACGCCACCGCCGTGCTGATAATGGTGGTGAGCCCCACCGTAGGGCCCAGCCCAAAGGCAACGCCCAGCCCCACCGTGAGCGCCAAGCTGCCGGGCGAGAGCCCGGCCTTAAGCAAGCTCATGAAAGGGTCGACCAGCCGGCGCTGCACCCAGGTGCAGGGCGGTGGCTCGGGCACAGCCCGCACGCCGGCAGCGGAGATAGAGGTAATCATCATACGTAACTAGCCGGCTCAATACTCGTTAGCAGCACGCTCCTGGTTAGCTTGGCGGCTGGCAGCGGCTGGCACCAACTACCTTCTGTACCGGCCCCTGGCGTAAAATGTTATCAGCCCGACGTTAACCTCCTTATGCCTAAGCACCTACTTACTACCCCGCACCCGCCGCACCACTGGCCTTGGTGGATCGAGCAGTGGCTATTGCTGCGCCGCGCCGCCCGCGAGCTAGCCGCCAACGACCCACTGCGGCTCGGCGCGGCCACGGCCTTTTTCACGTCGTTTGCGCTGCCGCCCATTCTCATTATTCTGGTGCAGCTGCTGAGCTCGGTGTACTCGGCCAAAGGCGCCCGGCTGATGCTGCTCACCAAGCTGGGCCAGCTCATCGGCACGACGGCAGCGGGCATGGTCGAGCAAACGGTGCACAACGTGGCCAATGCCAGCCGCAACCGGCTCATCACTTGGCTGGGGTTTGCGTTTCTGGTGTTTATTGCCACTACGCTCTTTACGATTATTCAGCACTCGCTCAACCAGCTGTGGCACGTGCGGCCCCGCCGGCAGCTCAGCCAGGTATCGGTGGCTCTGCGCGAACGGGTGCGCTCGGCAGGAGTACTGCTAGCCACGGCGGTGCTGTCGGTGCTGGCCTTCTCGGCCGATGCGGCCCTGGCTTTCTTTGCCGAGGCCATTGCCGACTTCGATGCCACGTTTGCTTATTACGCCGCCTTGGTGATCAATGATCTGGTGAGCGCCGCCATTCTGGCGGTGTGGTGCGGCTTCGTATTTCGGACGCTGAGCGCCGCCAGAGTGCCCTGGCGGGCCGTGCGGCGCGGGGCCGTGCTCACGGCGCTGCTCATTGAGGTGGGCGAGCGGGTGCTGGGCCAGCTGCTGGTAGCGCGCGACCTGGGGCCCATCTACGGGCCCGCCGCTAGCTCGGTGCTGGTGCTGCTGTTCGTATTTTATTCGGCCATGATTTTTTACTTTGGCGCAGCCTTCACCCAGACGTATGCCCACCACGTGGGGCTGGACATCCGGCCCAAGAAATCGGCCGTGCGCTACCGGCTGGTGAACGTGGCCGAGTAGCCCTGGGGGTAGCTTCATGCTGGCCATGGCTGATGGAGCGCATCTTTGCGGGCATGTTTACGCTTCGTTTCGCTAGCCTGCCCGTAGCCGCGCTGCTCGCCCTAAGCCCGCTGGCCGCCCGTACCCGCCCGCCCCACCAGCCCGCCGCCAGTATCGGGGCACTGCGCCTGCTGGGCGAAGTTATTTTGCCCTTCAACCAAGAGGTGCAGGGTACGAAGCTTGGCGGAATCTCGGGGCTCGACCGGGCGCCCGATGGTACGTGGTACCTGATTAGCGACGACAAGGGGGAGTTTTCGCCGGCGCGCTTCTACACGGCCCGGCTGCGCTACAATGCCCAGGGGTTTCAGGGTGTCGATATTACGGGGGTGCATTATTTGCAGCCGCCCGCCCCCACGGCCACGCCCGAGTACCTGGACCCCGAGTCGATTCGCTACGCGCCGCGCACGCACTCGCTTTTCTACACCAGCGAAGGGAATGAGTTGCTCAAAATTGACCCTTTCGTGCGCGAAATGGATACTACCGGGCGGTACCGCCGCACGCTGCCGTTGCCGCCCATGTTTCGCTTTCAGGACCAGGCCGCGGGCACTGGTCCGCGCCAGAATGCGACGTTTGAGGGCCTGGCTTATACGCCCGACGACCACAGCTTGTGGGTACTGATGGAAGGCCCGCTCAAGCAAGACCGGCCCGACGACGCCCCGGCGACGGCGGAGTACCCCAACCGCTTCAGCCAGCTCGACAGCCGTACCGGGGCTTTGTGCCGGCAGCTGGTGTACGAGCTGGATCCCGTTAGTAGCCCGGGCCACGTCAACCGCAACGCCGAGGTAGTGGCCGTGAGCGACACCGAGTTTCTGGCCCTGGAGTGCTCGTATTATAAGGGCGAAAACCGGGTGCGGGTGTACGACATCGATACGCAGGGCGCTACCGATGTCAGCGGCCAGCCTACTCTGCGGCCCGGCACCTACCGGCCCGTGCGCAAGCGGCTAGTGGCCGACTTGGGCCAGCTAGGCCGCCGCCTCGACAACATCGAGGGCTTAGCCTTCGGCCCCAACCTGCCCAATGGCCACCGCACGCTGGTGGTAGTGTCGGATAATAACTTCAATCCGGCAGAAATCAGCCAGTTTTGGGCTTTCGAAGTGTTGCCTAGTTCGGCGGCCAAGCCCTAGCCCAGCCGCGGCGACTGGCGCCTACCAGTGGGCGCGCCCAACCTCGGCCGTACCTTTGCCGGGTGCAAACTCCCGCTTCTTTCGCCGATTTTAATCTTCCGGCCTCGCTACTTCAGGCTCTCGAAGAGCTGAATTTTACGCAGCCAACCCCCGTGCAGGCCCTCGTGGTGCCCCCCGCCCTCGAAGGGCAGGACGTGGCCGGCCAGGCGCCCACCGGCTCGGGCAAAACGGCCGCCTACGGCCTGGCCGTGCTCGCCCAAATCGACCCCGCTGCCAAGGCGGTGCAGGCGCTCATCCTGGTGCCCGCCCGCGAGCTTGCCCTGCAAGTGCGCGAGGCCCTCAAGGCGCTGGGCAAGCATATGGCTGCACCTGGGCTGCGCGTGGCGGCCCTCTACGGGGGCCACGCCATGCGCGACGAGGTGAAGACCTTGCAACAGACGCCCCACGTGGTGGTGGCGACGCCCGGCCGCCTGCTCGATCACCTGGAGAAGCGCAACATCATCCCTAATCAGCTCAAGGTGTTGGTGTTGGATGAGGCGGATAAGCTGCTTGACCTGAAATTTCAGGAGGAGATGGCCACCATTATCAGCCGGCTGCCGCGCCGCCGCCAAACGCTGCTGTTCTCGGCTACCATGCCCGAAAAAGTGCTGACACTGGTGCGCGAGTACCTCACCCGCCCGCGGATGCTGACGGCTGCCGGCGGCCTGCACGGCGAGCTGACGGGTACTACTATGCCGGCGTCGCTCACGCTGCGGGGCCACCTGCTCAATGCGGTGGAGCAGAAGCCCGCTGCGCTCTACCACCTCTTACAGCAGCCCGAAACCGGCCAGACGCTCATCTTCGCCAACACCCGCGAGAAGGTGCAGGAGCTCGCCCAGTTTTTGCGCGGCCGGGGCGTGGCCGCCGAGGTGCTGCACGGCAAGCTGCCCCAGCCCGAGCGCGACAAAGCCCTCATGAAGCTGCGCAACAATTCGGCCCAGGCGCTGGTGGCCACCGACGTAGCCGCCCGCGGCATCGACGTGCCGGCCCTCGATACGGTCATCCAGTACGACTTGCCGCACGATGCCGAAACCTTCCAGCACCGCGCCGGGCGCACGGCGCGGGCCGGCGTAGCGGGTACCGCCCACCTGCTGGCTACTCTGCCCGAGCAAACCCGCGTGCAGGGCTGGCCCGCCGCCCAGACTGTGCAGTGGGCCCGCCTCGTGCCGGCCCTGCTGCCCGCTGCCAGCGCCCCGCGCCCGCCCCGCCCCGACACGGTGACGCTGCACGTCACGGCCGGCAAGAAGCACAAAGTCAGTGCCCACGACCTGGTGGGGGCTATCGTCAACGTCGGGGGCCTCGACCGCGAAGCCGTGGGCCGCATCGAAGTATTCGACTTCTACTCCTACGTGGCCGTGCCACGCCAGCAAGCCGCTAGCCTCCTTGATAAGCTGAATGGCGCCAAGGTCAAGGGCGTGAAAGTGCGCGTGACGGAGGTGGAGTAAACTGCCAGCTACTTCACTGAACGGCCCGGTCCGACGGCGCAGCCATCCGACCAATTACTTGGGCGCATCACCTGCGCTAATCGGGTAGCCGTCGGGCACTCAGAAGCCGGTCGGACGACTGCGGCGTCGGACCGGGCCGTTCAGTGAATCCGAAACCGCACTAACTGCTCCAGCGCATGGCTGCTACTGCCCTTACGGCCAAACTCAACTCGACTTATCGACTTTCTCAACTCTTGCCCAAGAGTTTGGCAACCCTTGCCCAGGAGTTCGGCAACTCTTGGGCAAGAGTTACTTCCCAATTCAAAAGGCGTGTGCCCCAACCCGACAGGCCAACTATTACTGAGGGTATCGTTGTCGTCCTTTATTAAAGCTGTTTGGGAAGTGAGCCTGAAGGCGCTAGACCGTCAGGCTCACCTTTAAAATGCCCGCCGCTAGCCCGCGCCAGCTTCTTTTTATTTGTAGTCAAAACCGCTGGCGCAGCCTCACGGCCGAGCGGCTTTTTGACGGCCATCCTATCCTACTGGTCCGCTCGGCGGGCACCGAGCCGGGCGCCCGGGTGCGCGTATCGGCCGGGCACGTGGGCTGGGCCGACGTAGTCTTTGTGATGGAAAAAAACATGCCGCCCGCCTGCGCGCCGAGTTCCGAGACGAGCTGGCGGGCAAGCCGGTCGCGAACCTGCACATTCCCGACGACTACCAGTTTCAGGATGCGGCGCTTGTGCAGCAGCTGCGCGCGGCTACAAGATTACCTGGGTCCCGCTATTTTTCACGAAGCGTAGCGGGCGGCCCGCGTACTTTTGCGGCTTATGAAATTTACCGTTAGTCAAATAGCTCAGGAAGTGGGCGGCATCGTCGAGGGCGACGCCACCGCCACCGTGACCGGCCTGGCAAAAATCGAAGAAGCCGGCCCTGGCTCGCTCGCATTCCTGGCCAATGCGAAGTACGAGCAGTTTCTCTACACTACCGGCGCTACTGCCGTCATTATCAGCCCCGAGCTAGTGCTGCGCCACCCGGTGGCCACCACGCTCATTCGGGTGGCCGACCCCTACTCGGGCTTTACCAAGCTGCTCGAGTTTTACCAGCAGGCCACTCGCTTTAGCCGGCGCGGCGTCGAGCAGCCCTGCGTAATGGGCGACAGCTCGACCATTGGCGCGGGGCATTACCGCGGGGCTTTTTCGTACATCGGCGAAGAGTGCGTGCTGGGCGAAAACGTGCTTATTTTCCCGCACGCCTACATTGGCGACCGGGTGCGCATCGGCGATAATACCATCATCCACGCCGGCGCCAAGATTTATGCCGACACCATTGTGGGCCAGCGCTGCGTCATCAAGGCGGGCGCAGTGGTAGGTTCCGACGGCTTCGGCTTCGCGCCGCAGACCGATGGCAGCTACAAAGCCATTCCGCAGATTGGGCGCGTGGTGCTCGAAGACGACGTGAGTATTGGGGCCAATGCAACCGTCGACTGCGCCACGATGGGCAGCACGCTCATTAGCAAAGGCACCAAAATCGACAACCTCGTGCAGGTGGCCCACAACGTGACCATCGGCCAGCACACCGTCATCGCGGCCCAATCGGGCATCTCGGGCTCGACCAAACTTGGCGACTTCTGCGTGCTAGCGGGGCAGGTCGGCATAGTTGGTCACATCTCCATCGCCAACCGCACCACCTTCGCAGCCCAAAGCGGCGTGCAGAAATCAGTGAAGCAGGAAGGACAGATCTTGCAAGGCTATCCCGCCGTTAATCTCAAGCAAAATCAGCGCGCTACCCTAGTGTACCTGCGCCTGCCCGAGCTAGAGCGCCGGGTCGAAGCCCTCGAAAAAAAGCAGCCAGCGCCGGAAAAGCTTTAGCTTTGCAGTTGGTTTGAGCTGCTAGCTATTAGCTGTTAGCTGTTAGCCTCTTTCAACCCCACCGCGTTTGCACGGCTTCTCAAAAAGCTAACAGCTACTAGCCACTAGCTAAGGGCTGCTTATAAAGCCCCCGCTACCTAATGAACGATAAACAACATACTATTAAAGGCCCTGTGACGGTACGGGGCATTGGCTTGCACACTGGCGCCGAGGCTACCATGACTTTCTGCCCCGCGCCAGTGGGCCACGGCTACAAGTTTCAGCGCGTCGATTTGCCCGGCCAGCCCATCGTCGATGCCGACGTAGACAATGTGGTAGACCTGTCGCGCGGCACCACCATTGAGCAAAACGGCGCCCGCGTCAATACCGTGGAGCATACGCTGGCTGCCCTCGTGGGCTTACAGCTCGACAATGTGCTCATTCAGCTTAGCGGCCCCGAGCCACCCATCATGGATGGCTCGGCCGCCGAGTTTATCAAGGCTCTGCACACAGTGGGCTTCGAGGAGCAGAATGCGCTGCGCAACTACTTCGAGATCCCCGATACGATCCGCTATCTGGACAATGCGCGGGGCGTCGAAATCGCGGCCCTGCCGCTGGCTGACTACCGCCTCACGGTGATGGTGGACTACAACTCGCCAGTGCTGGGCTCGCAGCACGCCACGCTCACCGACATCAACCAGTTTGAGAGCGAGATAGCTAGCTCGCGCACTTTTTGCTTTTTGCACGAGCTGGAGTACCTCTACAAGTCGAACCTCATCAAGGGCGGCGACTTGAGCAACGCCATCGTGGTGGTAGACCGCGCGGTGGGCGAGCACGAGCTCGACGAGCTAGCCGCCATGCTGGGCAAGCCCAAGGTATCGGTGAAGAAAGAAGGCATCCTGAACAACGTGGACCTGCGCCACCAAAACGAGCCCGCCCGCCACAAGCTCCTCGACCTCGTGGGCGACCTCGCCCTGGTGGGCCGCCCGCTGAAGGGCCAGATTCTGGCGGCCCGCCCCGGCCACGCTGCCAACGTGGCTTTTGCCAAGCGCATCAAGAAAAAAATGCTCGAAGGCAATACCAACGCCGTGCCCGTGTACGACCCCGCCCGCGAGCCGGTGATGGACATCAACCGCATTATGCAGGTGCTGCCCCACCGCTACCCCTTCCTGCTGCTCGACAAGGTGATTCACCTTGATTCGCAAATGGTGACGGCCGTGAAAAATATTACGATGAACGAGCCGTTCTTTCAGGGTCACTTCCCCGGCAACCCGGTGATGCCCGGCGTGTTCCAGATTGAGGCCATGGCTCAGACTGGCGGCATCCTGGTGATGAATACCGTGCCCGACCCCGAGAACTACTGGCAGTATTTCCTGGGCATTGAGAATGCGCGCTTCCGCAAGCGGGTGCTGCCCGGCGATACCGTCGTGTTTCACTGCGTACTCACGGCGCCCATCAAGCGTGGCATTGCCAAGATGAAAGGCCAGGCTTTTGTAAATGGCAAAGTGGTGTGCGACGCCGAAATGAGCGCCGCCATCGTTCGCAAGGACAACGTTTGATTTCAATTATCAATGAGCAATCAGCAGTTATCAACGTTGGCTAGCAGTCGCTACCTCGTTGCTAATTGTCAGTTGCTACTTGAGCATTGATAATTGTTGATTGTTAATTGTTAATTGAAAAAATGATTTCCCCTCTCGCTCATATCCACCCCGCCGCCCGGCTCGCACCGGGGGTTACTGTCGAACCGTTCACTACTATTGCCGGCGACGTGGAGATTGGCGAAAACACCTGGGTTGGCCCCAACGTGACCATCATGGATGGGGCCCGCATTGGGGCTAATTGCCAGATTTTTCCGGGCGCGGTCGTGTCGGGCATTCCGCAAGATTTGAAGTTTGCCGGCGAAGTCACCACCGCGCACATCGGCGACTATACCGTGCTGCGCGAGTGCGTGACCGTGAACCGCGGCACTGTGGACCGGGGCCGCACCGTAGTGGGTAGCCACTGCCTGCTGCAAGCCTACGTACACATCGCCCACGACTGCCTGGTAGGTAATCACTGCATCATTTCCAACTCTACCCAAATGGCGGGCCACGTGCAGGTAGGCGACTGGGCCATTATTGGTGGCACCACGGCCATCCACCAGTTCACCCATATCGGGGCCCACGCGTTTATTGCCGGGGGCTCGCTGGTGCGCTCCGACATTCCGCCCTTCGTGAAGGCCGCCCGCGAGCCCCTCACCTACGCCGGGGTCAACTCGGTAGGCATGAGCCGCCGGGGCTTTTCAGAAAAGCAGATGCACGAGGTGCACGAGCTTTACCGCATCCTGTACCTGAGTGGCCTGGGCATGCAGGATGCCCTCACCCGCATCGAGGCCGAAGTGGCCCCGTCGGCCGAGCGCGATATGGTGGTGGCCTTCGTGCGGGCGGCCGAGCGGGGCATCATCAAAGGGCCCGGGCGGCGCAAGGGCGAGGAAGATGCAGATTGAAGCCCAGGGGCTAGGCCGACGCTACGGCCGCCAATGGATTTTCAAAGACCTGAGCCACGCCTTTGGACCCGGTACCGCCACGGCTGTGCTGGGCCCCAACGGTGCGGGCAAGAGTACGCTACTCAGCATTTTGGCCGGCCAATTGCTGCCCACTGCGGGCCAAGTGCAGTACACGCTGGCAGCCCGGCCGCTCGCCGTGGCCGAGGTGCCCAGGCAGCTGGCCTACTGTGCACCCTATCTCGAGCTGCCCGAAGACTTTACACTGCTGGAGCTGCTGGCTTTTCACACCCGGCTCAAGCCGTTGCGGCCGGGTATTACCACGGCTAGCCTGGTCGATATCATGTACTTGCAGAAAGCGCGGCACCAACCGGTACGTGAATTTTCGTCGGGTATGAAGCAGCGCCTCAAGCTGGGGCTAGCCCTGTACGCGGCGGCGCCGCTGCTGCTGCTCGACGAGCCGACCACCAACCTCGACGCCACCGGCGCGGCCTGGTACCAGGAGCACGTGGCGCGGGTGCGCGACGCCCAGCGGCTGGTTATCGTGTCGTCCAACGTGCCGGCCGAATACGCCTTTTGCGAAGCCCAGGTGCGGATCACTGATTTCCAGCCGAGCTAGCGGCCTATTTTTTGTGGTAGGCTAGGCCCGACCGTACGGTGGCTTATGGGCTTGCCTTACCGGAGCTAAGCAAGCAGCCCAGCCCAGCCCAGCATCTTTTTTATTCGCTGGCCCCAACCCCGTTTCCAGCCCGCCCGTATCTTCGCCCTACGTTCAAAATCTCACTCAATTACCCTCTACTGCCCTTTTTGCTATGCGACAGTACGATAACCTGGACGACGACGCTCTAGAAGACGATGATAACCTCGACGCTTTTGCCAGCACCGGCGGAGCAAAAACCCACGGCTCGGGCGAGGACCAGCTTTCGGCCAAATACGCTGACTACCTGATGTGGCGCGACACCGGCTCCTCGCACGACGAGGCCCTGGATTTGGCCTCCATGACAGAAGATGAATTTACGACCGCTGAAACGGCCGAAGACCCCGAAGGCAGCAGTGGCCTCGGCCGCCTCGACGACGAGGATGACCTCGACAGCGACGAAGACGAGGATGAAGCGTACGGAAGCGGCTCGCGCAGCCGGGGCCGCGGCGACGAGTACGACAGTGACTATTGAGTTAATGGGTAATGGGTAATGGTCAGTAAGTAATGATTAATGCCGTTCAACGATTCCCAACCGGGGCGTTGAACGGCATTAATCATTACTTACTGACCATTAATATCTACTTACTGCCGAATACTCGCTTTAGGATGGCGGTGGATTGTGCCGCTGGATTCTGGCGAATTTTGGCTTCCTGCTGGGCTAGCAGCACGAAAAGGCCGTCTACGGTTTGGGCTGTCACGTAGTCGGTGAGGTTAGTTTTGGCGGGCGTCATGAGCGGGATTTTGTTGTAGCGCTCGATGAGCTTGCCGTAGGCGGCATTAGCTCCTACCTGGTCGAGGCTTTGCACGATGCTGGGCCGCAGCGCGGCGTTGAGCGCAGTCTCTGAGTTTTTGCGCAACAGCTGGGTAGCGGCGTCTTTGCTGCTGCTCGTCACGAGGGTGAGCGCATCGGTGAGGGTAAGCTGCTGCACGGCATTCAGGAAAATATCCTTGGCCGCGGGCGCGGCGGCTTCTGCGGCGCGGTTGAGCAGGTTAGTTACTTGCTCCACGGCCTGCTTGCCCAGCGGCAGCGAACCAATGGTGGTAGCCACGAGCTGCGCATCGGGTGGGAACGGGATGCGGATATCATCGTTTAGGTTGAAGCCGTCGGGCTCCGAGGCAAAAGCCACCGCTTTGGTCACGCCCGTGGTGAGGGCTTCGCGTAGGCCGGTGCTCGCTTCGGCCTCGGTGAGCGGCGCTACGGGTGCGGCCGCCGGGGTTGGGGTAGCGGCGGTTGTTTTGGTAGTCGTGGTCGTAGTCTTCTTGGCTGGAGTAACCTTAGCCGGAGCTTTCTTGACGACAATCGTTTTTTTGGTGGTCGTGGTTTTTTTGGTAGTTTGAGCCACGGCCGGCACGGCGCTGACAAGCGCCAGCGCTAAGAGTAGATTTTTCATCAGGCAGATAAGAGAAAAAATGCGGGGCCCAAAAACCAGACGGCTCGTATAGCTGTCCTGCAAGCACCGCGCTGCAAAGTTGCCTATAAAACCCTGCCAAACTCCACGCTTTCCGACAATGGACGTTGAAATCATGACAATCGGCGACGAGCTGCTCTACGGGCAGGTCGTGGACACCAATTCGGCCTTTATGGGCCAGCAGCTCGGCCGCCTAGGCCTGCGCGTGCGCCAGATCACGAGCGTCAGCGACCGTGCCGACGAGATAGTGGCCGCCCTCGACCAGGCCCGCCAGCGCGCCAAAGTTATCCTGATGACCGGCGGCCTCGGCCCCACTAAAGACGACCTCACCAAGCACGTGCTCGCCCGCTACTTTGGCCGCGAGCTAGTTTTGCACGAGCCCACGCTGCACCACGTGGAGGAGATTTTCCGACGCTTTGGCCGTCCTATGCTCGACGTAAACCGCCAGCAGGCCCTCGTGCCGGTCGGCACCGAGGTGCTGCACAATGCCGTGGGCACCGCGCCGGGCATGTGGATAGAGGATGGCGGCACCGTATTTATCAGCATGCCCGGCGTGCCCTTCGAGATGAAGCGCCTGATGACCGATGAGGTACTGCCCAAGCTGCAAGCCAAGTTTCAGCTCGCGCCCATCGAGCACGTCGTCATCATGACGGCTGGGCTGGGCGAATCGTTCCTGGCCGAAAAAATCAAGGAGTGGGAAAGCGCCCTACCGCCCAACGTCAAGCTCGCCTACCTGCCCAGCCTGGGCAGCGTGCGCCTGCGCCTCACCGGCAGCGACGACGGCCAGCCCGACCTGCGCGGCCGGATGCTCGCCCTGCTGCCCGCCCTGCGCGAGCGCATCGGCAGCTACATTTTTGCTGAGGAAGACAGCCCGCTCGAAGTAGTGGTTGGCAAACTGCTGCTAGCCAGGAACTGGCAGCTCGGCACCGCCGAGAGCTGCACCGGTGGTGCCGTGGCCGCCCGCATCACAAGCGTACCGGGTAGCTCAGCTTATTTCCGCGGCAGCGTAGTGGCCTACGACAACGACGTCAAGGAGAGCCTCTTGGGCGTGAATGCCGAAACCCTGGCCCAGCACGGCGCCGTGAGCGAAGCCACCGTGCGCGAGATGGCCGAAGGCGCCCGCGCCCGCCTCGGCTGCGACGTGGCGCTAGCTACCAGCGGCATCGCTGGCCCCGGCGGCGGCACGCCCCTCAAGCCGGTGGGCACCATCTGCATTGCCTGCGCCACCCCCAGCGGCACCGTGAGCCGCCAAATCAACATCGACCGCGGCCGGCAGACCAACATCGAGTACACTACCCAGGCCGTGCTAATCCTGCTGTGGCAGCAATTGGCCGGGCACAAGGAGGCAGAGTTGCTAAAGGTGTAACTAACGACTAGCGCAAATTACAATATGCAATTTGCGCTAAGTACTCGTGCATAAGTAATCGAGTAGTAGTTTTGGGTCATGCTACCACTAGCCCCTATTTCGTTGGATGCCACGCAAGTCCAAGCGCTGGAACACGCCGTTACCCACGGCAAGCACGC